>Ga0210033_1000675_pt1 | contig 32396 bp, 23 predicted proteins | sample CryGeymeta201501_FD_185465 | JGI IMG/M metagenome (GOLD analysis project Ga0210033, IMG submission 185465) | Groundwater microbial communities from Crystal Geyser aquifers in Utah, USA - Crystal Geyser metaG 2015-01 (SPAdes) (version 2) | ecosystem: Environmental > Aquatic > Deep subsurface >... | reverse complement strand
TCCCGGCTCACGCCGCCCAAGTGACGCCTACTCAACCCTGTCGTCCACCACGCGCCAAGCGGGGCCCGCACCCGTGCGCCAAATTGTAGCAACTGTCCGGCTGAAGACGCGGGATCTGATCGGTGCCACAATTCGCTACAGCGGCGCCCCGTAGCTTTGGGGCAAGGTATCGGCTACAGTCGGCGGCGTGCGCCGCTGGGCGAAGGGGAGGCTGAATGCGAACGGTGTGGCGCGCGATGATCGGGCTCGGGGCGGTCTCGAGCTTAGTGGCTTGCACCGGCGGGCCCCCTGCGGACACCCAGGATCCGGGCACCGAGGCGCCCGACCGGCTCGCGTATAGCCTCTCACCCAGCGTCGTCGGCCGCGACCTCGCCGTCACGGTGCAGATCGAAGCGACGCGCAGCGTCTTCGTCTTCGGCAACACCTGGCTCGACCTCGGCCCTGGCGTCACGGTCGAGTCCGTCACCGTCAAGGACGGCTTCACGGCCGAAGCGGACGTCGTCGTCGACCCGGACGCCGCCCTCGGGCCGCGCGACGCGGTCGTCACCGCGGGCGACCGCGAGGCGACGCTCACCGACGCGCTCACCCTCATCGACGAGTCCTTCACCGTCCAGCCCTCCAACGGCAAGATGGGAGAGCTCGTCACCGTCGACCTCGTCGGGCTAGGAACCGCCTGGGAGAGCGGCTACACCTGGACCTCGTTTGGCACGGGCGTACAGGTCCTCGACCTCGACGTGCAGTCGCCCACGCAGGCCACCGCGCGCGTCGCGATTCACCCCGATGCCCCTCCCGGACCGCGCGACGTGGCCATGGAGGACGGCCCGCACGTCGTCTCCGCCTACCGCGCCTTCACCGTCGATCGCGCCGTCATCACGGCCTTCTGGGAGCCGCCGGACGCCTACCAGGGGCAGAGCGTCGGCTTCACCATCACCGGGCTGGACACGCGCTTCACCGCCGACACCGCGATTGAGTTCTGGGATGACGGCGGTAAGAACGGCGACATCACCGTCTCAAGCCTCACTTGGGTCGACGGCGAGCACCTCTCCGGCAGCGTGCGCTTGTCCAACGCGGCCCGCTTGGGCTACCGCGATGTCGTGCTCACTTATGACGATGAAAGCTTGCTTATCCCCGAGGCCATCCGCGTCCTGGACGCTCCGCCGGACCTGTCCAACCTGTACCCGGGCATCGGCTTCGACGTGAGCCGCTCGGTCAACAACACCGACGGCTCGATCAACGAGACCGTGTCCGCCTACGCCTACTTCGTCATCCCGCTCAGCCCGCCGTGCGGCTCCGGCGGGCCCATGGGCAGCGGCCCCATGCCCTACGACCAGAACGGCGTCTTCCCGGTGCCTCCCGAGCCCGAGCCTGTCGACTGCCCGAACCCCGAGACGGTGAGCGTGGGCGACCAGGTCTGGTTCGAGGGCCCCGAGAACGTGGTGACGCTGCCGAAGGACGCGATCGGCGCCACCGGCCAGATCATCTACCGCGGCGTCGACCTCACCCTCGACGACTACCACTTCAACCAGCTCTACGACCTGCACGCGCCGGGCGACCCGGTCTCTGGCGTGCCCGAGTTCTTGGTGGAGCGGGTGCAGCCCACCGTGCCCGCCGACTTCGCGCTGCTCGCGCCGCACCTCTGGGGCGACCTCACCTGGAGCCGCGCGGCGGCGCTCCCGCTCGAGTGGACCCCGGCCCAGACCTACCCTGACGCCATCTTCTCCCTCTCGATCAACGGCTTGCTCGCGTCGACGGGCGAGCCGGGCTTCGCCGGCGTCTTGCCCTGGGACGACGGACACCACAGCTTCCACCCGAGCGAGCTGTCGGCCTTGCAGGCCACCGCGGTCTCCTTCTCGGCGGTCTCCGCCATTCAGGGCCCCTACTTCGGGCTGCCGTTCAGCACGGTGCAGATCGCGCGCTCGGACAGCACGCTCGCCCTCGCTGGCCAGATGATCCTGGAGTGAGCATGATCTTCTCGCAGCGAACCCTCGGCGTCGCGCTCCTGATTGCGCTCAGCGCGGCCTGCACGTCCGATAACGGGCTCAGCACCCACCCCATCGGCCACGTCGCCGTCGCGGCGGGCGACTTCGACGACGTCGCCGATCCCCTCGACCGGGTGCCGGTCGCCTACGCCACCTACGAGGGCATCATCTCCGCCGCGGCGTGGGACCCCACCTGGGATCCCGAGCAAGTGCCGCTCAAGGTCGAGGGCCTGTTCACGCCCGGGCAGCTCAACCGCTTCGAGACCGTGTTCGTGGCCTCGGGCGTGCGCGGGCTGGGCGGGCGGCAGTACAACAGCTTGGAGCGCGACGATCACCTTGTCAGCGACCCCGCGGTCATCGACGCCGTGCGCACCTACGTGCAAAACGGGCGCCGTACGCTCTTCGTGACCGACTGGGCCTACGACCTCGTCGAGGCTGCGTGGCCCGGCGCGATCGACTTCTTGGGCGACGACATCGTCTACGACGACGCGCAGCGCGGCGAGATCGGCGAGCTCACCGCTGACGTCGTCCACGACGGGCTCGCGGGCGCGCTCGGCACCGACGCCATGGCGCTCAGCTACGACTTCAGCAACTGGGCCGTGATCGAGGGCGTGGGCGAGGACACGACGGTCTACCTGACCGCCGACGCCACCTACCGCGTGCCCTCGGAGACCGGGGACACCTTCGAGACCCAGGTCGCGGCGCCCATGCTCGTGTCCTTCCAGCCGCCCGGCGCGACGGGGCGCGTCGTGTACGCCTCCTTCCACGTCGACGCCCAGAGCGCGGGCGCGATCGATCAGCTCCTCACCGCGGTCGTCGGCGAGCTCCGAGAGGCAGATGTTGTCACAGAGACCTACTAAGCTCGCGGTCCTCGCGGTCCTCGCGCTCGGCGTCGCCTGCACCCCGGAGCAGAGCTTCACCGAGATTCAGCGCATCGACAGCTTCCAGCAGCAGCGCCGCAACGCGGTCGACCTGCTCGTCGTCATCGACAACAGCTGCTCGATGGTCGAGGAGCAGGACAACCTCGCCCGCAACTTCGACGCGCTCATCTCCACCTTCGAGAACGCGGACGTCGACTGGCGCCTCGCGGTCACCACCACCGACACCGAGGCCGACCGCTACCGCGGCCTGCTCATGGGCGGTGACGACGAGGTCATCCTGCGCTGGCCGCAGAGCGACGACCCCACCGCGCCGCGCGGCGAGCTCGACCGCGTCGCGTACGACCGCACCTGGGCCTTTCAGCCTGGACACGCGCTCATGCTCTCGGGCGACAAGCTGCGCTCCACCTACAACGACAGCGTAGGAAACTACTGCGCCTCAGCGAACGAGTACGCGTCCGGCTCCTTCGGCACGCCGGGCGAGCGCAACCCCTCCTGCGACACCGGGCAGGTGGTGCCGCCTGACAACGTCGGGCCCGACGCGGGCCCTCGCCGCCCCAACGCGGGCGACGTGTTCGTCTCCGAGCTCATGCCGCGGTCCTCGGGCATGGACAGCAGCTGCGAGTGGGTCGAGCTCACCAGCCGCGCCAAGGACACCCTGGACCTCACAGGCTTGGAGATCGGCGACCTGGGGCGCAACCACGCGCTCTTTCCGTCGGGCACGGTCATCCCGCCGAACGGCGTGCTCGTGATCGGGCGCAGCGCGGATCCCGCCCAGAGCTGCGGCACGCCGGTGGACGTCGCCTTCGCCGCGGGCTTCACGCTCAACGACGACGTGCGCGTCATCGACCGCGACACGCCGGACGGCGCCGAGCTGTTCAGCGAGCAGGTCGCGCAGGGGACGATCGGCGGCGGCATCGAGATGGGCCTCGAGGGGGCGCGCTTGGTCTTCGAGCCGGAGTTCTACGCGGAGCAGAACCAGAGCTGGCTGCGCGACGACGCCAACCTCTCCATCCTCTTCGTGAGCGACGAGGACGACACCTCGCCCTACCCGGTCGACGCCTACCTGCGGTACTTCACGGACCTCAAGGGCGACCGGGCCTACCGCGACCGCAGCGCCGTGAACCTCTCGGCGGTGGTCGGCAGCGAACGCCCGCCGGTGGAGGACATCCCCGCTTGCGAGACGAGCACGGGTGTCGCGTGGTACGGCGAGCGCTACGTCGTCGCGGCCAACCTCACCGAGGGCCTCGTCGAGTCGATCTGCGAGCAGGACTTCGCGCCCATCGTCTCACGCCTCGGCCTCACGCTCTCGGGCCTGGAGTCGGAGTTCGCGCTCTCCGAGCTCCCGCAGCTCAACACCCTCGCGGTGAAGCTCTACGAGTCCGCGTCCACCGCCTCCTTTGTGCGCGAGCTCGTGCGCGACGTGGACTTCACCTATGACTGCGCGGGGAATAAGCTCGTGTTCGTCGAAGAACAGGTTCCTCCAAGTGAGTGGTACATCACCGTGACCTATGAGCGGCTGCCCGGCGGCATGTCCGACGCCTGCTCGGAGGGCGCGCGATGAGGGGCCTCGTCCTAGGCGTGCTCGGCGCGTGGCTCGTCGTCGGAGGCTGCGGCCACCGGTACGAGTGCGACGTCTCCCGCCCCTGCGAGGGCTTCGGCGAGACCTGCGTCGAGGGCGCTTGCGTCGCGGGGGTCTGCGCCACCTCCGCCCAGTGCGCGATGGAGAGCCACTGCGACGACCGGCAGTGCAAGCCCGGCTGCGCGGAGCCGAACGACTGCTACCCAGGGGATACGTGCGATCTCGCCCTCGGCGAGTGTGTGCCCGCTGCGTGCACCAACACCAGCGTGGACTGCGGCTACCGCGAGTTCTGCGACCAAGCGTCCGGCGACTGCTACGACGCAGGCGAGAACTACTGCTCCTTCTGCAACAATGACAGCGAGTGCGGCGGCGGCAACCTGTGCCTGGCGCACTACTGCGGCGTGGACTGCTCCGGCGGCCGCGAGTGCCCCTCGGGCTTCGACTGCTACGCCTTCGCGGACGACTTTGGCAACGTGACGGCCTACCAGTGCTTCACGTATTGCTGGTTGTACGAAGGCTATGAGCCGGGCTCCTTCTCGATGACGCCGCCAGCGCAGGCGCCGGACATCACCGTCAGCCACGAGCGCGCGCAGGCCGCGGGCGCGTTGGCGGAGGCGCCTTGATGGCCTCGTTACTCGTGTTGCTCGCCCTCGCTTGCACCGCGCCGCCGCTCACGGACACCGCGGCGCAGGTCGTTGTCGCGGGGCCCACCCTCGTGCACGAGCCGCCCACGACGCTCTGGGTGCAGGGGCAGGCGGTCAGCTTGAGCGCCACCGCCGAAGACCCCGATGGCGTGCGCACCGTCGCGGGCTTCTACCGCACGGTGGGCGACGCGGTCTGGCAGAACCTGCCGCTGGTCCCCGATGGCGAGGGGCGCTTCACGGCGGCCATTGACGGCGCTCGCGTGCGCGCTCCCGGCGTCGAGTACTACTTCAAGGGCGTCGACGCCTCCACCGCGCAGGCGGTCACCTACCTGCCGCGCCAGGGCTTCGACACGCCCTTCCGCGTCGACGTGCAGCGCATCGGCGCGCCGCTGCCCTTCGCCGAGGACTTCGAGGGCACGGGCTCCAGCTTGTACAGCCTCGGCTGGGTTGGGTACAGTCGGGCCTTCGCCGCCTTTGGCTGGCAGTGGACCACGGCGCGCGCCCACCAGGGTGCCCACGGCGCGACGCACCCGCGCGGCACCGTCGACGCGGCGGTGCTCGATGACTGGCTCGTGAGCCCGGCGGTCGATCTGGCCGGGGTCGAGCGCTTGGAGGTGAGCTGGTGGGAGCTCGGGGACTACGCCGATCAAGCGCGGCACAGCCTCTGGATCTCCACGGGCTCGCCCGACCCAGCGGACGGTGAGTACGAGCTCGTGCAGGACGTGGCAGCGGCGCCCGAGGACAGCTGGGCCCGCGCCCAGGTCGTCGACATCTCGGCGTGGACCGGCGCTCGTGCGGCCTACGTCGCGTGGCGCTATCAGGGCCAGTTCGCCGACGCGTGGACCATCGATGATGTGCGTATTCGCGAGCTTCACCCGGACATCCAGCTTCGTTCGCTCTCGTGGGGCGCGGCGGCGCCCGGTGAGCCCACCACCCTCACGGTCGAGCTGGAGAACCGCACGGACGCGCCGGTGGAGGAGCTCCTGCTCTCCGGCCAAGTGGACGCGACGCGCGGCAGCTTTGACGCGCCGCGCTCGCTCGGAGCGCTCGACGGGCGCGGCGCTGTGGCGGCCGACCTCGTGCTGCACGTCGACCCCAGCCACCCGGACAACGCGCGCTTGCCCTTCACCGTCGTCGCCACGGCGGCGGACGCCACGTGGACCTGGGACCGCGAGCTGGTCGTGGGCCAGGCCTCCTCAGCGGTGGTGAACCTCAACGTGAGCGGTCCCACCGTGCTCTCAGCGGCGCTCGTCGTCGGCGACCCCACGGCGCCCTCGCTCACGGTGCCGGTCACGGCGGGCTCGCTCAGCGCCGGGCCTCATCGCTTCGAGGTGGACCTCACCGATCACGGCGGCTCCCTCCCGCCCGAGCCGGGGCCGCGCCGCTGGTGGCTGCGCGTCGACGCGCAAGGGGCCGGCGCGGTCACGAGCTGGGGGCTCAACTACGACGGCGTCGACTACACGTCCCAAGAGACGGGCGGCTTCTCCTCCAACACCACCGCCTGGTTCGCGCTCCCGCGCCCTCCCCGTCCGGCGCTGCAGGAGCTGGTGACTACGCCAGCGCTCGTCGCGCCCGGCGACGCGGTGGACGTCGCGCTCACCCTAGTCAACAACGGCGCGGCGACCTTCGGGGCGACGACGCTCAGCGTGCGCTCGCTCGATCCCGGCGTCACCGTCGTCGATGGCGGCCCCATGAGCCTCGGGACGGCGGGCTGGGGCACCGGCGCCCCGGTCACCGTTCATGTGCCGGTGCAGGTGGACGTCTCCAAGGTCGACTCGCGCCCCGCGCAGCTCGCGCTCGTGATCGCCGACGAGGTCGAGTCCACCGAGCTCTCAGCGAGCTTGCGCGTGCCTTGGCCTGTGCTGCAGGTCACGGGCGTCATGGTGCTCGCGGACGACAACGGCGACGGCGTGCTCGACCCAGGCGAGGCCGCCAACCTGCGCGTGCAGCTCACGAACCGAGGCCTGCTCGACACCGCGAGCAGCCTCACGTGCACGCTCGCCGACGCTGGCGGCACGGCCACCGCGTCGGTGCTGGCGGCGACGGCGTCCTATGGCAAGCTGCTCGCGGGCGAGACGGACCGCGACAGCGGCTTCCGCGTGCGCGCGACGGCGGGCGCGCCTGGGGACATCGTCGCCCTCGGCCTTCACTGTGTGGAGAACGCGGGCGCTCGCCAGCTCGACACCGAGCTGCTGCTGGAGCTCGGTGAGCGGCCGTGGACCACCCTCGCGCCCCTCGGCGACCCCGTGGGCGACGCGCTCGCGGGCTATGGCTTCGACTTCGACAGCGGGAGCTTCCGCAGCGACGGCGCCACGCTGCAGGTGCGCCTGCACTCGGCCGTGGCCTTTGACCCGGACGCGCTCTTCTTGGAGGCCTGGGGCCAGAGCCTCGGAGCGCGCTATGACACCTTTCAGCTCGTCGCGCAGTCGGGGGTGGCGTCACTTCGCGGGTACGACGGCGTCTTTGGCACGGCGACGCGCCTCGCCCCACCGGTGCTCACCGTCTTGGACGCGCAGACCATCGAGCTGGCGATCGACCTGACCAGCATGGGCTTGCTGCTCAACTCGCTTGAGATCGGATTTGCGGCAGGCTTCTGCGGCGCCGACGGCTATTATTGCGACCAGTTCCCAGACGCGTGGGGTGACCCCTACCAAACCGGCCTCAACGCGGACGCGTGGGTCGAGCTGCGCTGGTAGTCTCTGGGGCTTGCAGAACCCAGGCTCGTCGCGCTATGACGCGGGCCTTCGATGAGGAGAATCCGATGGCGCGATGGATCATCACCCAGCGAGACGATGTACAGACCGGGGTCGACAGCTTGGAGGAGCTCCAGGCGCTCGCTCGCTCGGGGCAGCTCTCCGCGGGCGACATGGTGCAGCCGCCGGATAGCACCGAGTGGATCTACGCTTCCGAGATCCCCGAGATCAAGGGCCTGCTCGCGAAGCCCGCCCAAGACGACGATGACGAGCTCGTCGCCGTGAAGAGCGGCAGCGGCGGTGTGATCGCGGCTGGCCTCGCGGTCCTGTTCGCGGGCGTCGCGATCGTTGGCGCCGCGTCGATGTTTGTGCTCTACCAGTCCTTCCCTAAGGGCGATGAGGGCCTGTTCACGGGCGACAACGCGCTGAGCTTCTCGCAGATGATCGCGACGAGCCCGGCGATCCTGCACAAGGACGCCGACGCAGCGTCGCCTCAGGTGGGTACGGTCGCGCAGGACGCCGTCGTCGAGCTCCTCGCCAAGCGCAAGGACCACTACCGTATCCGCCTCAAGGATGGCACCGAGGGCTGGGTCGGGCTCACCGACGTGCTGCCGCTCTACATGCTCGGCGATGAGAAGGTGCGCCTGGAGAAGGACCCGCTCTACAACCCGGACCGCTTCGTCACCGTCGGCAACGCCAACTGGATGCAGGTTGACGTCAAGAACCAGCAGGCCACGGTGTTCCGCTTCGAGCTGCTCAATCAGAGCGCCTACCCGATGACGGACGTCGTGCTGCAGGCCACCATCAAGGACACGGCCGGCAAGGAGCTGGAGAAGGTCGAGATCGCGCTCGACGGCGTCATCCCGCCGCACGGCGGCACCATGGTCGGCACGCTCGCGCCGGAGACGGCGGACACCGAGGGCAAGCCCGCGCCGGTCACGGACTTCACCTACACGGAGAGGCTCGCGCAGGAGCCCGAGCTGGAGTCGCGCTACAGCGACGGCATCGTCGTGGACATGAGCGCCGCCGACTTCGCGGGGGCGAGCATTGACATCATCGAGCTACGCGCCATCCCGCCCGAGGGTTAGCGTGTCCGCTTCGGAGTCGGGCACGTCCGGCTCCTCGGGCGGCAGGCGCACCTGGAGCGGCTCTTCGATGCCCACGCCGCGGGCGAAGTTGCGCAGGCGCTCGATGAGCGCCTCGGTCAGCACCGTGTTCTGCGACACGACGACGACGCCGGTGGACGCGAGCGCGTCGCGGTCGAAGACCATCCCCGCGGTGAGCTCGCGCAGCGTGACCAGGCGCACCCTGTCCCCGATGTGGCCGAAGGGGAAGTCCTCCAACAGCCGCAGCAGCTTGTACGACACCGCTCCAGCGGTGCCGAGCTCGCGCAGCGCCAGCCCGAGGTCGGCGCGCCGCCTGAGCTTGTCGTCGACCGAGAGCGCGGCGTGCAGCAGCGAAGCGCCCAGCTGCGCCTGTGGGTCCGTGGGGCGGTAGTCCCCTCGTTGGCCACGAATCATCTCGGCGACGAGCTCCAAGCGCGGGATGTGCGCCAACAAGCGCGCGCCGACCTCGGGCACGGCGTCCACCATCGACCGCTCGCTCGGCTCGATGGCCCGCAGGTGCAGGAGGTTGTCCAAGGTCGCGTCGGGGAGGGTGATCGTGCCGAGCTGGCTCAGGAGCGCCGCGAGCTCGATGTCCCAGCGCTGCTCGACCTCCAGGCGGTCGCACAGGTGGGCGACCAAGCTCTTGACGCGCGCCGCGCGCAGAAAGGACGCCGGGGACGCGATGGCGAGCACGTCCGTGAGCAGGCGCACCGCGCCGCTGAGCGTCTGCTCCAGGAGCACCCGCTCGGTCTCTAGGCGGCGGTAGTGGGCGACCGCGTCTTGGAGCGCCGCGAGGAGCTGCGGCTGGGGGCAGGGCTTGGTGAGGAAGCGAAAGATCTGCCCGTCGTTCACGGCCGCTACAGCGTCGTCGAGGTTGGCTTGGCCGGTGAGCAGCAAGCGCACCGTATGCGGCGATGCGCGCCTCGCTCGCGTGAGGAAGGTCGCGCCGTTCATGCGCGGCATGCGCATGTCGGACACGACGACCTCGTATGGGCCTGTGCTCCCGAGCTTGGTGAGCGCCTCGACGCCGCTCGGCGCCGTGTCCACGTCAAAGTGCTCGTACAGGCCCCGTCGCAGCGCGGCGAGCACGTTCGGCTCGTCGTCGACGCACAGGATACGCGGGCGGCTCGGCGCTTGCATTAGGCCTCCACAGCGCAGGGGCCGAGCCGGAGGAAGACGAGGAAGCACGCGCCTCCGCCGGGGGCGTCCTCGATCTGCACGCTCCCGCCATTCCGCGCGGCGACTTGATGGACGAGGGCGAGGCCTTGGCCGGTGCCTTCGCCGACGTCCTTGGTGGTGAAGAAGGGCTCAAAGACCCTCCGCCGAAGCTGCTGCGGCACGCCGGGTCCGTTGTCACTGACGCGCAGCTCCATCCAGTCGCCGCAGACGAAGGCGCTCACGCGGATCTTGCCGGGGGCCTCGCGCTGGTTGGCCATGCGGATCGCCTGGGCCGCGTTGACGATGAGGTTGAGCAGCAGCTGGCTGATCTCGTTGCGGCTGCCACGCACGAGCGGCAGGTCTGCGTCCACGTCGACGGTGACCTCCGCTGCGTCGCGCCACTCGCCGCGGGCCATGAGCACGGCCGAGTCGACGACGGGCTTGAGCGCGAAGCACTCAGCGGTCAGGCCCGTCGGGTGCGCGTAGTCCTTCATCGCCGCGACGATGTCGCGAATGCGCCCAAGACCGTCGATCGACTGCTCGATCGCGGGAGGGGTCTCGTCCGCGATGAAGGCGACGTGAACACCGCGAAGCGCCGCTTCGAGGCCGGGGTGGGCGCTCGGGTTCGCTGCGCTCGCCCAGCGCAGCAGCGGCATCAGCTTGGTCAGGCTGCTGGCGACGAAGCCGAGGTTGTCCAAGCTGTACTGCGTCGGCGTGTTGATCTCGTGCGCGATGCCCGACGCGAGCTGGCCGACGGCCTCCATCTTCTGCGCGTGCTGTAGCCGCTCTTCGAGCTCGCGCTGCTGCGCGAGCATCTCTTGGCGCGCGGTGACGTCGCGCAAGATGAAGCCATAGTGGCGCTGGTCGCTGGACAGCCAGTGGGAGGCCGTCGCTTCTCCAGGGAAGACCTCGCCATTGGCGCGCCGGCCCTCAAACGCGAGCAGCTCTGGGAGGTCGCGGCTGGAGGTCGCGGCGGCGTCTGTGCTCGCGCCGAAGCCGACGAACTCGCTCAGCGGGCGGCCGAGCGCTGCGTCGCTGGGGGCGCCGAAGATCGCCGCCGCCGCGGGGTTCCAGGACGCGATGCGGCGGTCCTCGTCGGTCGTGATGATCGCGTCCTTGGCGTGCCGAACCAGCACGTCGAAGGCGCGCTCGCGCTCGCGCAGGCGCTGCTCTTCGGTGACGTCATCGAGCGAGATGAGGCTATGTCCGCGTGGATGTGCGAGCGGCACGACCTGCACGCGCGCTGAGCGCCGATCCGGCAAGTTGAGGAGCGTGGGCAGGGTCGCGTGGCCTGTCCATTGCGCTGTGTTGAGCAGGTGGTCGGCCTCCGGGCTGCGCAAGAAGTCCCGCAGCGCCTCCGAAGTAGGGACGCCCCACGCCATAAGCCGTGTAAAAGCGTCATTCACCTCGACGACGTGGTGTGCGGTGTCGACCATCGCGAGGCCGATGGGTGAGCTGCGCACGATGGTCGACGACCGCTCTCGTTCGTCGTTAATAGCGTTTAATGCGTCGTGTTGTCGCACGACCATCTGGTTGAAGGCGCGCGACAGGTCGGCGAGCTCGTTGAGCTCGGGGATGGGGGCCCGCGCGGCGAGGTCGCCGTCTCCGACGCGCAGGGCGACGGTTCGCAGGCGATGGAGGGGGCGCACGATCCATTGGCGCGCCGCGACGAGGCTCAACACGAGCGTCGCGAAGGTGGTGAGGGTGATGGCGAGCAGCGTGAGCTGGACCGAGCGCTGGTGCTCGCCGATGTTGAGCTCGTAGGCCGTGAGGAGCCGGTGGGCGGCCTGCTCCAGCGCCGGGCTGTTGCGCCGCACGTCCGACGCGGCCTCCGCGAAGATCACGCTTTCAAGAGGCTCTCTGGCGACGGTGGTCAGCGCGGGTTCGAGCTTCGTCCACTCCGACTGCATGGTCAGAAACTCGGGGCGCAGGTCGCGTGGCAGGCCGGAGTAGGTGGCTGTACGGGTCGCGTCACCCAGGTCGAGCACGCGCAGCTCGTCGTCGAGCTCCGCCACCAGGTTCAGCAGGCCCTCGCGATCGTCTTGGCCTGACGCCACCATGTCGACCCAGGTCACCGTTTGCCCAGCGAGCGTCGCGGTCTGCGTCGCGGAGCGGAGCAAGAAGACATCCGAGGCCGAGTCGTCGACGAGCCTCGCGAAGCTGATGTAGCCCATGACGGTGGCGGCCACGGGCAGCGAGAGCACCACGGCGAGCCGCAGCGTGAGGCTCCGATTCCATTGCGTTGACGGGAGGGTGAGGGGCAAGCCGGCTCCGAACATTTGAGGAGCCCATCGACACATCTCGCGGAGGATGAGAGGGCTGTGTCAGCCTGCGTTGGTCGCACGACGCAAGCCCCCGCGTTAGCGACCCTCATGAGCTCGGTAGACCTCGCAGCGGCGCAGCCGCACCCGGATTCGCGCAAGTTTGGAACCTTCGCCGGCGTGTTTCGCCCCGTGTTCCTCACGGTCCTCGGCGCGATGCTCTACCTGCGCGAGGGCTGGCTCGTCGGCGAGCTCGGCCTCGGTGGCGCGCTCGCGGTGATCGTCGCGTCGCTCGCCATCACTGGCCTCACGGCGCTCTCCGTCGCCAGCATCGCGACGAACGTGCGCGTGCGCGCTGGCGGCGCCTTCGCGATCATCAGCGCCTCGCTGGGCTTGGAGGCCGGCGGAGCGATCGGCGTGCCGCTCTACATCGCGCAGACGCTCAGCTCGGTGATGTACCTCTACGCCTTCTCCGAGGCTTGGCTCTACCTCTTCCCATCGCACAACCCGCAGCTCGTCGCGGCGCTCGCGTTTGTGGGCGTCGGCGCCGTGGTCCTCCGCTCGGCCAGCGTCGCGGCGCGGGCGCAGGCGGTGCTGTTCGTCGTCGTGCTGATCGCGCTCGCCAGCGCCTTCTTGGGGTGGATCCCCGCGACCTACCAGCGCCCCGTGTGGTTCGCCGAAGGTCGCACGGTCAGCTTGTTGGAGGGCTTCTCGCTCTTCTTCCCGGCGGCCACGGGCATCATGGTCGGCGTGGGCATGAGCGGCGACCTGGAGAACCCGCGCCAGAGCTTGCCGCGCGGCACCCTGCTCGCGTGGGGCACCACGGCGCTCATCTACTTGCTCGGCGCTGTGTGGTACGCGACCGTCGTGCCGGTGGAGGAGCTGCGCACGGATCGCTTGGCGATGGCCTCGCACGCCCTGTTTGGGCCGCTGGTGCTCGCGGGCCTGCTGTCGAGCACGCTCATGGCCTCGCTGTCGTCGCTGGTGGCGGCGCCGCGCTTGCTGCTCGCGATGGCGCAGTTCCGCGTGGTGCCCTTCTCAGGCTGGCTCTCCAAGGTGGACGCCCGCGACGAGCCGCGCAACGGCACGATCTTCACCATCGGCGTCGCCGCGCTCGGGCTGCTCGCGGGATCGCTCGACGCGCTCGCGCCCGTCATCACCGGCAGCTTCGTGCTCACCTACTTGGTCGTGAACCTCGTGGTGCTGCTGGAGGACACGCTGTCCATGGTGTCCTGGCGCCCGACCTTCGCCGTGTCGGGCTGGGTGCCGCTCACGGGTGTCGTCGTGTGCTTGCTCGCGATCAGCGTCACCATGCCCTTTGGTGGGCTCCCCGGCCTCGCTCTCGTCGCCGCGCTCTACGTCTGGCTCGCGCGTCGCCGCGAGGTCGAGACCCCCTGGGAGACGGTGCAGTCGGGCATCGTGCAGTCCATCGCCGAGTGGGCGGCCCGCATCGCGCTCGGCCTCAAGCGCTCCGAGCGCTCGTGGAAGCCCGAGCTGCTCGTGCCCGTGCGGTCCGTCATCGAGCTCGCCACCATGGAGCCCACAGCGCGCTTGCTCGTGGAGCACCGGGGCTCCGTGCGCTTCGCGATCGTCACCGAGGACGCGGAGCTCATCAAGGCCACCGAGGCCGCCGTCGCGCGTCTGCGGGCTGAGGGGCTGCTCGCGTCGGCGCACATGCTCCCTGAGGAGCAGCCGGGGCAGGGCGCGCGCTTGTCGCTCAACGCGCTGCAAGAGACCGTAGGCGCCCCCAACCTCGTGCTCCTGTCGGACGAGCACGGTGACGAGGCCGTGCTACAGCAGATCTGCGATCACGCGCGTCGCTACGGCGTCGGCGTGGTGCTGGTCCTCGACGACGTCGAGCACTTCATGGTCAGCCCGCTCGCCGTGAACGTCTGGCTCTCGGACCGCTCGCCTGATTGGGTGCTCGGGCTCCACGTCGCGAACCTCGACCTGCCGGTCCTGCTCGCCTACCTGCTCACCCGCGAGCGCAGCGGGAGGGTGCGCTTGGTCTCGGTGCTGTCCAACGGGGCCTGGCGCGCCGCGGCCCAGCGCTTCTTGGAGGACATCGCCGACCTCGGGCGCCTCCCCGACACCACCTGCCACGTGGTGACGGGGGGCTTCGCCGACGCGCTGCGCGGCTTTCAGAGCGCGGACGTGAACCTGCTCGGTCTGCCACAGCAACTGGACCTGCAGCGGCTCCGCGAGCTTCAGCGGGCGACCGGCGCGCCCTGCTTGTTCGTGCACGACTCGGGCAACGAGTCGGCGCTCGCTTAGAACGTCCACCACAAGCGAAGGTCGGGGTAAGGCAGCACGGGCGTGTCCGGCATGGTGACCTCCGCTTGCACGAGCGCGTCGCGGAAGCTCTCGATGGCGTTGCCGCTGCCAGTGCCAACGAGCGCGCCAACGCCGACGCTCGCGTGGAAGTACGGCCCGAAGGCGTGGGCCCAGTTCGCGCCCGCGGTCAGGAAGAGCACGCCCTGCGCGAGCGGCACCGCGTCCGTGTAAACCCACAGGCGCACGGCGCTGCGCTCGGTCAGCGCGACCGTGTCGTCCACGGTGAAGCCCATCGCCGCTTGGCCGAAGTACGTGGGCGTGACGGTGCCATCGGAGAGCGTGGTTAGCGTCCTGTAGCGTCCGATGGCTGGCGAGAGCACCAGCGACAGGTGGTTTCCGCCGGCGGAGGAGAAGGTGCTGCCAAGCCGCGCGGACGCGGCCCAGGTGTGGAGGTCCCAGCCCCCTTGCAGGTGCGCGGTGGCCGCTACATGCAGTGAGTCCGAGTGCGCCAAGCTCACCTTGGCGCCGACGTTGGGTCCGTTGAGCAGGGCCAGCACGTTGGACCGCGCCTCGAGCGTGTCCGTGACGGCGTACGAGCTGTTGCCCAACGGCCGCACCACAAAGGTCCCGGCGATGGTGGTCTGCGCGGCGTTGGGGAGCTCGGCGACCGCGAGCGCGGGCTCTTGGGCTGCTGCGTGGAGGGCGATGGCGAGGAGGGACACGAGCATGGGGACTCCCGACGAGGGCGCGGTGAGTGGATGAGGTGCGCCCTGTAGCTCGTTCGCGTGAGCGCCTCCACGGTTTGACAGCGACGCGCCGCAGGTCACGAGCGATGCGGTCGCCGGCCATACGCGGTAGGCTTGTCACCTTCGTGTGCTGTGGCGCGTGCTTGGCTCCTATTGGGGCGGCGCGAACCGCGGCCCCTCTGCGAATCCTGCTTGAGCGGACCCTCCGAATGACCAAGACCTCGGCTTCTTTCCTGCTAACCCTCGCGATGACCGCCCCCCCTGCGGTCGCGGGTGACGCTGCTGGTTGGCTCGCCGTCGCGCCGGCCGCGAGCTTGGAGGCCGGGCAGCGGGCGACGCTCTACGCCGTCGCGCGCGGGCCGAGCGGCGCGCCGCTCGATGACCTCAAGCTCTCGGCCACGCTCTCTGCGGGGCGCCTCGTGCGCACCACCGCGCTCGGTCAGGGGCTCTACGCGGTCGAGATCGCGGTCCCACGCGGCGCTGAGCCGCTCTCCATCGAGATCTCCGGGCGCACGCGCTCCAAGGAGACGCTCGCTACGTCGGCTACGCTCCCGGTCGTGTGGGGCCCCGCGGACAACTACGAGCTCTCGGCTGCGCCCGGGCGCTTGGTGCTCGGCAAGGACGCCACCACTACCGTCCAGCTAGGGGTCAAGGGCGAGGGCGGGGTCGACCTCAACAACCTGTCCGTGCGCACCATTCACGGCAACGCAGGGGGCTGGGCCCTCACTGACCCGCGCGTCGCCTCGGGCACGTACACGCCCGACGCCGTCAGCTTCCCCCACATCGACATCGTCATCGCGCAGGATCCGACCGCGCCATCGGTCTTTGGCTGGACGGGCATCGCGCTCGCCGGGCAGGTCGCGTTCCCCGTGACCTCCGCCCCCAACGCGCAGGTGTCCATTCGCGTCGCGGGGAACACATACGGCCCCGTTCCCACCGACGCCCAGGGCGCGGCGCGCGTGCCGATCGTCGTGGAGCCGGGCGTGTCCAACGCCGAGCTGCTCACGACCGTCGCGGGAAAGACTACGGCCACCCCGCTCGACCTCAAGGTCCCAGCGACGCAGCGCTTGCTCTTTGCGCCGCCGCCCTCGGCGATCCTCGCCGATCCCGACCGCCCGCGCTCGCTCTTCTTGGCGGTGCTTCAGCCCGACGGCCGGCCGGACACCAAGGCGGCGCCAAAGCTCACCGCGTCCGGCGGCACCCTCGGCGAGCTCAAGCCCCTCGGCGCCGGCCTGTACGAGGTGGAGCTCACGCCCCCGGCGACGCCCGGCGAGACGATCACCGTCAGCGCCTCGCTCGACGGCGAGGCCAAGCAGCACGATGAGGTGCAGGTCCCCCTCGTGGACGCCATCCCCAGCCGCGTCGCGCTGCGCACGGTGCCCGACACGGTCACGCCCACCGACCCCACGGCCGCGCTCTACGTGTACGTGCAGGGCGCTGGTGCGGCGACCGCGACCGCCGAGCAGCTCACCGTGGGCGCGGACGGCGCCCAGGCCGCCGGCGCCGTCGCCAAGGCGGACGCGGGCATCTTCGCCGCGCAGTTCACGCTTGACGGACGCGCGACAGGGCCTCGGTTCTTCGCCGACTACCACGGCGCCTCAGCGGGCGAGGGGCCCGTGTCGCTCGCCCTGCGCGCGCGTGAGGGCGCTGTCCTCAACGACGGCGCGGACGAAGCCGCGCTTCAGATCGGCGCCTTCGACGCCCTCGGGCGGCCGGTGGCCGGCGCCAAGGTGACGCTGGAGCTCGTCTCGGGCGGCGGGCGCTTGCCCGCGACGGCCACCACCGACGCGAACGGCACGGCCGAGGTGCGCTATCGCTCGGGGGCGCCCGTTGGCCTCGTCGGCGTTCGCGCCTCGCTCGGCGATCTGAGCGCCGCGACGGCGCTGGTCCAGGGCCCGTTGGGCAGCGCGCCGGTCGCGCTCCCCGCGTCGGGTGGGCCAGCCGCCGAGCGCGCAATGATGGCGTTTGAGACGCTACATCCGGCGCTCGACTTTAGCGGCGTGGCGGTGGTCGAGGTCCAAGAGACAGCGTCCAAGCCCGCTAAAGAGAAGCCGGCCAAGGGCGAGAAGCCGGCCAAGGAGCCCAAGGGCGCCAAGGAGCCCAGCACCGGGTCGTCGAGCGACGAATCGCCGCTGGTGGTGCGCGCGCTCGCGAGCGGCGGCTTGTACAGCTTCCGCCAGCAGCCGGAGCCGGGGGCGACCACGCTGCTCAACCAGCCCTTCGTGCTCGGCTATGGGATGGGACCGCAGGGCGTCCCCTTCGGCTTCGAGCTCGGCGGTCGCGGGGTTGTGCCGGGCGTGCCCTATGTGGGCTGGGACGCGGCGGTCGGCGTCGACACGCACAGCATCGGCGTGCCTGGCTTCGCGGGCAGCATCTCCAACCCGATGATGCACCTCGGCGCGCAAGCGATCGGGCGCTTCCCCTTCGATGTCGGCGCGTCCTCCGCGTGGGCCGGCGCGCACCTCGGCCTGTCCTACCGCAGCATCCTTCAGGTTCAAGGCTCGCTCCCAACCTCGCTCTCTTACAGTCGGCAGCGCGCGCTCGGCGTCGCGCTCGGCTTGGACGGCGAGGTGACCGTCGGCGACCTCTCGGCGCGGCTCGACCTCGGTGTGGAGCTCGCCCGCGGAAGCGCTTGGGCCTCAGACATTCAGCTCTCCGCAGGCTATGCTCTCGGCGACACCCTCGGCCTTCGGGCTACGGTGCAGCGAGTAGGACGCGGTCTCGACATCGGCGGAGGTGCCGATCTCCAAGGGCGCGTCGAGGACCGACTCTGGGCCCTTCGGGTGGGAGTCGAGCGGAGCTTCTGATGGTCATGCTCATCGCCCTGTTTGCCGCGTGCCAGGGCGAACCCGAGGTTCACGCGATCTACGACGCGGCGCGTCCGGAGCACTTCTTCGACCTGCCCTTCCCCTCGGACGCGCTCTTGGACGCGCAGGGCTACCCCGACCTCAGCGGCTTCCCGGTGGCCCAGACGCCGCTCGCGGCCTCGGTGCTCGGCGGCTGGGTCAGCCGGCTGGAGCAGAGCGTGCACGGCTTCGGCGCCAACACGCCGGCCTTCTTCCGCTTTGACGGCCCCGTGAGCTTCCCAGCGACCACCCAGGGCGAGCCCACCGATCCGGTGCTCTGGGTAGCGCTCGACGACGGCGCGCTCTCCCCCTTGGACCTGCGCTTTGTAGCGGACCCCCACGGCGATCCCTTCTACGGCGACAACACGCTCGCCGTCGCGCCAACCCTCGGCCACCCGCCGCGCCCCGGCGTGCGCTACGCCGCCGTCGTCATGGCGAGCGCGGACGTCGGCGCGCCGACGGACTTCTTGGTGCCCGATGAGGTGAGCGCCGCCCTGGACGCGGCGGGAGTGCGCGGCGACGTCGCCGTCGCCACCGTGTTCACCGTCCTCGACAGCACGGGCGAGCTCCGCGCCCTCGCCGCCGACGTGCTCCCGCGCTTGGGCGCTTGGGGAGACGTCGGCTTTCGCCGCGTGACGCAGCTCGAGTACAAGCAGGGCCTCACCCCCAGCGGAGAAGAGGCCACGCTCTGCATCGCCACCTTCGAGGGCGGTGACACCAGCACCACCCACCTCGAAGCGCAAGCCGAGGGCGCTGAGTCCGTCACCGACTTGCTCTCAGGGCCGATGGCCGTCTACGAGGGCACCCTGCCGGTGTGGAACTACCAGGGGCTCGAGGACCGCCCCTATATGCGCCCGGGCCTGCTCCACGTGCAGGACATCGACCGCGTCACCGGCTGGATCGACGTCGTCGACGGCCACCCCGCCCGCGAGCCTGAGCCGGAGCCGATGCGCATCGTGTTGCAGCTCCCCAAGGGCACCGACGGGCAGCCGGGCGACGCGCGCGGCATCGTGCTCTTCGACCACGGCACGGCGGGCCACGCCTACAACATCGTGCAGCGCCGCAGCGTCGCCGACCGCGGCGCTGAGCTCGCGGCGATCTACGCCGAGGCTGGCTTCGCCACGCTCTCTCGCGACGCAACGCTGTATGGGCAGCGCTACCCGCTCATCGACCAGGGCTACGGCGGCTCGCTCGGCTTCTACAACATCGTGAACGCGCCGGCCTTCCGCGACAACCAGCGCCAGACCGCGCTCGATGGCTATGTGCTGCGCCGCTACGTCGAGCAGCAGCTCAACGCCGATCTGCCTGGCGGCTCCATCGACGTGAGCCACGTGCGCCGCCAAGGCCACAGCCTCGGCTCGGTCACGTCGAACCTCGGCCTGGCCATGGCGCCGCAAGACTACGAAGGCGCGCTGCTCTCGGGCACCGGCGGCGTGTTCATACACTACTTCTTGGACACGGGCCTGCTCCAGGACATCGACCCGGCTACCATCGCGTCGCTCTTCCCGCTGTTCGGCGTGGACCAGGTCCCCGATCCCATCACCACGACCTCGATCTTCGGCGCCGTGCTCGGCCTGCCCGAGCCCGCGTGGGAGCACATCGACCGCTTGCACCCCGCGGGCATGCTCTTCCAGTGGCAGATGGATGGCTCGGACCCGATGGCCGTCGCCGCCGACGAGGACGTGCCGATCACCGCCGTCATCTCCCCCGGGGACTGGCAGACGCCCGACTTCACGGCGCGCGCGCTGGTGCAGGTCATGCCGCGGGCCCAGTCCGAGGACTGCCACGCGCTCTCGGCGTACGACCCGCACTACTGCCTCTGGCGCGAGGACGAAGGCCTTCAGTACGTGCGCGACTGGCTCGCGGCGCCCTAGCCCGCGAGCGCGTCCAGCAGATCCAGGGGCCAGTTTGGTCCCGCCTCCACCGCGCCGATCCCGTAGTGCAGCAGCCAGAGGGTCGCGCACACGGCGATCGCGCGCCACCCGCCGCGCCAGAGCATCGCAGGCACGAAGAGCAAGGTGTACAGGGGATCGTAGCTCATGACCCCCGCGAGGAGCCCCAAGCGAAGCGGCTCCGAGCGCGCCTAGGAGGCGAAGGCCAGCCCGAGGAGCCCGATCGCGAGCGCGCCGCGCAGCCCGCCGTGCGCGGTGAGCGCGAGGGGCAGGTACAGGATCCCCGCGAGCGCCGCTGTGCGCGCCGCTGTGGCCGAGGGCGAGGGCAAGACGGCGCGAAGCCTGGCGGCGGCGAGGGCGGTCAGCGCGAGCACAACGAGCGCGACGACGCCATAGCTCCAGAAGAACCCGAGCTCCGCCACGGGCGCGAGCGCCACGGGCAGCAAGGGCGGCGCCGCGTAGGTGGGCCACGCGTCGGGGGGCGCCTGGTCGAGCCAGAGCGACGCGGCGTAGCGCTGCGCGTTGAGGTTGTAGAGCAGGTAGCCCTGGTCATGACCGAGCATCCACGCGCCGGTGTACAAGGCGCTGAAGTCGCCCGGCGTGCTGGCGCTGCGCAGCGCGGTAACCGTCGGCAAGAGCAAGGATAAAACACCGTTCACGAGCAGGACGCCGCTCACCGCTGCGGTGACCCAGGCGGGACCGCGAACGCGCGGCGCGGCGTGTGGGGCGGTTGTGGCGGGGGGGGCTGTCACGCGGGCTCCCTAGCGCGGAGGAGGTCGGAGCGCCGCGCCTAAGGGGCCTGTAGCGCGTTGGTCTCCTGCTGCGCCATCGTCGGCTGCGCCAGTTCGGTTGGGTCGACGCGCGGTTGCTGTTAGCGCCGACGGGAAGACCGCGTGCGCACCGCTCGATTCGGCCGCGCGCTTCTGGGGGGAGCACTGTCCACAACCGCTCGCGCAACGCTCTCCCGCATCCTCCCGCTCGCGGGATTGGTCATCGTCGTGACCTTCTTCGTCGCGACCGCCGATCGCGCCGCCGTGCTCGCCGCGATGCGGCAGGCAGACGGGGCGCTCGTGGCGGTGGTGGTGATCGGCACCGGCCTCGTCGGCTGGCTCGCGGACGCGGTCTGCCTCACCTGGCTCGTGGCGGTGACGCTCCCGAACGCGTCGCGCCGGGTGGGTCTCGCGGAGATGCTCGCGATTAAGGCGTGGTCCTACCTGCTGAATGTCGTGAACTACAACGCGGCGACGGTGGGCATGGGCCTCGCGGTCGGCAACCGCGTCGGGGTCCCGATGCTAGAGGCGACCGCGGCGCTCGCGGTGCTGAGCTACCTCGACCTGCTCTCGCTCGGGGCGCTCGTCTCTATGGGGCTGGCGTGGAACCCGGACGTCGCGACGCTGCTCCCCGAGACGCTGCGCGCGTGGCTCGTGGCGGTGGTGGGCGGCAGCTACGTCGGGGCGCTTGGCGTGCTGCTGCTCTTGCAGTCGCGCCTCGAACACCCGCTGCTAGAGCGCCTCAGGGGGCTGTCGGTCCTGCGCCCGCTCGCGCGCCTCGGCCCGCGCGACATGCTCATCGGCGTCGCGCTGCGCGCCGCCTTCTTTCAGGTCTACGTCGTGCAGCAGTACGGCGTGCTGCGGGCGGTGGGGCTGCAGCCGCAGCTCGCCACCTTGTGGGTGGTCATGCCGGTGATCGCGCTCGTCGGCGTCGTGCCGCTGTCCGTGTCGGGGATCGGCACCACTCAGGTCGCGATGCGCGTGCTCTACCGGCCCTTCTTGCCGACGGGCGCCGCCGCGGGCCTGATCGACGCCTTCTCGACGCTGCTCATCGCGAGCGTGACGGCGCTCCGCCTGCTGCTCGCGGTGCCGTTCTTGGGCCGCTTTCAGGCGCCAAAGCTCGACGATCAGTAGATCGCCATCTCGGGGTCGACGGTGAGCGCCCACTCGACGACGCCGCCGTCGAGGTTGAACAAGCGGGAGAAGCCCGCCGCGGCGAGCACCTCGCACACCATCGCCGAGCGGCCGCCGACCTTGCAGACGACGAGCAGATCGCGGTCGCGAGGCAGCTCGTCGACCAGGTCGAGCACGCGGCTGTGCGGGTACAAGCGGTCGGTGAAGGCGAGGCTGGCGATGCGGGCCTCGGCCTCGCTGCGCACGTCGAGCACATAGGGCGCCCAGCCAGCGGCCCGTCGCGCGACGACCTCGGTGGGGTGCAGGTCGACGAAGGTGTCGGCGTCGACGAGCGCGTGGTGGGGCTGCACGGGGCTCACGACGCCGCAGAGCTGGTCGTAGTCCACCAGGTGCGTGATGGGCTTGGCGTGCGGGTCCTTGCGCAGCGACAGCTCGGTGAACCGCATGCCGAGCGCGTCGTAGAGCAGCAGGCGCCCTGAGAGCGTGGTGCCGCGCCCGAGCAAGATCTTGAGCGTCTCGGTCGCCTGAATGCCGCCGATGACGCCGGGCAGCACGCCGAGCACGCCGCCTTCGGCGCAGGAGGGCACCAAGCCCGGTGGCGGCGGCTCGGGGTAGAGGTCCCGGTAGTTCGGCCCACCTTGGTAGTTAAAGACCGAGGCTTGGCCTTCGAACTTAAAGATCGAGCCGTATACGTTCGGCTTGCCGAGCAGCACGCAGGCGTCGTTGATGAGGTAGCGGGTCGGGAAGTTGTCGGTGCCGTCGACGATCACGTCGTACGGCGCCAGGACCTGCAGCGCGTTGCCGCTCGTGAGCGGCTCCTCGTACAGATCGACCTGAACGTGCGGGTTGAGATCGAGCAGGCGCGCGCGGGCTGAGAGCACCTTGGGCTGCCCGATCTGCGAGGTGCCGTGCAGCACCTGCCGCTGGAGGTTGCTGACGTCGACGACGTCGAAGTCCACGAGGCCGATGCGGCCAACGCCCGCGGCGGCCAGGTACAAGAGCAGCGGGGAGCCGAGGCCACCGGCGCCCACGCACAGCACGCTCGCGCCCTTGAGGCGCTCCTGGCCCGCGAGGCCGACCTCGTCGAGGAGGAGATGGCGAGAGTATCGGGTGATCTCGGCGTTTGACAGCGTCGGCATAAACGGCTCCAGGCGGCGGGCGCCTATCGCGGCGGAGGACTTGAGGAGGGCTCGGCCCCGTCGCCTGTGGGCTGGGGGAGCAGCACCACCGACGGCTGGTCGTCGGCGAGCCCCTGGCGGACCCGCTTGGCGAGCGCCAAGGTGTGCCGCAGCTCGCGGTAGGCGAGGTAGAGGGCGAAGGGGGGCAGCACCACGCGGACGAGCTTTCGCAGCGGCCAGGTGAGCACGCGCCAGACCGGCCGAAGTGGCTCGTCGGCGAGCGCATGAACCGTGTCCTCGGGCACCGTGAGCCCGCCCTCCAACGCGACCGCGCGCACCATGCGCCGGCGCAGGTGGTTCTGCGCGAGCGTGTCGACGAGGGGGACGGGGATCAGCTCGGCGGCGACGATGAGCGTCGCGTAGAGGTGGTCGGAGGTCAGAGGCATGGGGCTCCGCTGGTCAACGTGTGAGCAGCTCGATCGCCCAGGCGGCGACGGCGGGGCCGAGCTCCGCGGCGCGGGTCTTTTGCAGGCTATGACCGCCCTCGGGCCAGCTCAGGCGCGGGCCGGGAGCGCAGCGCGCGGCGAGGTCCTCGGCGATGGCGACCTCGACCATGGCGTCGTCTTCGCACCACGCGACGAGCGTGGAGCAGCGCACCTCAGCGAGGTTGTGCCGGTGTCGCCGGAAGTCGGCGGTTGCGACGCGGTGCACGGTGTGGATGAGGTCGTCGTCCGTGAGCGAGCTCGAGAAGCCGACGGCGACGAAGGCCTTGCGCACGCGCGGCAGGAGCGTGCGACCGAGCAGCGGCACGCGCAGCCCGTTGGACAGGCTCGTCCACGGCCCGAAGGTGCGGCGAGCGCGGTGCTCGCGGGTGCCGACGGAGCCGAGCAAGCCGAGGCCGAGCACGCGCTCGGGCTCGCGCGCCGCGAGCTCGGCGGCGAGCAGCCCGCCGAAGGAGTGCCCGACGGCGACCACCTTGTCGACGCCGAGCGCGTCGAGGGTGGCGCCCAAGAAGGCCGCTCGGCGCGCTGGGTCGACGCTGGGCTCGGTGCTCACCGGGGTGCCGCCGAAGCCCGGCTGGTCCACGCGCAGCACACGCACGCCCAATAGATGAGGCGTAAACCACCGAAAGTCGCGCTGTGAGCCTGGGAGCCCGTGGATGAGCAGCACAGCAGGGCCCTCGCCCTCGTCGGTGTAGGCGAAGGTTCCGCTAGCGATGCGCCCCTCGCGGACGGGGGGATCGGAGGGCTCAGGCACGTCGACGTCTCCAGAGCAACGGCAGGCCGAGCCATAGCAGGGCGGAGCCCGAGGAGCCATCGCCGCCGCAGCAGCCACCCGGCACGACGTCGGGCGGACCGGCCTGAACCGGGAGCGGCGTGTGCCAGTTGCCGGTGTTTTGAGCGTCGTGGTTCGCGGCGGCCCACTGCAACGCTTGGTCCGCGCGCCCCTGCGTGCCCCACGCGAAGAGCAGCCCCTCGCGAACGCCCGACACCACGTCGACGAAGCCGTCGCCGTCGATGTCGCCGACCGCGGGCGCGCCGAGGTGCCAGCCGCCTGTGAAGTGCGGCCAGCCGGGGGCGAGGGCGCCTGACGCGTCCCAGGCGTACACGAAGTGGCCGCCGCTGCCGTACAGCACCTCGGGGACGCCGTCGCCGCTCACGTCCGCGATGGCGGGCGACGCCAAGAAGCTGACGTCGTCGACTTGGCGGGGGAAGCCCTCCATGGCTGAGCCGCTCGCGCCGTCCCACGCGCCCACGGCGTGCTGGAAGGGCATGACGCGGTAGCCCGCGAGCGAGACGATGTAGTCGACTGAGTCGCCGCCGAGCACGAAGTCCGGCGTGCCGTCGCCGTTGAGGTCGCCGAAGGCGGGGCTCGTCGCCATGCCGACGAAGGCACCGGCGTCCAGGTTGGAGCGCGGCCCGAAGTCCGGCGCGAAGTAGCTGATCGAGAGCGCCTCGGAGCCGTCGCCGTGCAGGAGGCCCGCCGAGCCGAGCATCGCGTTGCTCGCGAGCTCCAAGGTGCCGTCGCCGTCGATGTCCGCGAGGGCCAGCGCCGCTGGGTGCCCTTCGCCCATGACGGGGAGGATGGTCTCGTTCACGAGGCCGGTGCGCTTCTGCGGCCAGCCGGGCCAGATCTCGGCGCCGCGCAGGTCGATCACATAGGCGAGGCCGGCAGCGCCGGTGGGCACCTCGTTGGTGCCGATGGCGGCGTCGAGGTCGCCGTCGCCGTCGATGTCGCCGACCGCTGGCGAGCCGAGGATGCGCCAGCCGCTGGTGCCGCAGGTGTCGCCCTCCAAGCACAGCTCGAGGGGGTAGCCCTGGTAGAGCGAGCCGTCGCCGTGCCAGACGTAGAAGCGCTGGTCCATGGCGCCCAAGACGATCTCTAGCTCTCCGTCGTCGTCGACGTCGACCAGCGTGGGGGCGGAGGCGATGCCGTTGTCGTAGCCGTAGCCACGGCGGAACTCCCAGGGTTCGCGGCCCTGAATATGCAGCGGGAAGCCGTCGACCAGCGCGCCGTCCGTGTGCCAGGCGTAGACGCGGCCGCGCAGGGTGGCGACGACGATCTCGGGGCTGCCGTCGCCGTCGATGTCACCGACGCCGGGCGTGGCGATGACGCCGTCCGTGAGCAGCGGCAGGCCACCTGAGGTGTAGGCGGGCGCGTTGTCCCAGCCCTGCTCGGCGAGCACCTCCAGCGTGCCGGTGCGCACGGGGAAGCCCGGGAGCTCGGTGCCGTCGCCGCGCAGCGCGTGCACGGTGCCCGAGCCGGTGGCGGCGATGATCTCCAGCACGCCGTCGCCGGTGAGGTCGGAGAGCACGGGCGAGGCCTCAAGGGAGCCGTCCATCTGCATGGGGAAGCCGGGCAGCAGCGCGGGATCGCGCTGGACCCACACGCCGCGGCGCTCGTCGCTGGAGCGGCCCTCTTGGTCGGTGGCGGTGAGGCGGAGGGTCATGAGCGGGCGCTGGGCGCGGGTGAAGCGCTCGAGGACGTTCTCGCCGCCGAGGTCGTTGAAGGCGTTGTCGCCAAAGGCGCTCAGGTCGACGCGCGCGAGCTCGCCGCTGGTCTCGCCGCTGCCGCTGCCGACGGTGGTCCAGGTGTCGGGCGCCTCGCCGACGCCGAGCTCAAGCACCCAGGTGACGCCGATGGAGCGGGGCGCCTCGATGCGGCCCTCGACCACGAGCTCCCCGCCGTCGGGGGCGGCCCACGCGAACCACTCGGGGCTCGTGAGGCGAGCGGTGGGTGGGATGTCGCCCTCGAAGGCCCGCTGCACGGCGCGCCCGATGTTGAGCCGTCCATAGCCGAAGAAGGCGTCAAAACCTGGCTTGGAAGGGTAAGTTCTGGCGATTGCGAGCTCGTCGGCGCTCAGCGCGATCTCGTCGACTGAGGTGCGCAGGAGCGCGCGGGCCTCGGCGGGGGAGAGCTCCGTGCCGCCGTCGCGAGCGGCGGAGAGCAGCAGGCCGATGGCGCCGGCGGTGTTGGCGGACGCGCCGGTGGCGCAGTCGCGATCCCCGACGACGAAGTCGAGCCGCGGACCGAAGTTGTTGCAGTTCTTGAAGTTGGTGAACGAGAAGGTGTCCTCGTCCTTGACCGCGTTCCCGACGACGGTGTGAACCATGAGGATCGGGTCCTCCGTCGCGGGCGAGTTGTGGTGCCAGCTGTTCTCGTCGGCGGCGACGCCCACCAGCACCACGCCCTTGGAGTCGGCGTAGTCGACGGCGGCGCGCACAGCGTCCGGCTGTGAGATCGCGCCGAGCGCCATGCCGATCGAGCCCGCGCCGCGGTCGGCGGCGTAGGCGATCGCCAGGGCGACGCGGTCGCCGTCGGTGATGAAGGTGTCGCCGGTGCGCAGCGGCAGCAGCGGGCAGCTCGGGCAGACGCCGAGGCCACCGCCGTCGTTGCCCTCGTCGATGGCGGTCGTCATGACGCCCGTGCCGTGGTCGGCGTAGCCGACCTCCAGCGAGGGGTAGACGTCGTTGTCCATCTCGAAGAAGTCCCAGCCCGCGATGTCGTCGACGTAGCCGTTGCCGTCGTCGTCCACGCCGTCCGAGAAGGCGGCCAGCAGGTCCGAGGCGTCGAGCACGTTGTCAGCGCGATCGCGGCCGGCGGTGATGTCGACGCGCGCGTCCTCGGCGTAGTCGGAGACGTTGAGGAGGCCGTTGCCGTCGAGGTCATCGACCTCTTCGCCCCCTGCGTTGCGGGGCTTGGGCAGCTCGCCCGCGTTGAGCAGCACCTTGCGCGTCGCGCGGTCCCAGTTCAGCCCGGAGTCCAGGATCGCGACGGGCACGTCCCAGCGCCCGGTGCTGTAGCGAAAGGCCACGTCGAGCGACATGCCAGAGGGCGCGTTCGCTTCCGCTGGGCGCAGGTTGGGCGCCCACTCCGGCGCCCACGAGATCCACTGCCAGCGCGGCGAGAAGTCGTTCGGACAGTCGGTCGTCGTGTGGTCGACGCCGCAGTTCGGGTAGGTGGGCAGCGGCAGCTCAGCGTGAGCCGTGGCGATCAGCAAGGCGAGGGTAAGCATGGCCGTCACGCTACCTCAAGCGGGCGCCGAGCGCCTGTCAGGCTGTTGTTGCCTGCGCGCGTATTCGTGCAATACTCGCTCCGAACGCTCACACGCCCCCGGGAGATCGCTGATGCCTGCTCGTTTGGAGCGGTGGAGCTGTGCGACGGCATCGATCAGGACTGCAACGGCGTCGTGGATGACGGCGCGACCGACGCGACCACCTACTTCGCGGACGTGGACGGCGACGGCTTCGGCGACAGCGCCGCGCCGGTGACGGCCTGCGACGCGCCCCAGGGAACCGTCGCCGACGGCACGGACTGTGATGACCGAGACGCGGCGCTAAACCCCGGTGCGCTTGAGGCCGACTGCACCGATCCCGTCGACTACAACTGCGACGGGAGCACCGGCTACGCGGACGCGGACGGCGACGGCGTCCCGGCCTGCGAGGACTGCGATGACACCAAGGCCGACGTCCACCCCGGCGCGGTGGAGTCGTGCAACGGCGTCGACGACAACTGTGATGGCGCGACGGACGAAGCCGGAGCGGCGGGCGAGCAGCGCTTCTTCGCGGACGCCGACGGCGACGGCTTCGGCGATGTGTTCGTCGATGCGATGGCCTGCGCGCAGCCCACGGGCTTCGTGGTCGACGCGACGGACTGCGACGACACCGCGAGCGCGGCTCACCCAGGCGGCGTCGAGGTCTGCGACACGCTCGACAACGACTGCGACGGCTCCATCGACGACGCGAACGCCAACGACGCGACGCTGTGGTTCGCGGACGCGGACCAGGACAGCTATGGCGAGCCGGGCTCGGCCGTGCGCGCCTGCGTCGCCCCCCAAGGCTTCGTGGACCGCGCGCAGGACTGCGCGGACAACGATCCCAGCGCCTTCCCGGGCGGCACGGAGGTCTGCGACGGCGCGGACAACAACTGCGACGGCGTCGTCGACGAGGGCGTCACCACGACGTGGTACGGCGACGGCGACGGCGACGGGCACGGTACGCCGAGCGTGAAGGTCAACGCGTGCGCAGCACCGCAGGGCTTCGTGAGCTCGAAGGACGACTGCGCCGACGGCGACGCGGCGGTACATCCCGGCGCGAACGAGGTTTGCAACGACATCGACGACGACTGCGACCAGCTCTTGGACGACGCGGACGCGAGCTGGGACGCCACGACGGGCGTGCAGTCTTGGGCCGACGCGGACGGTGACACGTTCGGCGATCCCGCGACGGCCACCTCCACCTGCTTGGTGCCGTCGGGTAGCGTCGAGAACGGCGACGATTGTGACGACACCGACGCCGACGTGAACCCCATCGCGATCGAGATCTGGTACGACGGCGTCGACCAGGACTGCGACAACGCCCACGACGATGACAAAGACGGTGACGGTCACGCCTCGGACGCTCACGGCGGCGATGACACGGATGACGAGGACGCCGCCTGCTGGCAGAACTGCATCCCGGTGAAGCGCGTCTTCGTCACCAAGGCATCGTACACTGGCAACCTCGGCGGCCTCGTGGGCGCCGACGCGAAGTGCCAGACGTCCGCAAACGCCGCGGGGCTCCCGGGCACGTTCAAGGCCTGGCTCTCGGACAACACGGGCAGCCCGTCCACACGCTTCACGCGCCCTACAAACGCCAAGTATGAGCTGGTCGACGGCACGGTCATCGCGACCGGGTGGGCGGACCTCACCGATGGCACCATCGCGTCGGCGATCAACCTGACCGAGTACGGCGTCGCGCCGGTGTCGACGGGCATCGCCTGCTGGCCCTTCCCGGCGATCGCGTGGAGCAACACCAACGGCAACGGCGCGCAGGCTAGCTCGGGCTCGTCGTGCTCGAACTGGACCAGCACGAGCGGCGGCTCCTACTGGGGCAGCACGACAGAGACCTCGGGGGGGGCGTGGTCGGCGTGGTGCAACGGCGGCATCTGCTCGTGGACTGCGTTCTTGTACTGCTTCGAGCAGTAGCCCCGCAGCGCGTCACAGGGCTCGGCCGCCTCCTGTCGGTCGAGGCCCATCGGCGATAGCGGTGGGTTAGACCAACGCACATCCGCACGCGCCCTCGACGAGGGGTGGGAGCCCGCATGAAGTTTCAGATGACGCACGTCTTCGCTTGTACGCCCGCCGAGTACTGGGAGCTGCTCGACACCCCCGAGTTCGAGGACCTGCAGTCGAAGGAGTCCAACGTCGCCCGCGAGCTGCGCGAGCAGCGCACGAACCCGGACGGCAGCCGCTTCAAGCGCGTGCGCTGCGTGCCGCGCCGCGAGTGGCCGGCGGTGATGAAGAGCTTCCTCGGCCCCGAGGGCTTGGTCTACGACCAAGTGAACGAGACCTACCCGGAGAAGAACCTCCTAAAGTGGCGGGTCGAGGTGCAAAAAGTGGGCGACCGCGTCCACGTCGAAGGCACCACCGTGCTCCGCCCCCACCCGCAGGGCTGCGAGCGCACCCTCGCCGGCGAGATCCGCGTGAGCGTGCCCTTCGTCGGCGGCAAGATCGAGCAGGCCGTCGGCCAGGACTTCGAGCGCAGCTTCCAGCGCACCGCCGAGGCGATCCGCCGCTTCATCGCCGAGCGCAAGGCCTGATGACCCCGGCGCCCCGCCTGGTGCGGGCGTGGCTGTGGGGCGTCGTCGCGCTCATCCTGGCGATGACGCTCGTCGGCGGCACCACCCGGCTCACGGGCTCGGGCTTGTCGATGGTCGAGTGGCGCCCGCTCATGGGCGCGCTGCCGCCGATGAGCGAGGCGCAGTGGCTCGACCTCTTCCGCAAGTACCAGCAGACGCCGCAGTACCAGCTCGTGAACAGCTGGATGACCCTCGCGGACTTCGAGCGCATCTTCTTCTGGGAGTACCTGCACCGCCTGCTCGGCCGCTTCATCGGCCTCGCGGTCGCGCTGCCGCTGCTCGGCTTCTGGCTGACCGGGCGCCTGAACGGCGCGCTCGCTCGGCGAGGGGTGGGGCTGCTCGTGCTCGGCGGGCTTCAAGGCCTGCTCGGCTGGTTCATGGTGAAGAGCGGCCTCGTCGACGTGCCCGAGGTGAGCCACCTGCGCTTGGCGGCGCACCTGCTGCTCGCCTTCGCGATCGCCCAAGCCACCGTCTGGGTCGCCCTGGACGCGGGCCGAGACGGGCCGCCTGAGCGTGGCGCTCGTCGCTTCTTGGGCTTTATCGCCGGTGTTGCGGCGCTCGTCGTCGCTCAGATCGGCTGGGGCGCGTTCATGGCCGGCCTGCGCGCGGGCACCTACGCCGCCACCTTCCCCGATCTCAACGGCGTCTACGCGCCGTGGCGGCTGGTGGGGCCGGGCGGCTACCTGCACGACATGGTCTTCGAGGTGCCGCTCGTGCACTGGACGCACCGCGTGCTCGGCACCGCCGCGCTCCTCGCCGTCTGGGGCCTCGCCGCCGCGCTGCGCTGCCACCAAGCCCTGCGCGCGCCCGCGCTGACCGCCGCGGTCCTCGTGACGCTTCAGTACGCGCTCGGCGTCGCCACCGTCATGAGCCACGTCGCGATCCCCGTCGCCGTCGCCCACCAAGCGGGCGCCTACGCGCTGCTCTGCTGCCTCACCTGGGCCGCGCACCGGGCGTGGTGGGGGCGCTAGCGCGTGGTGTCGGTCCGGGCCTGCACCACGAGCGTGCGCACCGCGTCGCCGTCCTGTAGCGCAAAGATGGCGTAGCTCTGGCCTTGTGCGCGGCTGAGCGGCTCGAGCGCGCTCACTGAGGTGGCGCCGTCGAAGACGCCGAGCTCGACGCGGATGGGGTTCACGGCGCGGGCACCGACGGCGGTGGGGGCGACGTCCTGCACGACCGCGAGGGCGCCGTCGGCGGTCTTGAGCGCGAGGGCGGGGCGCTCGGTGAGGTTGTACAGCGCGAGCGAGGCCTTCGCGAGGTTGGTGTTGGCCGTGTCCTCCAGCACGCGCAGGCTGTCGCCAGCGGGCACGACCGTGTAGAAGTGGCCGGCGAGCACGTTGAGCTCGGTGGAGCGCGAGCCGAGCTGGAGCGTTCGCTCGCCTTCTTGGGCGACGACATAGGGGCCGACGCTCGCGGCCTCGAGGGTGCCGACGCCGCGGCCGGCGACCTGGATTGGGCCGCTCGCGCCCGGGGTGGCCACGAAGCGCACGAAGGCGCCGTCGAGGGGGGGCGCGGGGTCGTACAAGCCGTCGCCGCCGGCGAGCGCGAGCGCGCTTAGAACCAAGATCAACACGGGCGCCTCCTGAGAAAGTGAACAGCAACAGGTGTCGGTGTGGTCGTGTTCCCTTCACTCGCGCGTATGGGTGCCATCGCTCGCAAGCAAGGGCGACGCGGCGGGTCCCTGGGGTCGGCGTCGCGGAGGAGCTCGTTAGGGGGCGAACCGTTGTGTATTGAGGCCGCTAGGTGACTTCGTCCGAATCGCCCGAACTCGCGCTACCGCCTGGAGCCGCCCGCCGCGCGCCGGGCGTCGCGCTGACGCTCGTGTTGGCCGTGGGCGCCTGTTTTGCCGGGTACGCGTCGCTCGACGCGCCGAACACCGGCTCGGTGCGCACGGGTGAGTGGGCGACAGACTTCGAGGATCACCTCGACGAGCACATCGGCTTTCGCGACGCAGCGATCACAGCGTGGGGCATCGCCGAGTACGGGCTCTTCGCGCAGGGGCGTCCAGGTGTGATCGTGGGCGCGGACGGCTGGCTCTTCACCTCGGAGGAGCTCGATCAGCCGCGCGGGGGTGAGGCGGCGACCGCCCAGAAGCTCCAGCTCGCCGAGGCGGTCACGCGCTACCTCGCCGCGCACCATATCGAGCTGATCGTGGCGGTGATCCCTGCAAAAGCGCGGGTCTACTCGCGAGAGCTC
>Ga0210033_1000673_pt1 | contig 32453 bp, 27 predicted proteins | sample CryGeymeta201501_FD_185465 | JGI IMG/M metagenome (GOLD analysis project Ga0210033, IMG submission 185465) | Groundwater microbial communities from Crystal Geyser aquifers in Utah, USA - Crystal Geyser metaG 2015-01 (SPAdes) (version 2) | ecosystem: Environmental > Aquatic > Deep subsurface >... | reverse complement strand
AGGGGAGGCCCGATGGCGATGAGGCCCCACGAGCGAAGGGGAGGCCCGATGGCGATGAGGCCCCACGAGCGAAGGGGAAGCCCGATGGCGATGAGGCCCCACGAGCGAAGGGGAAGCCCGATGGCGCTGACCCGCCGAGTACGCAAAGTGTAAAGCACCACTTGACACTATGCGGTTTGGCGGCCATCGTTTGCGCATGGTCAATCCACGGCTGCCCGTCACCCGCCTCGATCTCGCCGCCCGCCTGCTGGCGACCGCGCTGCCGCGCGCCGCGACGCCCCACGTCGATCGCGTCCGGCTCGATGCTCGCGCCATGCTCTCGAGCCTGGGCGCCGGCATGCCGCCCGTGATCAAGAGCGCCAGTGGCCAGACTGCGACCCCCACGCCCCTGAGCGAGATCGACGTGGTGGACGAGCTGCTGCCCGTGCGCTGGGCCCATGGCGTGCATCAACTCGGGCGCGATCTGCGCATGATCGGCGGCAGCCTGATGGGCCGCACGCCGCCACCCACCATCACGCGGCCTCCGTCCTTCTATCGCCAGGAGGCGAGAGCTCCGTCGGGCTCCCTCGCCTCGCGTCGCGTGCGCGTCACCTTCGTCCGTGACGAGACGCCCGACACGCGCTCCTTCGGTCTGGCCTTCGAGGACGGCGCCGCCATGGCCTTCGAGGCGGGGCAGTTCCTGAGCTTCGAGCTGCCCATCGAGGGCAAGCTCGAGCGCCGCGCCTACTCCCTCGCCTCGGCCGCGCTTCCGGGCGTCGAGCCCTACATCACCGTCAAGCGCATGCCGCACGGCAAGGTCAGCAACGCCTTCGGCGACAGCGTCGCGGTCGACGCGCGCCTGCGTGTGCTCGGTCCCTCCGGGCTCTTCGTCGTGCCCGAGAGCGCCGGCGAGACGCTGGTGCTCCTGGCCGGTGGCAGCGGCATCACGCCCCTCGCCTCCATCGCCGAGACCACCTTGCGCCAGGACGCGCGACGCAGCGTCGTGCTGCTCTATGGCAACCGCCGCGCCGAGGACATCATCTTCCGAGAGCGCCTCGAGGCTCTGGCCGCGGAGTTCCCGCAACGCATGCGGCTCGTGCTCGTGCTCGAAGAGCCGCCCGAAGGCTTCGACGGACCGCACGGCCGCCTCGACGGAGAGCTCTTGCGCGCCCAGCTCGGCACGCTGTCCGACGACGCGACCTACTTCCTGTGCGGTCCGAGCCCGATGATGGACGCCTGTCGCGAGGCGCTCCTGGCCGCCAAGGTCACGCAGGGACGCATCCTCGAGGAGCGCTTCAGCCGCGCCAAGCAATCCACGGCGACGTTCAGCGATCAGCCCGTGGTCGTGCGCGTCGGCACACGCGAGCATCGCTTCGACTGTCGCGCTGGACAGACGCTGCTCGAAGCCGGGCGTGAGGCGGGCGTCGACCTTCCCTTCTCCTGCGCCATGGGCGGCTGCGCGGCGTGCAAGCTCGAGCTGCTGAGCGGCGAGGTCGACAGCGACGAGTCGAGCTGCCTCACCGCCCAGGAGCGCGCGAGCGGCTACGTCCTCACCTGCGTCTCGCGACCGCTGACGCCCGTCAGCCTCGAGCTCCGCACGTGACCGATCTGTCCAGCGTCGAGCTCGAGCCGCGCCCCGCGCCGCCGCTGCGCATGAAGGATCTGTGCGAGCGCACGGGTCTGGATCGCCAGGCGATTCACTTCTACATCCGCGAAGGCATCCTGCCGCCGGGCGAGAAGACGGGGCGCAACACGGCGGTCTACACCCAGGATCACGTCGAGCGCCTGGCGTTGATCCGTCGCCTTCAGCAGGAGCGCTTCTTGCCTCTGAAGGCCATCAAGGCCCTGCTCGATGGACCCGACGAGGCCTTCACCGCGGAGCAGCAGCGCTTCCTCTCGGACGTGCGCACCAACCTCGAGGCCGTGCTGCCCACCGCCGGCCCGCCCGCACTCGTACCCGCGGCGCGCCTGGTCCAGCAGCTCCCCGACCTCGACCCGGAGGACATCCAGCACGCGGTCGACCTCGGCCTGATCGGCGGCACCAACACCGTGGACGGCGATCTGCTCCTGCCCGAGAGCGACACCTGGCTGCTCGAGCTCCTGGCCAAGATGCGCGCCGCCGGGTTCACGCGACAGCTCGGCTTCAGCGTCGCGGATCTGGCCTTCTACCAGAACACGCTGGACGACCTCTTTCGTCACGAGCGACGCCTGCTCTCGGAGCGCCTCGCCGGCCTCCCCGCGGAGCAGGTCGCGTCCATGATCGCGACCACGCTCCCGCTCGTTCAGTCCTTCTTGAGTCGCTACCACGCCAGCCGCGTGGGCGACTTCTTCGGCTCCTCCATCGCCCCCGATGCCCGTCCCGACCCGAAAGAAAAGCCATGAACACAGCCAAGATCCTCGAACTCCTCCCCGCCAAGGCCCGCGAAGCGGTGGACCCCTACTTCGAGGCCGCCGAGGTGCTCTCGAGCGTGCGCGACTCACGCGTGCTGCGCTCACTGGCTCCGTCGGGCGTGCGCGGCATGCTGCTCCACCGCGGCAAGCAGGGCGTGCCGACCACGGTGAAGGCGAGCCACGACGTCTACTTCGACTGGAGCTATCCGGCGGATCACCCCGAGATGCGTGAGCTCTACACGCGCGCCAAGCAGGGCCAATGGGACTCGGACACCTGGCTCGATTGGAGCATCGACGTCGATCCCATGAACCCCGAGGTCCAGCTCCTGCCCGACGACTTCATGAACTTCGGCAAGCTCGAGGAGTTCGGCGTCCACCTCTCGCGCGACGAGCGGCGCACGGGCAAGGCGTCCATGGCGACCTGGATGCTCAGCCAGTTCCTGCACGGCGAGCAGGGCGCGCTCTTCGCCGCTGCGCAGGTGACGGAGGCCGTGCCGTTCTTCGACGGCAAGCTCTACGGCGCGACGCAGGTGATGGACGAAGCGCGCCACGTCGAGGTCTTCCACCGCTACCTCGACACCAAGATCGAGAAGCTCTACCAGGTCAACGACAACCTCTTCGTGATCATCGACGCGCTGATGGCGGACTCACGCTGGGACATGAAGTTCCTGGGCATGCAGATCATGGTCGAGGGTCTCGCCCTCGGCGCCTTCGGCACGCTGTACCAGATGACCAACGAGCCGCTCTTGAAGGAGCTACTGAAGAACGTCATCCGCGACGAGGCGCGTCACGTGCACTACGGCGTGCTGGCCCTGCGCGAGCACATCACCAAGAACATCACGGAGACGGAGCGACGCGAGCGCGAGGATTGGGCCTTCGAGGTCTCCCTGCTGATGCGCAACCGCTTCCTCGCCTACGAGGTGTACGAGGAATACTACGCCGACACCTTGAGCCGGGCGCAGTGGCGCGAAGTGGTCAACAGCTCCAAGGGCCTCGAGCACTTCCGCCACACCATGTTCCGCAGGCTCGTGCCCAACCTGCGCGAGATCGGCCTGCTGACGGATCGCATCAAGCCCCACTACGCCAAGGCCGGCCTGATGAAGTACTTCGGCGAGGCGGCCGCGCCCGACCTGACCGAGGAGAGCATGCTGCGCGAGCTCGACGCCGGGGCGATCGCCGCGGAGTGAGCTCGACGATGTCACAATAACGACCGAACGCGCTCTAGCCGCAGACCGCTTCTTCGATCACGTGCGGCTGGCCGCTGATCATCTCGCACGTCTGGCCCGGAAGCAGAGGGAGGCAGCTGCAATCGCTGCAGCCGGTGGGCAGAGTCACGCATCGGTAGTCGGGACCATCGGCCGGTCCGCAGCGCAGGTTGCAGCTCTGCTGGAGAGTGCAGCTGCCCGGCCCGCAGGCGGGCGGTTCCATGCACGCGCAGGCGACATCGGGACCGCGCTGCCAGACGCCGCCAGTGCACTGAATCGAGCCGCAGCATGGATTGCCGCAGCCCTGGTCTTCGTGCGCGCAGGCGGTGCCGAGCGCCGCTTCGATGTCGACCGGGCACTCGAGCAGCACTTCAGGACAGACGATGGCGGGGCACGCGGCGGCTTGCCAGGCGCCATCGACGCACGTCATCGCGGGCCAGTTCGGTCCCTCGGCCGTGGGACAGCACTGCCCGCATTCGGTCCCCATCCCTTCCACCGTGCACGGGTCGCCCACGCTTGGTTCCCGTCCGCACCAACACACAGGGTCGGCTTCGGCGACCGCACAGTTCCACGAGCCGGAGCGGCAGGTGCAGAACATGGCCGATCCACAGCGCGTGCCCTCGGAGCAGGTCGCCCCTTCGGTGGAGCAGGCGGAACCCGGGGTGTCGGGATTCCACGGGTCGATGCCGCTCGGACAGCTGGTGTCGCAGACCCATTCCGTGCCGGTGCACACGCAGCCGGGGCGCGGATCGCCCGGGCAGCAGGTCGACTGGTCGATGGAGCCTGGAGGGCACGTCCAACCCCTGTCCGTGCAGACCGGCAGGATCAGCCCGTCGGTGTTCCCGCATTCGACGTTGCATTCGGGAGCCCGCCCGCCGCACATGACGCCTGTGTCCACCGCGCTGTCGGACCCGGCGTCCACGGTGCTGTGAGAATCGGCGCATGCGAAGGCCAGAAAGGGCAGGATGCAGACGAGGTGGCGCAATGACATGACGGGCACCGAAGCAGGTTTTGTACCAAGCGAAGACTGCGAGAAGTCTGCCGCTTCGGTTGCGCCATGGTGTGCCGCAGGGCGCCCGAGGTCGGCTTGTCCGCTGCGGAGCGGCGCCTCGGCTAGTATCGGGGTTGGCCTGACTCAGCGGCTCGGAGAGCGAATGGCGATGGACGACGACAAGGGCGACGAGACCGATCCAGAGCTGGCGAGGGCGCTCGTCTACGTGCACCAAAAACTCGGCGTCGGGCTGCTCCAGCATCAGGAGCTGTCGGCCCACGTCTACGCGTTGACCGAGACCCTGATCGCCGCCGGGCTGATCGAGCGCGACGAGGTCGAGCGGCGCAAGGACAGCGCGCGGGAGCTCATGGTCGAGAGCGCCAAGGCCCACTGGGAGGGCGTCGAGTTCCTCACCGAAGAGACCGACAAGTACGAGGTGACCGGGCCGGAGATCGCCTGCGCGGAGCGAATCCAGCTGTGCAGGGGCGCGTGTTGTCGACTGGAAGTCCATCTCTCGCGACAGGATCTCGCGGAGGGAGTCGTCCGCTGGGACGTCGGTCGGCCCTACACCCTTCGTCATCGCGAGGACGGCTCTTGCCACCACCAAGACCCGACGACGAAGTCCTGCGGCGTGCACGGACAGCGGCCGCTCGTGTGTCGCCAATACGACTGTCGAAGCGACCCGCGCATCTGGATCGACTTCGAGGCGCGCGTCCCGAATCCCAAGCTGGAGCAGCTCCCGTAGTCCGCAACCAGGATCATCCTCCTCGTCATACGGGCCGAGGAGCGTGACCCGGATCGTCCTTCTCGCCGTGGGGGCCATCGCTTGCGCGGCCCGAACGCGCTTCGTGCAGCCGACGTCCACGCCTCGAACCGAACGCGGCCCCGCCGAGCCCTCGCCGTTCGGCCCACATCCTGTCATGATCCGAGCATGACTTCTGGGCATGTGCGCGGGGCTCTGGGCCTCGTCATCCTCTTGCTCGCGGCCTGTGGCGGCGGCGCCGGCAGCGGGGACGCGGGCGTCTCCACCGACGCTCGGCCGAGCGACACGGGCGCACGCTCCGACGGCGGCGTGCAGGACGGGGGCCCGGAGGACGCGGGCGGCGGCGTGGACGCGACGGCCTTCGACGCGGGGCCGGTGACGCCCCACTTCGAGATTGGCACCGGCACGGAGGCCTTCGAGCCGCTCGGCCCCGGCAGCATGATGGAGCTCGTGCACGGACCGCAGGGCGGCTACCACGTGGCGATCTCGTTCCGCATCTGGGGCATCGACCCCGAGGGCTTGTTGATCCAGGCCCACGGCTACGACGCCGTCACGGGCGAGGAGATCACGATCCCGGCGGAGCGCGTGTTGACCGCGCGGCGCGTGAGCGTGGAGGGCGATCACCTCCTGCGCCTGGGCGACCGGCTCATCTTCACGACCACGGATCCCACCACCATCTACCCTGCGGACGCGGGCATGGGCACCAACCTGCGCCTCACCGCCGTGCTCACACCCGCGATCGGCGACCCGGTCTCGAACGAGATCACTTCGACCGTCATCGACACCACTCTGTGAGGAACGAATGAGCCCGATGGACTTGCCGCGAGGCGTGCTCGGTGTGGTGCATCTGCCCGCCTTGCCCGGAGATCCAGCCCACGTGAACGGGAGCTTCCGAGACGTGGAGCGCTTCGCCATGGCGGACGCCGAGGCCCTGGCCAAGGGCGGCGTGCGCGGCATCGTGCTCGAGAATTTCGGTTCGGCGCCCTTCCCCAAGGGCACGGCGGGCGCACGCGTCCCCGCGCATCATGCGGCCACGCTGGCGATCCTCGCGCGCGCCTGCGTCGAGCGCTTCGGTCTGGCCGTCGGGGTGAACTGCCTGCGCAACGACGTGCTCAGCGCCCTGGGCGTCGCCGCCTCCGCCGGCGCGGGCTTCGTGCGCGTCAACGTCCACACCGGCGCCTACATCACGGATCAGGGGCTCATCGAAGGCGAAGCCGACGTCAGCCTGCGCTACCGCGCCTCGCTCGCGCCCGCGCGTCCGGCCATCGCCGCAGATGTGTTGGTCAAGCACGCCTCACCGCTGGCGCCGCTGACCATGACCCAAGCCGTGCACGAGGCCCTCGACCGCGGCCTGGCCGACGCCGTGATCGTCACCGGCCAGGCGACCGGCAGCGAGGTCAACGAGGACGAGCTGGCCGAAGCCCGCGAGGCCGCGGACGACCGCCCCGTCTGGCTCGGCTCCGGCCTGACCCCAGAGCACGCCGAGGTCTTCGCCCGCTACGCCGACGCAGCCATCGTCGGCACCTGGCTCAAGCGCGGTGGTCAGGTGCACGCGCCCGTCGACGAAGCCCGCGTGGCCGAGATCGTCGCCGCCTTCGGCGAAGGACGCCCGCGCGAGTAGTCGCCGTCGAAGGCCCCGGGATTTTCCACACGACTCGAGCCGCAGCACGAGGATGCGTGGCCGACCGCACGTCCTTGCGTGTACCTTCGGCCGATGACCGAGGAGAGCGAAGAGAGCAGCGACGACGCGTCCCCGTGGCGGCCCATCGCGGCCTTGGCCACAGGGTTTTGCGTGGTCTTGGCCGCAGGCCTCTTCTGCGTGCCCTTCCTTCACGGAGCGGAAGCGAAGCGAGCGTTCAGCGGGCTCGTCGGCTACCCCGTCATCGGCGGCGCCTTGCTCGCCTTCTTCGCGCTCGATGTGTGGAGGCGTGGCAAGCGAAGACGCGCGCTGATTCTGGCGGCGTCGATCGGCCTGTTTGCCCTCGTACCCGTCGGACTCATCTCCTTCGTGAATCAGGGCAACGAAGGACAGCCGGGGCAGGCCAGGCATCCGGAGCATCTCTCGGTCTTCCAGCAGCCCGGGCACCATGACCAACACGCCGCTCCGCTCGAGTGGCTGCCGAACTCGTATCGCGTGGCCCTTCTCAGCGAGCCCGCAGGCGACGACGTCCGCTATCGGCACGCGCAGCTCGGCGTCGAGTTCACGCTGCCCGCGGACTTCGAGGTCATGCCCACGGATCGAGCCTCCACGGACTTCGACGCACTCTCGCCGAACGACGGCGCGAAGGTGCTCGCCTACGAGTGGCGGAACGCGGCCGGCGTTCGCTTCCAGCTCGCGCTCGGACCGAAGACGAACGCGGACGAGCTCGCGAACGTCGTGCACACCATCGAGACGCAGCTCGAGCAGACGCACGTGGCCCACGCCTTCGAGGCGCGCGGAGAGATCGTGCACGGCACGATCGACAACCTACGAGGTCGCCGCGAGCTGTCGGTCTTCCGCGTCAGCGCGCGAGACGGATCGAGCTACGCCGCGATCGCCCGCGTCGACGGAGATGACGCGAAGCTGATGGAGCGCATCCTGGAGTCCGTGCATTCGCGTTGGCCTGACGCGCCGCAGGAATGAGGGGGCGAGGCCTGCATCTGCGCATCGACCTCGACGCGAAGGACGCGAGCGCGCTGCTCGATTGATGCCGCTGCGCGCTCAGCGGAAGGCGCCGACGGGCTCCACATGGGAGGCAACGGCGATCAGCAGGCCCACGCCGCGAGCAACCATCTCCTCGTCTGCCATCCGGGGCCACGTCAGGACGAGCGTCTCTTCGTCGGAGTCGGCGTCCTTGACGTTGGCGAGCCAGACGTCCTCCAAGGACCTGGTGAGCGTCGACAGCGATGACCACGGGGAAGGCAGCGTCGCTGGCTGCGCATCCGCGAGATTCGCGTCGAAGAGCGGCCGCTTCTGCTCGTGGGGCAGCAGCAAATAGAGCCCCGGCTCGCCGGTGCCGATCTGCGCGCGCAGTTCGATCTCGCCGACCTTCGTCAGCAGCACACAACGGAAGGGCGACGGGGGACCCACCGTGGGCAAGTGCAGCTCCACATCGGGCAGGCTGGCGTACCTCGCGACGTCGAGGGCGGCGAAGGAGGCGAGCTCGCCGGTCAGCTCAATCATGGCCTCGAGCTCGGGTCCGGTGCCGAGCACACCCACGCGGCCAAGGGAAGCCAACTCGACAGGCGCATGCGCTGGGTCTCCCGACGCCAGAGCGCCGTGGGCAAGACGACGAGCAAGGTGGTGCCGACGACGATCGCAATGTGGACGATCTGGGGCGACACGCCGTCAGACCGCGCTTCTTTGGAGCATTCGCACAACCCTCTCTTGCATCGCCACGATCATGGACGACTGTGGGCACGCCGTCAGAACTCCGCATGCAAGCGAGCGGATCCTCGACCCCGGAATCGAACCCGCCGGAGTCCGGCGGATCCAAGTGCGCTCAGCGGCCCCGGACCGCCCAGCAGGCACGCCACACCGCTTCGGGTGTGGACGGTGCTGCCAACTCCACTGCGCCTTTGTGCTCGGGAGCGAACGCGGCGACGGCATCGCGTAGGGCTTCGCGTACGCTGATCGCGAGCATCAGCGGCGGTTCGCCGACGGCCTTGCTGCCGTGGACGACGCCGTCTTCGGGGGCGCGGGGCAAGAGCGTGACGCGGAAGTCCCTGGGCATGTCGTCGGCGCCGGGGATCTTGTAGGTGCTGAGGCCGCGTGTGGTGAGTCTGCCGGCGTCGTTCCAGCGCAGCTCTTCTCGCGTGAGCCAGCCCATGCCTTGCACGAAGCCGCCCTCCACCTGACCGCGGTCGATGGTGGGCGAGAGCGAGTCGCCGACGTCGTGCAGGATGTCCACGCGGCGCACGAAGTTCTGACCGGTGAAGCCGTCGACCTCGACCTCGCTCACGGCCGCGCCATAGGCGAAGTAGTGGAAGGGTTTGCCGCGCCCGGCGGCTTCGTCGAAGCTGATCTCGGGCGTCTTGTAGTAGCCCGTGGCCGAGAGCGGCACGCGCTCGAGGTAGGCCTTCTGCGTCAGCGCGCCGAAGCTCATGCCCGTGGATGGATCGCCCGTGACGGAGACCTTGGAGTCCTCGAAGGTCAGCGCGTCCGCCTCGACGCCCAGCTCTGCAGCCGCGATCACGGCCAAGCGTCCGCGCAGCTTCTCACAGGCATCGCGCACGGCTGCACCGTTGAGGTCGGCGCCGCTCGAGGCCGCGGTGGCGGAGGTGTTGGGCACCTTGTCCGTACGCGTCGGCATCAGGCGCACATCGTCCAGGCCGATGCCGAGCTCCTGCGCCGCGATCTGGCGCATCTTCGTGTGCAGGCCCTGGCCCATCTCCGTGCCGCCGTGGTTCAGCTGCACGCTGCCGTCGGCGTAGATCAACACCAGCGCGCCCGCCTGATTGAAGAACGCGGTGGTGAAGGAGATGCCGAACTTCACGGGTGTGATCGCGAGCCCGCGCTTGGTGTGCGCGTTCGCGGCGTTGAAGGCGTCGACCTCTTGGCGCCGCGCTTCGTACTCGCTCGACTCGAGCACACCATCCCAGACGCGCCGGATGCGCTCGGGGTGACGCACTTCGAGGCCGTAGGGCGTCTTCTCGCCTTCGACGTAGAAGTTGGACTGACGCACCTCGAGGGGTGATCGTCCGAGCGCCCGCGCCATGCGGTCCATGGCCTCCTCGATCATCACCATGCCCTGCGGTCCACCGAAGCCACGGAAGGCGGTGTTGGAAGGCACGTGGGTGCGCAGCGCCCGCGCCGTGAGCGAGCAGGCAGGCAGCAGATAGGCGTTGTCGAGGTGGAAGAGCGCGCGCCAGGAGATGGGCAGGGTGAGGTCGAGGCTGTAGCCGCCATCGACGAAGAGCCTCGCGTCCAGCGCCAGCAGCTTGCCCGCGTCGTCGAAGCCGACCTCGAGCTTTCCCAGGAAGGGGTGGCGCTTGCCGGTGCTGCTCAGATCGCGCTGACGATCGAGACGTACGCGTACAGGCTTGCCCGTGACGTGCGCGCCGATGGCGGCGACCGCAGCGATGGGGTTCGCCTGCGTCTCCTTGCCACCGAAGCCGCCGCCCATGCGCAGCGACTGGCAGGTCACGCGGCTGCGCGGAAGCCCGAGCACGCGCGCCACGATCACCTGCGTCTCGGTCGGGTTCTGGGTCGAGGAGTGGACGACGACCTGATCGTTCTCGTCGTGGTCGACGATCGCGGCCTGCGTCTCGAGGTAGAGCTGCTCCTGCCCGCCGACCAGGAGTTCGAAGCTCAGGCGATGGGGAGAAGCCTTCAGCGCGGCGACCACGTCTCCACGACGGATCGCGATCTCGTCGGCGAGGTAGCTCTCGGCAGCGATGGCCGCCTCGATGCCGATCACCGCGGGCAGCTCTTCCCACTCGACGCGCACGCGTGAGGCCGACAGGCGCGCCGCTTCTTCCGTCTCGGCCAACACCCAGCGCACGGGCTGACCCTCGTAGCAGGCCTCGTCGGGGAAGAGCGGCTCGTCCTTGCGCGCGGGACCGGTGTTGCCCTCGCCGGGCACATGGCTCGCGTCGAGCAGCCGAACGAAGCCCGGCGTCGCCTGCGCCTCGAAGACATCGACAGCCTTCACGCGTGCGTGGGCGTGGGGCGACTGCACGGGCCAGGCGTGCAAGCAGCCCGGGAAGCGCGTGACGAGGTCGTCCGTGTACAGCGCCTCGCCTGTGACGTGGAGGTGAGCGCTCTCGTGGGGCAGCGCGCGGCCGACGTGCTTCATCGCGTCGCCTCCTCGGCGTCGAGGTCGTGGAGGAAGCGCTCGAAGAGCGCGGGGACCATCGCGCTGCGGTACTCGGCGCTGCCGCGCTGATCGTCGATGGGCGTGAACGCCTTCGTCAACGCCAGCTTGGCCGCCGCGATGGGCGCAGCTTCCAGGCGATGACCTTCGAGCGCCTGCTCGGCCTCCCGGGCGCGCATGGGCGTGGCCGCGACGCCACCGTAACCGAAGCGCGCGCGCGTGATCACACCGTCCTCACCGCGCCAGAGCGCGAAGCAGGCCGCGACGGTGGAGATGTCGTCCATCACGCGCTTGCTCACCTTGTAGAAGTGGCAGTCATCCGGGAAGGGCCGTGGCACACGCACGCAGCGCAGGATCTCGCCGGCCTCCAGCGCCGTCTTGCGGTAGCCCAGGAAGAAGTCCGCAAGCGGCACACGACGCTCGACCGTGGCCGAAGCCATCGACACCTCGGCGTCCAGTGCCAAGAGCGTGGGCGCCCCGTCGCCGATGGGCGAAGCGTTCGCCAGGTTGCCGCCGAAGGTGGCGCGGCGGCGGATCAGCGGGGACGCGAAGAGCGGCAGCAGCTCGCCCAGCACGGGCAAGTCGCGAGCGAAGCGCGCCTCGATCTCGTCCAGGGTGACGGCGGCGCCGAGCATGAGCCGCGCGTCGTCCAGGCTCGCCTCGCGCAGCTCGCGCACGGCCTCGAGGGAGATCACGGCTTCCCAGCGGCGATGACTCTGGTTGGCCTCGACGAGCGCGTCCGTGCCGCCAGCCACGAGCTTGGCCTGGGGATGCTTGGCCATCTCGTGGAAGAGCTCGTGCAGATCGACCGGGCGATGGAAGGCGCGCTCACCCTCCGGGGTGTGCGTGTGAATGCCAAAGGAGTCGAGCGCGGGCGCCGCCTCGGCCAGCTTCTGCTGAAAGGGATCCGCTGCCTCGGGCTTGCCCAGGGAATTCAACGCGTCGTAGATGGGTCGATAGCCCGTGCAGCGACATAGGTTGCCCTCGATGGCGCGCGCCTCGGGCTCGTCGCGATCCGCGCGGTAGTACTCGCTGAACAGGCTCATCACGAAGCCGGGCGTGCAGTAGCCGCACTGCGAAGCGCCGCCGCGCGCCATCGCCTCCTGCACCGGATGCAGCGCGCCGTCCCTGGCCAACCCTTCGACGCTGGTCACGTCGCGCCCCGCGACGGAGCCGAGCATCAACAGGCACGAGTTCACGGTGACGTAGCGCGAGCCACCCGCTCCATCGTCTTCTCGCAGCACGACGGCGCAGGCGCCGCATTCACCCTCGGCGCAGCCTTCTTTGGTGCCCGTGAGCCCCTGCCGACGCAAGAAGGAGAGCAGCGCCTCGGCGGGGTCCACGCCCTCGGCCACCACGGGCGCGCCGTTGAGAGTGAAGGTGATCGGCTTCTGCGGCTTCTTGTGCGTTTGATGGGGAGGGGACACGGCGAATGCGATCTTTGGGTCGAGGGATCTAGTTGTCGATGGCGGGATCGCCGGCGGCTTCGGCCTCTTCGGCCAGGCTCGCGGCGGCTTCGGGAGAGAGGGATCCGGCCAGCACCTTGGTCAGGCGCGGATCGTCCATGGCGCGCATATGGGCCGCCGGCCGGCCGTGGCGCAGGGCCACCAGCTCCGCGACGATGCTGACGGCGATCTCGTCCGGGCTGACGGCGCCCAGGTCGAGGCCGATGGGCGCGTACAGGTTTTCGAGCGAGGGCAGCGGGCCGCGCGCGGCGATGCGTCCGAGCACGCGATACACCTTGCGCAGGCTACCGATCATGCCGAGGTAGCGATGCGGCAAGGGCAGGTAGGTCTCGAGCGCCTCTTCGTCGAGGGCGTGATCGTGGGTGACGACGATCACCCAATCGCTCGCGCTGGGCCTCAAGCGCGGCACGGCTTCGGCGGCATCGGCGAGCAAGCGTTCACAGCCCGGGAAGCGCGCCTCCGTGTTCAACTCGTCGCGGGCGTCGACCACCGTGACCGCGAAGCCCAGCTGACGCGCGACGCGCGCCGTGGCCTCGGCCACGTGACCCGCGCCGAAGAGGATCAGCCGCTCCTCGGATTCGAGGCGCTCCACGAAGATCTCCATGCGTCCACCACAGCACATGCCGAGGTCCCTGCCCAGGTCACGCACCACCCAGCGCGGTCGACCGTCCGCCAGGCAAGCCGCGAGCGCCGACAGCACCTCCTGCTCGATGGCGCCCCCGCCCACCGTGCCCACGCGCTCCCCGTCCGCGAGCAACAAGAGCCGCGCCCCGGGACGCTGAGGCGCCGAGCCGCTCGTGCGCACGACCGTCGCCAGCGCGCCGAGCTCGCCGGCGTCCAGCAGCTCCTGGATCCTACGCATCAGCTCACGCAAACCCAGGCCTCCACGCGAAGAGGGACATCGCAAATGCTCTACCCCGTGCGGCGCCGGAGGCCAAGGCCAAGCGTGCCGGACACCTGGCCACACTGCCGTCGGTGCAGGACAAGTCCTGCACCCCACGTGCGAACGTCGGCCTGCGATTGTGGGGGGGGCAGCGCTGGCGCGAACGTCGGCCGGCGATTGTGGGGGATCCGCGCTGGCGCGAACGTCGGCCTGCGATTGTGGGGGGGCAGCGCTGGCGCGAAGGTCGCCGGCTCACGGACGTCAGGGTGAGTCTTCTCGCCGTGGGGGGCAGCGCTCACGCGACCCCGACCCCGATGACTTGGTCGTCTTGCGAGCTGCCGTCGGTGCAGGACAAGTCCTGCACCCCACGCGCGGACGGCTACCTGCGATTGCGAGGGTTCAGCGCTGTCTGGCCACCAGCTTGAGCCCGTGCGCTCTTCGGGTATGCTCCGCGCCCTCCGTTCCCGAGAATCGCTATGATCACGCGCGCCAAACACCATCTTCGGATCTTGTCCGAGTTCTCCATCCCGCTGGTGATCGGCGTCGTCGCTGCCGTCATCTGGGCCAACGTCGATCCGGCGAGCCACGACGCCCTGCTCGAGTGGTCGCCCTTCGGCCATGGCAACGAGGTCAACTTCCACTTCCTCGTGAACGACGTGTTCATGGCCTTCTTCTTCGGCATCGCGACCAAGGAGATCGTGGAGTCCGTGCTGCCCGGCGGCGCGCTGAACCCGCCCAAGAAGGCGGTGAATCCTCTGCTCGGCACGCTCGGAGGCGTGCTCGGACCCATCGCCGTCTACCTCAGCTGGTCGTTCCTGCGCGGCGACACCACCATCCTCCATGGCTGGGGCATTCCGACCGCCACCGACATCGCGCTGGCCTGGTTGGCCGCGCGCATGGTCTTCGGTAAGGGCCACCCCGCGGTCGCCTTCCTGCTGCTCCTGGCCGTGGCGGACGACGCCCTCGGCCTGGGCATCATCGCGGTCTTCTATCCCGATCCCGCGCATCCGGTTCAGCCCCTGTGGCTGCTCGGTGTGGCCGGCGCCATGGCCGCGACCTACGGCATGAACAAGGCGGCCGTGAAGAACTTCTGGCCCTACCTGATCGGGCCCGGCGTGCTCTCCTGGTACGCGCTCGACTCGGCGCATCTGCACCCGGCGCTGGCCTTGGTGGCGATCATCCCGTTCATGCCCCACGAGGAGCGCGACGAGGGTCTGTTCGCGGAGGAGCACAGCACCACCGTGCACACGGACGCGCTCAACCGCTTCGAGCACACGTTCAAGCTGCCGGTGGACTTCGGGCTCTTCGCCTTCGGCATCGCCAACGCCGGCGTCGCCTTCTCGAGCATCGGCGAGGCGACCTATGGCGTGTTCCTCGCGCTCTTGCTCGGCAAGACCTTCGGCATCTTCAGCTTCGCCATGATCGGCGACAAGCTCGGCTTCTCGCTGCCTGCCGGCATGAACGCGCGCAGCCTCTTCGTCGCGGGCATGGTCGGGGGCCTCGGGCTCACGGTCGCGCTCTTCGTCGCGGGCGTCGCCTTCACCGATCCCGCGCTCCAGGGCGCGGCCAAGATGGGCGCCTTGGGCAGCGCCTTCATCGCACCGCTGGCCTTCATCGCCGGCAAGCTGCTCAACGTGAAGAAGCTGGCCGAGCCCCGCGCGGACGACAGCGTCGACGCGGCGACCGCCACGGCCGCGACCGCCAACGGCTGAGCGCTCGGGTTCAGACCATCTGCTGAAGGCCGCGCTTGAGCGAATACTCCGCGCGAAAACCGAGCTCGGCGGCGGCGGCGGCGACGATGGCGCAGGAGTGGCGAATCTCCCCACCACGCGCCTCCGCGTGCTGGACCATGCCCGTGGCGCCCGTGACCTCGAGCACGGCGGCCGCGAGCTCGTTCACCGAGGTGCCCGCGCCCGTGCCGACGTTCAACGGACCTGTCACCTCGGGCGTGGAGAAGAGCGCGAGCTCAATCGCGCGCACGACGTCGCCCACGTAGACGAAGTCGCGCGTCTGCTCGCCATCGCCGTAGACCGTCAGCCCGAGCCCGGCGCGGGCGCGCTGGAAGAAGATCGAGATCACGCCGGAGTAAGGGCTCGAGGCGTCCTGACGCGGACCGAAGACGTTGAGGAAGCGCAGGCTCGTCGTCGGCACGCCATGCACGTCGGCGTAGAGCGCGAGGTAGCGCTCGCTGGCCCGCTTGTGGATGCCGTAGGGCGAGATCGGCGCGCAGGGTGCGTCCTCGGGTGTCGGCACCTGGGCCACGTCGCCGTAGACCGCCGCCGATGACGCGAGCACGACCTTGCGCGCCGCGACGTGCTTGGCCCACTCGAGGACGTGCAAGGTGCCGCCAGCGTTCACGCGCAGGTCCTCCAGCGGATCCTCGATGGAAGCGACCACGGAGACCTTGGCCGCCAGATGTGCGACGCGCGTGATCGGGCTCGCCTGGTGCGCAACGGCGAGCACGCAGTCGAGATTCGACGCCACATCCGCCTCGATCACCTCGAGCTCGGGGCGACCCTCGTGATGAGCAAGGTTGGCGCGCTTGCCGCTGCTGAAGTCGTCCAGAACGACCACGCGATGGCCGGACGCCAAGAGGCGATCGACGAGGTGGGAGCCGATGAACCCAGCGCCGCCGGTCACGAGCACGCGCTCTGAGGATTTCGTCATCGCGGCGCAGCCTAGCTGTCCAGGGACGTCGTGGCGAACGCCCGCGCGCGAGGCCCGGAGGCTGCCGCACCCGTCGCCTCGACGCGGGCACATCGAGCGGACGAAGCGCGCTTGCCTGGGGCTCCTGCCGGCGTCGCGCAGGGTTCCGGCAAAGTCGCAGGGATCAACCGCCGGCGGTCAGCCGCCAGCCGTCAGCCGCAGGAAATTCGGGTCTTGGTGGACGCTTCCTGCGGAGGGCCGATCGCGGCCGCGGACTTTGCCCGAGGTCCTGCTGGCGTCGCGAGCGCGGCGAGACGAGTCGCTCTCAGCGGTGGTACGCTGCGCCGCGAGGTCCCCATGCGTTCTTCTCGCTGCGCTTCGACTCTCTCTTGGACCAGCTCCGTGGTCAGGCTCGCGCTCTTCATCGGCCCCATAGGCTGCTCGGCGTCGAGCAAGGGCCCGCCCTCATGCTCCGAAGGACGCCTCGGCTGCATGATGGGTGGCTCGGGCGGGTTCTGAGGACACGTGCGCGCTTCCATCGTGTGCGCGTTGGGGATCCTGGCGTGGAGCACCCTGGGGCTCGCGCAGCAGAGAACACCCAGTGAAGCCAGCCATGATCTTGGGCTGGTGATCAGCGGCGGCGTGTCGCTGGGCAGCTATGAGGCAGGCTACCTCTACCTCACGGGCGAGGCGCTGAAGCACACCCACGGACGCTACCGCGCCAGGCTCTTCACGGGCGCCTCCGCCGGCAGCGCCAACGCTTTGATCGGCGCCATCGAGTCGTGTCGCGCACCGAACAGCAGCCCACTCGCGGACCCGGGCTACCAAGCATGGGTCGAGGTGGGCTATCGCGAGCTCTTCGACCCCGCGACGGTGGGTCCGACGCATATCTTCACGCGCGCGCCGCTCCAGCGCGCCATCGAGCGGCTGCGACGGATTTACCTTCAGGGGCTGCCGGACGACTGTGACGTGGTGGTCGGTGTGAGCACGACGCGCACGCACGCGCTGCCCGTGCACCTTCACGGAGGTCTCCGCCTGCCGCGCCTGTCGGAGAAGTTCGCCGTGCGTATTCGCGGACGCGGCCTGGGACGCCCACCGCACGTCTCGAACTACGTCGACCCGTCGCGGCGCTACCCTCAGGCGCTCGTGCCCTTGGTCGACGACGCCGAGCTCGAAGGCGCGAGCGCGAATTTCAGCCGACTCGCGGCGCTGATCTACGCTTCGAGCGCCTTCCCCGTCGCCTTTGCACCCCAGCGCTTGGGCTACTGCATGGCCCGCACGGGACACAGGGAGGACCTGCGCTGCCGGCGTCCTCGGCATTTTGCGCTCTTCGCCGACGGAGGCATCCTGGACAACAACCCCCTGCGCCTCGCCCATCGCCTGGCGCGCACCGGACTGCGACGCGACGCGAGCGGCCGCAGCTTCTGGCGAAACTCGCGCGCTCCCACGGACACGGCGCCGCCCTATCGCGACCTCGTCTACACCTACGTGGATCCCGATACGGACGCCTATCCAGCGCTGCCAGCGCCCGAGAGCGCCAACGAGCAGGGGATGCTCGGCCTGCTGGGCCAATTGCTCGGTGAGTTCGTCGACACCGCGCGATCGCAAGAGCTCTACGACCTGGCCGAGGCGTCGCCGGAGCTGATGGATCGGCTGATGCTGACCTACCGCCACTTCCCCACAGCGAGCGCTCTGCTCGGCGCGTTCCTGGGCTTCTTCGAACGCGAGCTGAGGCGCTTCGATTTCTACCTCGGCATGTACGACGCCTACGCGCAGACAGCACAGGTCCTCCATCGCTTCGGCGACGAGACCCTGATGGAGGGCCTGTTGTCGGCGCTGGCACCGGCCTTCGCCCGCGGCTCGCCAGCCACGATGGACGCGGACATGAAGCCCTTCGCCTGCATGCTCTCTGTGTACGAGGCCAACGCCGAACGCCTGCACCCCGCGTGCGCCGGCGATGACATGCGCGAGTTCCGCATCCTCTTGCAGGTCTCCCTCGACCGCCTCTACGAGCACTGCGCGAAGCTCCCCAGCGACCGCGCGCCGCTCGCACACCAGCACTATCACTGCCATCGGGCCGCGTCCGGAGAGCGCGTGCCGCGCGTCGTCCCAGCCGCCGACTCCGCCACCGATCGCAGGACCGCGAACGAGGGAGACTACGACTACGTCATGCGGCTCTTGGCCGGCTACGATTTTCATTTCCGCGACCTCGGGCTCGACGCTTCGGACGCCAGCGACGGCGGCCTGGCGATCCGCCGCGAGCTAGGACGCATGGTCTCCGCCGTGGCGCGAGCGCAGCCGGATTTGGTGGACCGCATCGCGCTGCTGACCGCCGGCAGGCTCGCTGTGAACAGCTTGTCCTACGACCCACCGCGACACTTCGGCTACGTCGCGATCGGGAATACCTTCGAGCTGGGCGCGGCAGTGTCTCCCTTCGAGCTGCGGCGCCGCTGGCTGCGCGTCGCCCTCTCGCTGCGCGCGGATGGCCTGCGCACGCTGATCGAGCCCGACTCGCGTGCCGTCTCGCTGACGCCAGCCGTGGGTGTCGAGGCCATGTTCTTGCCCTGGGCGGACAGCGCGTTGACGACCAGCATCGGCCTGCGCGGAGGTTGGCGCTTCGCCACGCGCGACCACTTCGGCGCCCGCGCATGCGATGAGCGCGCAGCGCTCTCGGACGCACGCAACTGCTCACAGCCCGTGGTGCAGGCCTATCTGGTGTTCGCCTTGCTGGAGCGGCTGCGCCTGGCCGTCGGTGCCAGCGCCTTCCCCGTGCGCCGTGCCTTCGACCGGCGCCGTGCCCAGCTAGACGTGGCCTTCGGACTCCAGCTCTTCTGAATCGCGACTAGCGGCGGCCGCGCGCCATCAAGATCTGGATGACGTACCAGAGCAGGAGCATCACGTCGGCGAAGAGCGCCAGGGACGCCGCCACGTGCTGATCCGTGCGGTAATAGAGCATGATCTGCGACGTGTGATAGAGGATGTAGCCGCACGCGAGCGCGACCATCGCCCACGAGAAGATGAGCCCGAGGTTGAAGCCGAAGATCGCGCCCGCGATGATGAAGCCCAGGGCGCCGATGGCCAGCATGCCCAAGATCCCACGCAGGAAGCTGAAGTCCTTGCGGGTCAGGAAGACGATTCCCGTGAGCCCGCCGAAGAGCACCAGGGTGACGAGTCCCGCCGTGGGGATGACCGCCGGGTCCGAGAAGTAGGCCGCAATGTAGAGCAGCGGGATGAAGATCACCGCCTCGGCCACGACGTAGAGACCGAGCCCCACGTACTGCATGGCGCTCGAGGTGTCGCTGCGCGCCCAGCGGTCGGCGACCCAGCTGACGGCGATGAACAGACCGATCACGATGAGCCAACCGAAGCGCCCGGAGAGCGGACCGTCGAGGATGAACTCCGCAACCATCTGGAAGATGCCGGTGACGACGAACATCGCCTCGAGCAGCACGAAGGCGAAGACCGCGCCCGTGAGGTGCAGGTAGGTCTTGACGATGAAGCTCGCCCGCTCGTCGACGGTCGCGTGGGCGACTGCCTGGGGATTGCGATAGGGTTCAGCGCTGAATTGCATCACGACTCCTAGAATCACGCCCCCCTCGTGGGCGGCGAATCGGTGTGACGCGGATTCTGCGTCCCAGGGAGACGTCAGGCAAGGGCGGGCAAGCGCGCGATGACGCGCGAACGGCTACGACTAGGAGGCGGCGCCCAGGGTGAGCGCGGGGCCTGCCGTGAAGATGACGTTGACGGTGCCGCTGTCCAGGGCGAGCTGCCTCCCCGGCTCGGGACCCATGCCGTTGATGTAGAAGGTGAAGGGACCCGCGGCCGGCACCGGAATGGTGCGGACCAGGGTGACCAGGTGCTCCTCGTTGGTCCCGATCGTGCCGTCGGGATCCTCGTGCCAGACCGTGATCGGCGCACCGCAGTCGGCTGCGCTCAGGGAGGCCGACACCGTGCAGATGCCGACGCGTGCGGTGCTGCAGATGCGGGCGGTGGCGATGGTCGAGTCACAGTCCACGAAGGCGTCGGCCATCACCATCACCGTGAGCATGCCCGGACCAGGAAGCGTGACCGAGACGGCTTGCATCATCGCCGCGGTGTTGGTCGGTGCGCTGGCGTAAGGCATGGCCATCGAGCCCGCCGAGGCGCCGTTCCCGGAGTATTCGGCGTAGGCCGCGTAGGGCACGGTGCCGAAGGCGGTGCGCGGGCTCAGTTCCGAGCCGCCGTCGATCGAGACGCCGAGGTGGACGGAGCCATGATCGCGGAAGAGCGCGAGCGAAAGCGCGCTGGTGTCACCGAGGTAGGCGGTGAAGAAGCCGCCCTCGATCATGACTGACTGCGTCTCCGTGTAGATAGGGATGCCGCCGCTCTCCGCGTCGAAGAGCGCGAAGAGCAAGCTGTGCGATCCCGTGATGGGCGCGCCCGCGTCGTTGGTCAGAAAGCCCTGGATCGGGATCTGCGCCGGAGCCTGTGCCTGGGCGCGAGCCTGGGGCAGAGCGGCGAGGCATGCCAAGACCGCGAGCGCCAACAAGCGAGCGGAGAAATGGCGAGATGCAGCGGCTTTTACGGCGTTTTTCATGACGATCCTTCCATGGTCTTGGCCAGGCCAGGACACAAGGGCCCGCTCACGGTGGCAGGCCATTCAGAATGGGTGGGAAATTTCAGCCAGCCGCCATCGCGGCGTGGCACAGCGAGTCAACGCAGGTTGGAGTTCGCGCCGAGCGAGAGGTCGGTCCCTGGGGCGGTCGAATGACCCGCGGGCGTGATGCCCACCGTGAGCTTCAGCTTGAATCCCCCACCGGTCATCTCAACCCCGCCCGAGCTGGTCGCGAAGGTCGTGCTGCGAGGAGTCGTGGGACCGGCGTCCATGCCCGAGTCCGTCGGGCCGGAGTCCGGTGTCGACGTGTCGGGCACGCTGGTGTCCATGATGAGGCCCGAGTCCACGGGACCCGTGTCCGCCGGCGTACCGTTGCCCCCACCGCAAGCGGCGAGCGCGAAAACCAAAAAGGCGATGTAACGTCTCTTCACGGCAGCTCCTCGGGCAGATGGTGACGCAGGTCACGGGCCCGGGTCAAGCCGCGCGCCTCCATCGGGCAGCACGCCATGGGTTGCACGGCCGAGTCTGGGACTTATGGAGACGCTTGAGGCCCCCATGAAGAAGCCAAGCCATGTCGTCGTCGCCACAGACTTCTCGCACTCGTCGCGCGCGGCCATCGCCGCCGCGAACCTCATAGGCCAGAGCTTCGGTGCCCGCATCACGCTGGTGCACGTCTACGATCCCACGCCGCTCATGCCTCCCGCGGTGATTCCGAACCCTGTGCGCATGGACTCGAGCATCGGCCAGGAGCTGGAGCAGGCTGCGAAGAAGGAGCTGCATCGCATCCGCGAGGAGGAGCTCGACGCCAGCCTCGAGGCAAAGGTCGCGGTCGTTCAGCACCCGAGCGCCCACCGCGCCATCTGCGACCTGGCCCGTGAGGAAGGGGCCGACCTGGTGATCGTGGGCACCCACGGTCGCACCGGAATTCGACATGTCCTTCTGGGGAGCGTCGCCGAGCGCGTCGTCCGCCACTGCCATACCAGCGTCCTGACCGTGCGACCCGATACGGAGGCCTCGAGCTAGCTCTTCCACCCGACCGAGCGATTCTTGGAGGCGGCCCCCGTCAACGCGGAGGGCTTCGGCGCAAGTCCTGCGCGCCGCCGCATGGAGGGTGCAACGGCTGCGCGTTCTAGCAGCGCTACGGGTGAATCCTGGGCAGATCAGCCTTGGCATGGCCCCTGCTTCAGGGAGCCACCAACTGGCCAAGCTTGGTCAGCGGAGGATCGACCCCATGGCCAAGAACGAGTCAGCTCGCTTCGGACCCCTCAGCCGCGCCGCCCGATCGGCCCCACTGCTGGACCCCAATAGGGAGCGCACCCTGGCCATGGCCGCGAAGGCAGGCGACGTCCAAGCGCGTGACCGCTTGATCGTGGCGCACCTCAGGCTCGTGATCGCCGCAGCCCAACCCTACGTGGGCGGTGGAGTCTCCCTCGAGGATCTCGTCAGCGAGGGCTGCCTCGGACTGATGGAGGCGGCCAAGCGCTTCGATCCCGAGCGAGGCAACCGCTTCAGCACCTACGCCGTCTGGTGGGTCCGTGCGCACCTTCGTCGCTACGCGCTGGCCAATCGGCGCATCGTGCCCACGCCCTCGACGCGCGCGGCGCGCAAGGTGCTCGGCTCGCTGCAGCGCGCCCGCAAGGAGATCTCGCAGAACTCGGGGCAGCCCGCGTCACGCGAGGAGCTCGCGGAGCGCATCGGCGTGAAGGTCTCGGATCTGGCCCTGGTCGAGCAAGCGCTCGGCGGCCGCGACGTCGTGCTCGGGCCGGCCGAGGACGGCACCTCCAGGGAGCTGCCCACGCCCCAGGACAGCCCCGAGGAGCTGACGGCGGAAGCCGAGTTCTGCGAGCAGCGATCGGCCTGGGTCGAGAGCGCCATGCACTGCCTCACGGCGCGCGAGCGCGTGATCATCGAGCGCCGCCTGCTCTCCGACGAGCGCTGCTCCTTGGCCTCTCTGGGCGAGCACTTCGGTGTCTCGCGAGAGCGTGTCCGCCAGATCCAGGAGCGCGCACGCGCCAAGCTGCGCACCGCGCTGCGCACCGCGCCGCTCAATCAGGTCGCTTGATGGTGAGACGGAGCCGCATGCCTCTCGAGGCGGTGATGACCGCTTTGCCTCAGGTCGTCACGCCGAAGGAGAGCCTCGCCCACGCCCGCAGCCTGATGGACGAACACGGGATCCACCATCTTCCAGTGGTGGAGAACGGTCGCCTTCGGGGCATGGTGCGCGAGCACGATCTCGCCTTCCTCGAGACGCGGCCCGGCGTCGATCCGGAGAAGGTCTCGGTGGCGGACGCGATGACGGCCAACGTCTACGCGGTCGCGCCGGATTGCCCTCTGGGCGAAGTCTTCGGGACCATGGCCGACCATCGCTACGACGCCGTCGTGGTGGTGGAGGGCGGTGACGTGATCGGCATCGTCACGACCGTGGACGCGATGCGCGTGCTGGCCGGGCTGCTCGGTGCGAGCACGGGGGATCTGGCTCCGAGCCAGGTCCGTGAGCGCATCCAGGCCGATCACCAGCGGCTGCTCGGGCTCCTGGACCAGATCGACGCGGTGGCGCGCCGAGTGCTCGATGGCGATGAGGACGCCGAGCCGCGACTGCGCCAGTGGGCGAAGGATCTCTACGGCTTCCTGCAGGCCCACCTCTACCTTGAGAACGAGATCCTCGTGCCCGCCCTGGCCGACACGCCAGGCTTTGGCAACGAGCGCGCCGAGGCCTTGCGTCAGGAGCACCGTGAGCAGGGGGCGGTCTTCGAGAGGGTCCTCGGTCGGCTGGCACGCACAGCCTTGGCCGAACCCTTGGCCACGGAGCTCAAGGAATTGTCCCGCTCCTTGCGCGACGACATCGCCCGCGAGGAGCGCGAATTCCTGGGAGCCGACCTGCTCCGAGACGACGTGATGCCCTCGGATACCTTTGGCGGCTGAGCCCTCTCCCACCCACGTCGACCGCGCGCTTGTCTCTGCGCTGCGCACACTGCATGGTGCGGCATGACCAAGACCCGGGGCCGGATCCTGGTGGTGGACGACGAGGCAAACGCGCGCGAAGCGCTCGCCGAATTGCTCGAGGATGATGGCTACGAGACCGAAACCGCCGCCGATGGCGAGAAGGCGCTCGCCATGCTCGAGCGCTTTCGTCCGAACGTCGTCCTGACCGACCTGAAGATGCCCAATCTCGACGGGATCGGGCTCATCGAACGCGGTCGGCCACGCGCCCCGGCGACGGCCTTCATCGTCATGACCGCCTTCGGCTCGATCGAGAACGCCGTCGAGGCGATCAAGATGGGCGCCGATAACTACCTCACGAAGCCCCTGGACCTCGCCGCCGTCAGCGCGCTGGTCGATCGCGCGATGGAGAAGAGCCTGTTGGTGAGCGAGACGGTCGAGCTACGGCGACGCCTCGACGAGCGCTTCTCCTTCGACCGCATCCTCGGCGTGCATCCGAGCATGCAGCGCCTACTCAAGACGGTGGCGCAGGTCGCGGCGAGTCGCGCGACCGTGCTCGTGCATGGCGAGAGCGGCACGGGCAAGGAGCTCATCGCTGCGGCCATCCACCAGAATTCACCGCGTCGCAGCAAGCCCTTCGTGAAGCTGAACTGCGCGGCGCTCGCCGAGACCTTGCTCGAGTCCGAGCTCTTCGGCCACGAGCGCGGCGCCTTCACCGGGGCCACGGGACGCCGCGAGGGTCGCTTCATGAAGGCCGACGGCGGCACGCTCTTCCTGGACGAGGTGAGCGAGATCCCGCTCGCCGTGCAGGTGAAGCTGCTGCGCTTCCTGCAAGAGCGCGAGTTCGAGCGCGTGGGCGGCAACGAGACCCTGCGCGTCGACGTGCGCGTGGTGGCGGCGACCAACCGGGTGCTCGAGGAGCGGGTCGAGAGCGGAGAATTCCGCGAAGACCTCTTCTATCGCCTGAACGTGGTGCAGCTGGACGTGCCGCCCCTGCGCGCTCGTCGCAGCGACATCCCGATCCTGGCCGAGCACTTCCTGGGGAAGTTCGCGGAAGAGAACGGCCGCGCCCTGGAAGGCTTCACGGACGACGCCCTGCTCGCCCTGCGGCTCTATCCATGGCCCGGAAACGTGCGCGAGCTGGAGAACGCCATCGAGCGCGCCGTCGTGCTCACGGAGGGCACGCGCATCGAGGCCGTGAACCTGCCCAGCGCACAAGGTCAGGGCGATCAGCAGGATCTCGGCGTCATGATCCCCGGCATCAGCCTGGAAGAGCTCGAGCGCATGGCGATCGAGCGCACCATGGACGCGGTGGGAGGCTCCACCTCGAAGGCGGCAGAGATCCTCGGCATCAGCCGGCGCAAGATTCAGTACCGGCTCAAGGAGTGGGCGCAGCAAGACGGCGAAGACTGAAGCCCACGCGGGCGCCGCCCGACTCGGAGCGGCCCAGGGAGACCTGCCCGCCGTGGTGCGCGACGATGTTCTGCACGATCGTGAGGCCCAGACCGGTGCCCGCCTCCTTGGTCGTCACGAAGGGCTCGAGCACGCTCTGGCCCGTCTGGCTGAAGCCCGGACCGTCGTCGTCGACGCAGACTCTGAGCCAGGTCTCGTCCACGACGGACGCGCGCAGCTGGATCGTGCCGGGTCGACCGCCCATGGCGTCGATGGAGTTCTGGACCAGGTTGATCAACACCTGCTTCAGCTTGGGCGCGTCGCCCTCCACCTTGCCCACGTCGTCTCCGAGGTGAATCTCGATCGCGACGCCGTGTTGCTCGGCCACGGGGCGTTCCAGATCGCTGACCCATTCGAGCAGGTCCACGATGGAGACCTCGGAGATCTGGAAGCCGCGCGGTCGGGCCAGGCTGAGAAAATCCTCGAGCATCGACGAGAGGCGTGACAGCTCCGAGCCCACGATCTCGATGCGGCCCAAGATCTTCTCGCGCAGCTGCTCTTCGGGCACTTTGCGAGCGCCGCGCGTCATCACCTCGAGCTGGAGCTTGGCGGCGTTGAGAGGGTTGCGGATCTCGTGCGCCAGGCCCGCTGTCAGCGTGCCCATCATCGCCATGGCGCGCGTCTCGGCCGCCTTGCGCTCGAGGTTCAGGCGCTCCGTGACGTCGAGGCCCACGGCGAGCAGCTCGGCGTCACGCGCCACGGCGTGAGCGGGGATGAAGGTCCAGCGCACCACGCGATGCTCCCCCGATCGCGTCAAGAGCGGGTACTCGAGATCGCGTCGAACGCGCCCTCCGAGGGCCTGCGCGAGGGTGCGACTCAGGTTCGACTCCACCTCGCTAGTGGCGAAGACCGTGGCGAAGCGCCGGGCGCGCGCCTGCTCGAAACGGAAGCCGCTGGTTTGCTTGGCGTAGTCGTTCAAGAAGACGATGCGGAGCTCCTGATCGAGGCCCACGATGAACGCGGGCACGGCGTCCACGACGCCTCGATAGAGCCGCTCCGACTCGGCCAGGTCGCGGGCGAGGCGCTCGCCTTCCTTGCGCAAGGAGATCTGGTCCAGGGCGCGCTGACCCATGGCGAGCAGCTCGTCGGGATCGAAGGGCTTCAGCACGTAGGCGAAGACGCCCTGACGAATCGCGCGCACGGCCGTGTCGAGGGTGGCGTTGCCCGTCACCAGGATGATCTGCCCGTCCGGGGACAGGCGCCTCAGCTCGGGCAGCAACTGCAGGCCCGAGTCCCGCCCGCCCAGGCGTAGATCGACCAGCGCCAGGTCGAAGCCGGGATCCGCCGCGAGCGCGCAGGCGGACTCGGGATCCGCCGCGACTCGGGCGGTCACGCCGAGATCGACGAAGAGCTCGAGCATGTTCTCGGCCAGGGCCTCGTTGTCTTCGACGACCAGCAGGCGCGGCTTCATGACTCCACCTTGGGCAGCCGGAGCACGAAGCGTGCGCCGCCCTCGGCGGCGTTGGACGCCTGGAGCACTCCGCCGTGCTTCTCCGCGATGCGTCGACAGAGAGCCAGGCCCAGCCCGACGCCACCGCGGGTCGCAGTGAACAGCGGCTCGAAGACCTTCGTCAGCGCGTCCTCGGGGATGCCTGCGCCATTGTCGCGGACCTCGATCTCGACGCCCGATTCGTTCGCGCGGCCCGTCAGCGTGACGCGCCCAGCCTCCGTCTGCCCGAGCGCCACCACGCCATTCTGCACCAGGTTGAAGAGCAACTGGCGAAGCTGGTTGGAGTCGGCGGAGACGGCCGGGAAGTCCGGCGGCAGGTCGAGCGTGAGTTCGACGTGCTTGGGATTCGGCACGCTCCCGAACACGTCCTCGGCCAGCGCGCGGAGATCGGTGCTGACGCGCGCCAGCGGTCGATCACGAGCCAGCTCCAGCAGCGCACCGATGATGTTGCCGCAGAGGATGACCTGATCGCGGATGCGACCGAGGTGGCGATCCGTGCGCTCGTCGCCTGTGCTGTGCTTCTCGAGCAGATGGAGCGACGTCTCCATCACGGCCAGGGGATTGCGCAGCTCGTGCCCGATGGAGGCAGCGACCTGGCCCAGAGTGGCGAGACGCTCGGACGCGCGCAGACGGCGGCTCTGGGTCGCGTGCCAGGTCTGCAGCATGATCGCCAACTCGACGTCGAGCAGTCGGTCGATGGCGACGTGAGCGCGGCGCCTCTGAGCACGCGTCCAGTCGACGGCACCTTCGTCGACGGCGCGATGGACGCCCGTCCGGACGAGGTTCATGGCGGCGAACATGTAGCGCTGGGGCAGCCCGATGCGGACGTGCACCTCGCCGATGCGCTTGCGCTGAGCGAACCAGGCCTCGCCGTACTCGCCGGAGAAGGCACCCGTCATCCAGGCCCGCAGGACGACCTTCTGTCGATCCATCTGCGCTTCGCCTTCGAAGATGCGCGAGGCGCCGGGGTGTCGCCGGATGGCGGCATAGAACTCATCGACGATGCGATCGTGGTGCGGCTCCAGCAGGGGACCTATGTCACGCAGGATGGCGGCGTCCTCGGGCTCGAAGCCAATGTAGCGAAAGAGTTCCTCGGCCAGCTCCAAACCGACCTCACTCATTCGCGGTTCACGGCCGGTTCGAAGGCCAAGCCCGCCTCCATGTCGCGACGAGTGAGGAGCACGGGCACGGGGGAACGATCGAGCACGCGCTCGGCCGTGCTCCCCAGGAGCAGCGACGCCAATCGACCTTGGCCGCGAGTGCCGACGACGAGGAAGGAGGCGTCCCGCTCCGCCGCGAGCTGTGTCAGCACCTCCGAGGCGTTGCCGTGACCGACCTCGGTCGCGACCTTCACGCCCAGGCGTAGCTCGGACCCCAGCGCGTCCAGCTTGCCCTGCGCCTCCTCGGTGAAGACGGCGCGGATCTGCTTCCACTCCTCGGACATGGACTCGGCGTCGTAGGCCTCGGGCACGACATGAACCAGGAGCAGCGTGCCGCCCGAGACTCGCGCCATGCGCTCCGCCTCGCGCACCGCCACGCGTGACTCGTCCGAGAAGTCCACGGCCACCAGCCAGGTCGCGCCTTCGATGCTCTCGGGGATGGAGCCGCGGGCCACGAGCACGGGCGAGGAGGCATGACGAACCACTCGCTCCGCCGTGCTGCCGAGCAGGCGCTCTCCGATGCGATCGCCCAGGCCACCCTCGGAGACGTGATCTCCGAGCACGACCAAGCCGACGTCGTAGCGTGCCGCAGCGTCCAGGATGGTCTCCCAAGGACGACCCTCCTCGACGCTCACCTCGACGGGCACGCCCTCGCTGAGAGCGGTGGCGGCGGCGGCGTCCAGCGCGGCAGAGTGACTCGCCATGCGCGACGCGACGCGCACCTCGAAGGCCTTCGCGGCGGGCACGACGGACGGATCGAGCGAGTCCAGGTCGACCCGTCCTTCGATCTCCATGGCGTGAAGCAGCACCAGCTTCTTCTTGGTGGCTTTCGCCATCAGAGTGGCGAGGTGGAGTGCGGCGTCGCCGGAGGCGGCGAGGTCGGTCGCGCAGAGGATGGTGGTGTGACTCATGCTGGAGTATGTATCCCAGACCGGCCACGGGGCGAAGACCCCAGATTGGTGGAGACGAGATGACCCCGATACGACGGATCCTGGTGCCCGTGGACTTCTCGGCCCCTTCCGACAACGCGACGGAATACGCGCTCTGGTTGGCCAAGGAGCTGGGCGCCGAGCTCGAGCTCATGCACAGCTACTCCCTGCCCGTCTACGCGCTGCCCGACGGAGGCGTGATGGTCGGACCCGAGTACGCCGCGCGTGTCTCGAGCGCAGCCCAAGACTCCCTCGACGCCTCCGTCGCGCGCTACTCTGGCCAGGGCGTCACGGTGCGCGCTCATCTCACCGAGGGCATCCCCCACGAGGAGGTCGCGCGCTTGGTCGAAGAGCTCGACGCCCAGATGGTCGTGATGGGCACGCATGGACGCGCGGGCATGCGCCACCTGCTCCTGGGGAGCGTCGCCGAGCGCGTCGTTCGCACGTCGAAGGTGCCGGTGCTGACCGTGCGCTTCGACAAGGACGAGTGAAGAGTCGATGAGCTGGAGAGGCCGACGCCTGGCGGCGACGCTGGGCGCGCTGCTGATGGTCGCCGGATCGGCTGATGCGCAAGATCGGCGAACAGCGACGAGCGAGCCCGACGCTAGCGACGAGGCGACGCGCGAGCCCGAGCGCGACGCGGCGGAGTTCGAGTATGGCGCCAACGCGGTCGTCACGACCGGGACCGAGGTCGACGAGGACTCCCTCGATGGCCGCGCCCACTCGAGCAGCACGCGCGCCGAGATGGACGAGCGCCAGGCGAACTCGACGCCGGACGCGCTGCGATACGAACCCGGCCTCTCGATTCAACAGACGGCCCACGGCCAGGCGAGCCCCTACATTCGCGGGATGACCGGTCAGGAGGTGGTGCATCTCTTCGACGGCATCCGCCTGAACAACGCCATCTACCGACAGGGTCCGAACCAGTACTTCTTCACCGTGGACTCGGCCAGCGTGGCGCGCCTCGACGTGCTCCGCGGGGGCGCCTCGACCCGTTACGGTTCGGACGCTTTGGGCGGCGCGCTCATGGCCACGCCTCGAACACCGGACCTGTCGCTGGCACCACCGGGCCTGTCGCTGCATCCGGGTGCACGCGTGCGCTTCGCCTCGGCCGATCGCTTGGCCGGCGGTCGGCTCGAGCTCGAGCTCACGCAGGGCAGGCGCTTCGGCGCGCTGGTCGGCGTGGGCTACCGACGCGCCGGGCTGTTGCGCTCCGGTGGCGTAGTCGATCACCGAGAGCGTCCAGACGATTGCGCGGGTGGGCCAGGCTCCTCCGCCCCGAGGCGAGGCGAGTGCGCGAGCTGGGTGCCGAGGTTCCGAGAAGAGCGGGAGTATCCCGATCCACGAGATCGCCGCCATTGGCGCACACAGCTCGGGACGGGCTTCCGCGAGTGGACCTACGACGCGCGGCTGGTGGGCAAGCTGTCCCCGCGGTTGCACTGGGTGGCGGCGACCTACGGCTTTCGCGAGCTCGACGCACCGCGCACGGATCAATGCCCGGCGCCCGAAGCACCGCAGAGCGAGTGCTTGAAGATCGCGCGCCAGCTGCGATCCCTCACCTACGTGTCGCTTCGAGGAAGGGGCGGCGGCGCCATGCGTGACGTCGACCTCACGCTCTCCTACCAGCGGCACGTGGAGGAGCGCGTCCGCGACCGACCTCTGTCGCGCGTGCGCTTCGACTGGCTCGATCGCGTCGAGACCCTGGGCCTGAGCTTCCACGCCGCCACGCGTCGGTGGCGTCTCTCCGAGCGAGGCGTGGCACGCGTGCGCTACGGATTCGAAGCCTACCGCGATGGCGTCGCCTCGCGTGCGAACCAGGAGCTCACGGATCTTGGGATTCGACGCGAGCTCTCGCGAGGCCAGTACCTCTCCCACTCGCTCTACGCCTCGGTCGGCGCCTTCGCGGAGCTGATGGTTCAGCCGATCGCGAGCGTCACCTTGCACGGTGGCGTGCGCGCGAGCTGGGTCGGAGCACGCGCACCGGCGGATCCCGAGTCCGGGACCCAGGCCGTGAACGCCGACTACCCGTCGGTGATTGGACGGGCGGGTGTGACCTTGGGTAAGGAAGACAGCGCGCGCGTTCACCTGAATCTGGATCCGGGCTTCCGTGCGCCCAACCTCGACGACCTCACGAGTCGCCAACAGGTCGGGCCAGGCTTCCAGTTCGAGAACGCGAGCCTGAAGAGTGAGCGCGCGATCACCACGCAGCTCGGCTTCGAGAGCGCGCCCGGACCGCTGACGGTCGAGGCGTGGATCTTCGCGACCAGTCTGCGACGCGCGATCCAGCGTGCACCCAGAGGCTTAGCCGACTGCCCGCCGTCGACCCCCGAATGCGCCACCAGCCGAAGTCGTTTCTCGCTCGTGAACCTACCCGGGCGCGCTCTGCTCTTCGGAGGGGAGCTGGCCTTGCGCTGGAGGTTGGCGTGGGGACTCTCGACGCGAGCGAGCGTGAGCTACGCGCGCGGCGACGGTCCGAACCCGACAGGGGACGGAGGCCGCGTGCCGCTGTCGCGCGTGCCGCCGCTCTCGGGAAGCTGGGAGGTGCGCTACGCCAACGAGCGCACGGGGATCCACGTGGGCGCGGCGTTGCGCTGGGCCGCACGCCAGACGCGCCTGGCCCCGAGTGACATCGAGGACGCGCGCATTCCCATCGGAGGCAGCCCCGGCTACGCGACCCTCGACCTGCGCGCGGGCTACGTGCTCGATGCGCATTTCTCGCTGAATCTGGTGGTCGAGAACGTGCTGGACGCGGCCTATCGAGTCCACGGCTCGAGCATCGACGGCCGAGGCCGCGGCGTGCTCGTCGGCCTCGACGCCCGCCTCTGACGCAGGTCCGGCGAGGCGAGGAGCTTCGGACGGCCGACCCTGGCTTGCCCAGGAGAGCGTGCTCGACAGGGCGCCCTTCGGCATCCGGGCCCGAACGCATCTGGGGTACTTCCCCTGCGCCCCAGGGATGCTAGACTTTTGTCTTCACTTCCCCACGGGGAACACTCATCCCTACGGGGACGGCACAGGAGCAGGACCATTTCCGCAAAGGTATTCGTAGGCAACCTCAACTACTCGACCACCAAGGAGGACCTCGTCGGGCTCCTCTCGGGAGCCGGGGAAATCGTGGATGCCTTTCTTCCCACGGACCGCGAGACAGGGCGGCCGCGAGGCTTCGCCTTCATCACGTTCGCCAACGACGAGCAGGCCGCCGCATGCATCGAGCAGTTCGATCGCGCGGACCTCGGCGGACGCGCCCTGAACATCAACGCGGCTGAAGAGCGCCCACGACGCGCACCTTCGCCGGGGGGTCGCCCTGGCGGTGGTCGTCCCGGAGGCGGTGGCTTCAGCGGCGGTGGTCACGGAGCGGGTCCCCCCGATCCGATGGAGCCCCCGAGCGACTGGAACGAGCTGCGCGGTGGCGACTGGCGCGGTCAAGAAGAGGGCGAGGGGGAAGTCGTCGCTGAAGGCGGCGACAGTGCACCCGCGGGGGGTGGTGGTCGACGCGTGTACGGCGAAGACGCGAAGCCCGGCAGTTCGTGGGACACCAAGAAGCGCAAGCGCGGCAGGGGAAGCCGACGGGGTCTGCGCGCCAAGAAGCGTTCCCTCTAGGGCGCTGGCGCTGGGGGTCTCTCTAGGGCGCTGGCGCTGGGGGTCTCTCTAGGGCGCTGGCGCTGGGGGTCTCTCTAGGGCGCTGACGCTGGGGGTCTCTCTAGGGCGCTGGCGCTGGGGGTCTCTCTAGGGCGCTGGCGCTGGGGGTCTCTCTAGGGCGCTGGCGCTGGGGGTCTCTCTAGGGCGCTGGGGGTCTCTGGCGTTCGCGATCT
>Ga0210033_1000671_pt1 | contig 32474 bp, 40 predicted proteins | sample CryGeymeta201501_FD_185465 | JGI IMG/M metagenome (GOLD analysis project Ga0210033, IMG submission 185465) | Groundwater microbial communities from Crystal Geyser aquifers in Utah, USA - Crystal Geyser metaG 2015-01 (SPAdes) (version 2) | ecosystem: Environmental > Aquatic > Deep subsurface >... | reverse complement strand
ATATTGTCGGTCTCGATTTTCGAGAAAACCCATATTCCATGCGCCTTGCAGCCAGACACTACTGGAGTCATTGCGCCATTACCCAATAACCAAATGATTCTATTTGATTTTTAACCGGACACTAGTGGTGCCCAACAGATTAAAAGCACCCACTAGGAATGCGGGTTGCGTGGCCTATTGCGGACTGAAAGTATCCGCATAAGCGTCGAGTCCTGGCAGATCGATTGGCCAGGTATCGCGATTGCAGCGTTCTAAAATATTAGGTGAGGCCTACCTATTGCCCGACGCAAAATAACGCAACACAGGCAATCGTGGTGAGCCAATCTCCGCACCAAAAACAACGTCGTGCTGTTTTTTGCCATTTACCGCATTTTTGGCATTTGATCCACATCGCATCAACACAATTGCGCCTCGGCGGATCTGCGTAGGGTTAGACCTCGCAGAACTCTCCCGCCAGCTTTGTTCCACCTTGATAATTGGGATGGTACGTCGTCCCATCGCCCGGCGTTAATGCGGCGGCGCAGCGTGCTTGCCTTGAGTGCGCCACTCCCGAGGTTGAAAGCAAAGTCGATGATGGCGGCCAGCCTCTCCGGCGTGTCGATCTCTGGGCACAGTCTTATGACGGCAGGAAGGTATCGTGTTTCAACCATCCACAGCAGTAATGACTTCGCCTGCTCCTTGGTGATTGGCGCATCCATTAAAGTGACGGCAGCGCCATCGCGATAGTAGGTCGCGCCGTACCCTATAGTTGCCACCCCAGCGGGGCAAAGATATGGCGTCAAGTAGCACCCCTCAAACCGCTTGCACAGCTCGGATGCAACTTCAACTGCCAGCCCGATATTCATTTCCCGCGTTTGCCTAGGCTGCGGTCTGCAACGTAGATGCCAAGGATTGCGCTGACAAGCTCCTTGTCCCATTCGCTTAAAATAAATCCGTTCTTCATCACCTCAAACAACACCACGGCGATAGAGATGGTGGCCAGCAGCGGGCGCACCGACCCATTCCAGATGTCCAGGAATTTAATGCCGGTGCTGCGCCCGACGGCCGTCACCGCATCAGCCCACGCTGCCGCATCAGTGCGCGCAAGGTCTGCTTCTGCCTGCACCTGAATTGTTTTCACGCCAAGGTCGGCTTGTACGCGAATTGATTCAATGTTGCGCGCATGTTGCGCGGCCTCAAGATCGCCCTGCACTTTCATGCGCTCCATTTCAAGTGCGTGCTCTTGCTTGCGGGTGAAGTAAGACGAAACCTCACCCCAGATCATGCGGAAGGCGGAGCCTCCCAAAAATGATATTAAAGCGCTCATCTTATCCTCCGTGACCTTTAATGTTTGAAACAATCCCAGACCACATTGCAGCCGCGAGACCAACGATCAATACGCCGATCAGCACCAATATGCCGTGGTCGGCAGCCTTGCGCATCCGCTTGCCGAAACGCAAATCTTCGCGGAACTCTTCCACGCTCTCCGGCTTGTCAATATCCACACCGAGTATGGCAAAAACTTTACGTACCGCGTTATCGGCGGCTAGCTCATATTCGGATTCAATCCCGCCTGCAATGTCCGACGATCGGCGGCGTAGTTCGCCCATGCTGCATCCCCTTAAATATGGTTGCCAGTTGTGTCAAACGGATCGAGTAAAGGCTCCGCCCATCGAACCACGGCAAAGCGCCACTTATTCAACCATCCATGCGCTCTGTGCCGCATGAACTCGACATTGAGCCGATGCAGCCTTGCGGATGCAGTGAGTTGCTCAATGCTTGGAAGTTCGAGCAGCAGCACGGTCAGGAGGATGATGTTCACCACCACAATGTCCAGCGCAATGCCAATTACAAGCGCCGGAAGGCCGAGCAGATATGCTGTGCGGGAAAGATTGCCCGCTTCCTTGGCTCTCTTTAACCCCATCACCGCGATGAACAGAATCCACGTCGCCCACGTCAATGCGAGTATCCAAATGATTACCATGATATTGCCTCCACTTCTGCGACCGTTGTCGCAGCTGCAATCGCGTCCTTGAGGGTGCGGCGCTTTTTGAATAACGGCTGACCGCGCATCAGGATGGCACCACGTAATTCAGCAAACTGCACATCAGTCAGTAACACTTCGATGTTGTCGATGTCGTACCAGCCGATTCCAGCCCCCGCAGGAAGTGAACTGGCAACCTGCGTCATTAGCTCGACAGAAACTGCATCAGCTTGGAAGGTGTGGCCTGCGTAGGTGATTGGAGATTCTTTTTCGGTGGTGTAGGCGGATTCGATGACTGTGGTTTTATCAATCCGCGCCTGGTCTATTTCTGCGGTGGACTTAACTACAACCCATGCGCCATCCAGAAAGAAGCATCCCTCCACGGCCGCATCGAATGCGGGCGGCGCAATGGTGGTTGTCCCCATCCAATCTGCTGGCGCGTCTGTTTGAATCAACTCTCCCGTGTCCGGGCTATATGCGTATTGCATCATGCGACTCCTAGTTTGTTGAGAAGGTTGTATGAATCCGCCCACTGGGCGTGGCCGCGCCAGGATGCGATAAAGCGACCAAGCGACAGCTCATCGCCGCGCGAGCGGAATTTGAATATTTTGCGTTTGGCAGCAACCACCGATTGTTTTCGCAGCAGCTTGTGCGTCGGCCAGATGCGGTAGCCAAGCCAGTCCAGTCCTTGTGTGATCTTGCCGATGCTCCACTTTGAGAAGCGCAGGCCGAGCTGCGCATCGGAGAACCACTTCAGGCCTTGCTGTAATACCGCCAGCGCCTCGCGGCTATGTGCAAAGACAATCGTGTCGTCCATGTAGCGCAGCCATGCTTTGATGTGCAGGGTGTGCGTCAGATAGCGGTCGAGCACGTGGCCGTAGACATTGGCGAAAAGCTGACTGGTGAGATTGCCTATCGGCAGACCTTTCCCGGTCTCCGGCAGAAACGTGGTGATCAGCTCCAGCGTGGCATTGCAACTCACCTTGCGCCGAATCTCGCCGTGCAACACAGCCCGGTCGATGCTGGCAAAATACTTGGAAAAGTCCATCTTGAGCCAGTGAGTGAAGCCGCGCCGCATAACGGCCTGCGCCTCAATTGCCGCAATGTGCGTTCCGCGTCCCTTGCGGCAGGCGTAGCTGTTGGGCAGGAAGGTGCGGTCAAATATCGGCTCGATGATTGCGCACAGGGCGTGCTGCACCACTCTGTCTGCGAACGGCAGTGCCGAAATCTCTCGCCGTTTCGGCTCGTTCACAAAAAACAGCGTCGGCTCGGATCGGCGATAGCTTCCGTTCTTCAGCGCCTCAGAGAGTGCGCGTAGGTTCGCCGCCAGATGCTGCTTGAATTGCAGATGACCGCAGCTATAGCGCTTACCCTTCGCCGCCTTCTCGTAGGCACGATATAGGTTCGGCATGCTGGCGATCTTGTCGATCAGGTTCTTGTGCTTCTTACCCATGCTGCCCTCTATGGTTGTTTAGTTGCAAGTGCGTCTTTCGAGACTTCCTACTCGACGTTCCCTTGACCGCGTAATGTGTTCGCCGAAGCGGGATGGTGTGGCTGACCATAAAAACTGCATGATCTGCATCGGTGGCCTTGACCATCCGAAGCGGGTGAAACTTATCGTCACAGGCGGCACGCAACCCAATGTTCCAGTTCGAGTTCCACGGGTAGTTGTTCCAATTGGAAGCCCGCGAACCGGAGTTCGCGCCGTTCGTGCGCGTGCCGCTTTTATCCACGTTCACCCCTTGCGGTTCTGGCTTTAATCCAAGCGCCGAGCATCTTTCCGGTTTCAGCGAGGTGGATACTTGCCACCTCGGCCTGATGTCGGCTTATCAGCTTGCGTTTGGCGTCGGCCATGAACCGCACCATGTATCTCAGATCGGATAAACCTGCATCAGCCAAGTACAGCTTCGAGACTTGTCCAGACTTTCCCGCCTGAGAAAACATCCCTACTTGCTCAAACATCGCGCCAATGAATCGGTCACGTGCAACGTGATGCGTGCGGCGGATGTTGAGCGCAATCGGATACATATAATTGATGAAGCCCTCGAAGCGCTCGACGATGGCGAGCTGCCTCTGGCTGGCGAATTCATCACTTAAAGTTTCCATCGGTCGCTTTCGCTCCCTATACAGAAATCAGGTGGTCACAGGCGGCACGCAACCCGAGGAACCAGTTCGAGTACCACGGGTAGAGGTTCCAATTGGAAGCCCGCGAACCGGAGTTCGCGCCGTTCGTGCGCGCGCCGCCCAGGATGACGCGCACAAGGCCATATGTGCCGAAGGTATAGATAGAGCCTCGCTGACTACCCGCAGCACCTGTATTGCCGGTCACTGTCTTGTAGCTACCCGCGCCAGATACGTCCTGGTGTGCACTAGAATCCTGCCCCCACGTCCAGTGATGGCCTGACGCCTGCTCAATGCCGTACTTGCTGGTGTAGCCTGCATTGCGTTGCGTGGTCGGGTAGGTTGAAGCGGCGGCATCGATGGACTGGTTCTCGGTCACGCCAAAGAACGCTGTGGCAGCTTCTTCTTCAAACATCAGGCGCTTCTGCTTCGCGCGCGCCAGCTCGTTCGCCACCCACCAGTTCAGCGATGGGTAGGTGGTTGTGCCATTCCCCCCGAATGCGGTTGGAATCTTTGGCAGTACCGTTCCGCTGGCGATGTTCGTGTTGTACTTGCTGGTGCCGTTGGTGTCGGTATCAGTGCTTGCAAGATAGATGTCCACCCACACCTCTCCATCCACCAACACCATTCCGCGCGGGTCTGATGCCGCAGGGCGGAACTTCAAGTCCCATAAGCTCCATGCATTGATACCGGCGATCTTGTCCACATCAGCCTGCGTCCAGATCATGCCGTTGCCGGTGGTGGCGAACGAGCCGCCCGCAACCGTTGTGCCTGCCGCCACCAGACCATAATGAAAGCCTCCGATCTTGCGCCAATTGCCCGCACTTGGCGCGCTGACGAAATCGGTTGTAGCTTGGATTGTGGCATCGTCCTTAATCCAGACAGCGTAGTCGGTGCCGCCTGCGAGGGTTGGCATGGTTACGGCGGTATCGGCGACGAACGTAACGACAGTTCCAGCTACATCCACCTTCGTTCCAGCCTTAATCGAAAGTGTGTCAGCCGCTGTTTTGGCAAAGGCGGGGGTTAGCGGGTCGGCCTTGTAGAGTAATCCGGGAGCAAAGTAGCCGATTTCCGACCGGATCACATCCCCCATTGTTTCCCAGTCTGTGTTTGCCATATTCCGGCGCCAGCGCGTGCCGTCGGTTAACGTCACTTCCATGCCGGCCGCCAGATTGGTGGTCGGTAATGAGGCGCTGATCACCGGCGCAAACTGTTTTGCTGTCGCCGTGCCGTCGCTGTGAACACGGAACAGCGAAGAAACTCCGGTCTCGTCGTTTATTCCAATTTCGTCAAATCCAACAGGAATATTCCCGATATTCCCGTTCGCCAGGACGTCCGTCAGTGACACGGTGGCGCTGCCACTCGCCGGCCATGTGCTGCGCTGGACGCCGCCGAGCGTTATGCTGGGCGCGGATACTGATGTGGCGCTGACATTGCTGTGCGTACCGTCGGCATTATGCTGCGGGTCAACTGCTGCGCCGATCCGGTTGACCTCGGACTCAGTCGCCGTCGAGTCTGCGATCAATTGGGTGCGCAGGTTGGTGCCGGAAACGGCGGCGGCGACTGATTTAAGTAGAAGTTCGATGCTCATGATTGCTCCTTGTTGTTATCCGATAACTTGCATAATGATGGCGCCGTTGGTGCCAGGAAACCCGGCAAATAATGGTCGGTTCAAAATTTGCCCGCCGCCGCCCCCTGCTGTGGATATCGCATTTGGTGAAATTACCAGCACGGGCAGCCCGTTTATATTTTTCTCGGCAAATCCAACAAACGATCCACCGCCACCACCTCCGCCGCCGGCGGCCCCTAATCCATAAACCGTATCCCCGTCTCCTGGTAATCCATCAAGATTGATTCTTCCGATTGAAATAAATACAGACCTTGCCGCCAAAAATAACCCGGCCCCCGCATTCCCACCAGAGTGTCCGCCAAAGACAAAATCGTTATACTGGCCGGATCCGGTTGCGCCAGGCGACCCTCCAAGCATTGTTGGAATTCCTGTAATGCCAAGCCATGTCCCATTGCCATCAATATTTGTTGGTAGCGGAGAAAGTAATGGTGTTGTTGCATGAATACCGATTGCGCCGCGCCCGCCAACAAAAGGATACCCGGCAGATTGGGTATTACCTCCATCCCCGCCATTGCCAAAGAATCCAGGTGGGGATGCATTAATTCCATTTTCGTAAGGTCCTGAACCGGTTAGATATACATCTTGCGCTCCTTGATTCCCGCGCCCACAACCATCCACTGTGCCGTTGATCGTCACTGATCCGGTTGAAAACAGGCGAACCGTGCCGTTGATGGTGATGGTGTGCCCAATGCCCAGCGAGATATCGCCGTCCACCCAATAGTCGCCTGACGGCAAATCACCGCCATCCACAAAAACATAAGGAGCGGTGGCGCCGGAGATCACTGTCGGATGGGTGGCGGCAGTGAGCTGGGTGCCGACCTGGTAGGCGGAGTCTGCAATGATGGGCGGGGTGAAGTCTGGCGTCGGCGGAACCGCCACAGTGACCGGCACGATGGCAGATGCGATAGCGCTGACGGTCTCTGTGGCGGTGATGTTCGCGGTGCCGTCTGCCACGGCGGTGACGATGGCGGAAACAGATGGCCCGGCTGGCACGCTGGCAACGCCGGAATTTGAGCTGGCCCAGGTGAATGTGGCGCCGTGCACCACTGCGCCACCCGCGTCCTTTGCTTGCGCAGCGAATTGTTGAGTCTGCCCTGCCTCGAATTGCACGGTTGAGGGTGAGACCGTCACGCTGGCGACGGGGTTGGTGTTCGCGGTGTCCACCACAGTAATTGCGGCAGTATTGGATTGTTTGTTGCCCACCACGGCGATGACACTGCTGCTACCGACTGCATCGGCCATGACCAGCCCATTGGAATCAACCGTGACGTTGCCGGTAGCCAACCACACAATGGCCGGAATCGGCAACTGGTTACCGCTCGCGTCGAAGGCGCGCGCAGTGAGTTGTTGAGTTTGCCCGGATACCACGCTGGCTGCCGCCGGGCTGATGGCGACCGAATACACCTCGCCCACTCCGCCGAACCATAACGTTGCGCGCTCCGGCTGGGCGATGCACTTAATGACGATCTCCCCGGTCTTGACTTGAAGTTGCGTCGAGATGACCTCGAAGGCGCGATCGAGCGCGGCGCCGGTGAGCAAGTCCCTCACTGGCAATGAGACGCGTACGATGTCGCCGATCTCAACCGTATGGAAGCGCGGCAGCAGGGTTAGCTCAATCTGTATTGGCGGGCGGCTGTAGCGCGCCAGGATGCGCTGGAAGCGCTGGTATAGGTTGGATGCAAAAGATGAGGTGGGGATGACGCCGGGTGCTGCGTATTTAAGCTGGCGCGCCTCGCCCCATTTTTTAATCGACACGGTATCGACGAATATGGCGTTGCGGATAAATTTCCCGGAGAGCTTCGCCGCCTCGTCATACTCGATCCACACTTGATTGGTCAGATCGTTGTAGTTATAGGTGAGATCGCCCCACTTCACCACGTTGTTGCGGTCTGCGGTGATGCTGGCATTTTCCTTGATGGCGTTGGATAGGTCGGAATACGCGCGGATGCCGTAGCGCCCGTCGCCGTGCACAAAACCGAACGCGCCTAAAATTTTAAGAATTTGGTCTTCGATGAATTTTTTGGCTTCGATTCCTTCATCCAGCACAAACTCGAACTGCACGCCGTCGCTGGCGGCTGGCGTGTCAGCTAAGCCGACCAGCAGCTTGCCAACCTCAAGCCATTCGTTCACGTCAACATCGTTGTCGCTATCCATCCCGCATCCCCATCGCGCGGGATACACATCCCAGGTGCCGTTGCTGCCTTCGCCTGTGGACTGCATCACCTTGAGCGCCATAGTGATGGGGTTTTCCTGCAGGACAATGATCTCGCTGACTTTCTTGCCGATGGCGTGAACGGCGGCGGTGCTGCCGAACATGCCGCGACCGCCTGCAGAAATGGTGAAGCCGTTGTCGGTCTTGGCCGTCCACATCATGATCTCGTCCTCGATCTTGATGAACCCTGCCGTGCCATAAGTTTGCTGGGTTTTGGCAATAAATTTGCGCGCATCCACCACGGACGGCGTGATCGCGCCAGTGCTGGCGATCGCGGCGGAAAGCGTGGTGGAATATGGGTTGAATACAGTTTTTTGCAGTTGCTGCTGCACGTCGGCGGCGGTGAGCTTGTATTCGTTCAGCGCCGAGAGCCGCAGGTCGTTGATCTGCATCGTGCGCACAACCACCCGGTCCGCCCAATCCATGCCTTTGTACAACATGATGATCGATAGGCGCTGACGGCGCAGGCCGTGCCCTGCCGTGTCGGCCGCTTTGATGATGTCCGACACCATGCCGTTGTAGTCGGTGATCGACAGCGACAGATTGCCGACAGACGATACGCCGTTGATCGGATCGACGGTCTGTGACATCGAACTAATAGAGTCTGATTTCAAGAACGGGAACCAGCGGTCAGTGTGAGCGAATCCGGTGATTTCGTTCACGTCGCAGGTGGCGAAATAGATGTCGTTTGTCCCGTCCGTACCCGAATTCCCGTTGTTGAAAAATATCTCAGCCACATACACCGGGTTTTTCGCCAGCGCGGCGTTCTTGAGTTCGTAGTTTGAGTTGGTCGTCAGCATGATCAGGCCATCTCAAAATCAGGGACAGTGGACGGAATCTGCACCGAGGCCAACACCATCAAATCGAATTTAAAGGTGTACTTTTGCAGGATGCCCATACGCTGCGGCGCGATGCGCTTGGCGGCGATGCAGGAATAGTATTCGTCTGGGTAGCCGTCAGAGTCCGGGTACCAGGTCATCACTACGCCGTTCATCATCTCTTCGTTCATCGCGTTCATCACGGCGAACTCATTGACCTCTGCCGTGCGGTCATGCGACACATTATTTAGCGCGAACCGGAACCCGGTTGTGCTGCCAAAATTCACGACGTCCACCACGCCCGCCGCAGATCGTGAGACATTGCGCTGGTCTTGGTAGTACGGGTCTTGTGACTTGTACCCCCAGTACAAATAGATGTCCTGCATTTCTCCGGAGGTGAGCGTTTCGGAGAAAACATCATCGCCCAGTGCGAACACATCCGCTGCCGTCAGCGGCGATTGCTTCGGCGTGCTGGCCAGCGTGGTGATGTAAGTAATGCGACCGACGATCATACCGCCCCCAATACTTGCGCCTGGCGGCTGCGCGGATCAATGAGTAATACATCGCGGTTCTGCACGGCATCTTTGATCTGCGGGATGATGTTTGCCTCGACGTAGTCGGCAGACAGCAGATTCCCGGTGTTGTAGATGTTGATGGTGGCTGGCGCCGGCTGGCTGGCGGACGGCGGCGCAACACTGCCAATCTGGTTTGGATTTGCTGTCTGCCCTGGGATGGCGATGCTGGAGACGCTGCCGCCGCTTGGCGCCGCCCCGCCTGCGTCGCCGCCAAAACTGGCGGAACGCATCGCGTTGATCTGGATCATCTGAGAGGCGAACGCCAGTGCGGCATATGCTGCGCCAACAGCCGGGCCGAACGGTCCGCCTGCCATCACGCCGGATTCATATGCTTTGGTTATGGTTGAGGGTAGCGTGACCGCCGCCTCAGCCAAGCGCGTGACCTTCATCAAATTGAACATGCCTTTGGAATGCTGCGCGCTGGCGCCGATGATCTCACTCAGGGTGCCGGTAACAACCTTGAGTTGTGATTTGGCGGAGAGTTGCCCGAACTTTTCTCGGCTGAGCGCGCCCTTTATGCCCAGATTGATCAGCGCGTCTTCATGATCCGCCCTGATCTGCTCGACCATTGCGGCGTGCGCGGCTTCGTCGGTTTGTGCTTTTTCGTGGTAGCTCTGCGCGGCGGCCAGACGCTCTTCGTAGGCCGCCTGCTCGCTGGCGACCGCGTCCAGGGCAAAGCCTTGGCCGTAGAGAGAGTTCTCGTAGCCATTGAAATCGGGTGTTGCACCTGTTTCTGCCCCCTTGGCAGCCTTGGGCGGTTTAGATGGTTTAGGAGGCTTTGGCGTTTTCCCACCACCGCCAAGATCACCGAGCAGGCTACTCCCGGCGCCACTCGGCGCGACCCGCGCCTCATCCATGCCCTCCATCGACCGGACGATTGCGATCTTTTCTTCTTCGGCAAGGTCTGAAAGTACCTTGAGCCGCGCTTTGAACTCTGCGGTTCCGCCATTACCCCATCTGCTCGGGCTGGTGGCATACTCGATCGCGAGGCCGATCTTCTGCATAACCTGCGCAAAGTCGACGGCAATAAGCTTGATGCCCCCAATGAAAGCGTTAAACTTCGGCACAACCTCTGCCGCAATGGCTATTCCGATGCCTTTGAATTGGAGCAACAGCTTGTCTAGCTGGTCATTCAGGCGCGCGGATTCCTGCGCCATCTGGGTGGTGACAGGGTATAGGCGCTGGCCTTCTGCGATGTAGCCGCTCAAGGCGACCGTCCCCTGATTGAGGAACGGGATCATCTCGGAGCCAATGCGGTCGCCAAATAGCTTTGTTGCCAGCGCGGATTTTTCCACGCCATCCGGCATTCCGGCGAACACGTCTGCCAGCTCGACCATAGCTCCGGCGCTGTCTTTGGCTGTGATTCCCATCTCTTTGAAAAGATCGGGGTTGCCGACCATCACAGCGGAGAGTTTCTGGCTGGCCTTGGCGACTGATTCGAGCGAGGTGGCGTTTTGATCTGCAGCGAACTTCAAGCCGGACAACATCTCGACACTGGTTCCGGTGCGCTCGGCCATCTTGCCGAGTTCATCCGCCGCATCGATTGAGTTTTTTATAAAGACAGCGAATGCGCCGATGGATAATGCGCCGGCCAGTTGGCCGGTTATGCTGTCGGCCAACCCGCCAACCTTGCCGCCCAGCGAGCCAAGCGCAGATTCCGCTTGCGCGGTTTCTGCGGTGATGCGTATCTTGGTTTCGTTATTGGCCATGCTTTTCACCAAAGAGTTGGAGCGCTTCTTTTTCCATCAATTGCAGCCGTGGCAGCAGGTCTGCGCGGTCGATGCGGTCGAACTGCATCAGGTCGAGCAGCGGCGGCATGGCTTCGTATCGCAACCCGATCGGCTCGCCGCCCGGTGCCAGCCGCCATTGCGTGGAGAGCGCGGCAAAAAGGCGAAATGCCGGCCAGTTCTCCGGGTAGCATCCGGGCGCTTCAGCCTTCACGGCAGCCACGCCTTCCTGTTCGCGCTTGAGCCCCATAAGGGCCAGCGCTTCGTCCGTCTTGTCTTCATGGTCTGCGCCGCCCCCGTATAGCGCGCGGGCGACGCTGATCAGTTTTTTCGGTGTGCCTCGATGCGGCCGGTGACGTAGGCGTTGAGCAACAGCACCGGCGAATTCGCCGACACCTTTATCAGCTCGTCCAGCGCGCTGCGGCTGTAGGGTTCGCGGAATCCATCCCATGATTCGATCAGCATGGACAGCACGTCGGCGACGTTCGGGCGCAGGCGCTTGAATCGCCAGGCGGTGCGCAGACGGTGTCGCAGCCCGGCCCAGAATCCGATGCGCTGATAGCCGAGCGCGACAACCAGCGAGATGAAGTCGTCGCTTCCGAGGGAGCGGAAGCGAACCTTGACCCGTTCGGTATCGGTACCGAGCGGGACGCGCAGCTCAACATCGACTTCGAACACCGGATCGGGAATGAGCCTGATCATGCCCGCCCCTTACAGAACAACGATGCGCAGGTCATCGTTGCCTGCGCTGGGCAGCGCTGACACGTCGTAGGTGGTGCGGCGCTGGCCGTTGGTGTAGGTTGGCTTGGGGTTCTTGAGCTGGCAACTCGGTGCATAGACCAACACCTTGTAGCCGTCGGTGGTGCCGTGAACCAGGCCAAGGCTGTTCAGGATGGCACCACGCACGTAGCCCTCGAAGGTGACTTCCTGTGCGGCGGACAGGTCAAGCTCGATGCTTCCGGTGACGCCCTTGCGGTCGATGGTGATGGTCTCGCCGCCCAATAATGTGTCGTGCTGCGGGTTGTTGCCGGTCTTGAAGTTGAGGCCTTTGCTGGGATAGGCCGTGCCGCTGGAGAGCGCGCCGGTGGCATAAGTGCAGCCGAGCAACACGTCGGCGGTGTTGGGGTTGGTGACAACCAGCGGGTCTTTGAATCCGGTGAGCGTGGTGGCCGGTGTCGAGCCGGTGGCGACCACGCCGGCATCGATGCCGATGAAGTTGAACTTGAGAGCCGGTTTGTTGCCGGACGTCATATCCAACTCGAAATCTCCGCGCGCGCCCAGCAGCTTGTACAGCACGCCGCTGTCGTAGTAATAGATGGCGACGGATTCTTCGGCGGCGGAGACCGGCGTGTACTCCACGCGCGCACCGGCGCTGATGGCTTCTGCAAATGCGCATGCGCGCAGCAGCGGGCCGTAGGCGGGAGCTGTTCCAGCCGCGCCGGAGCCGGCCAAATCCACCGAGAAGCTGACCTTCTTCATAATGGTGCCAACCAGTTCAGCGTGTCCGCCCGCGTAGCCTTTCAGGTATTCGTTCGGCACGTAGTTGATGTTCAGCGGCTCGACCGACTGACCATAGACCCGCATGGCATTGGCCACGCCGGTTGGGGTTGGGTCAATGCCGTAGCTGGATTCAATCTTGGCCAGGATGGCGCTGTCGATTTGTTTGCGGGCCATATCAGGACTCCTTATTCATCGTGCGGTTGGTGTGTTCGGTGCGCTCTACCAGCGTGTGCGCGCCGGTCTGCTCGTCCAGCGTGTAGCTTCCGCCTGCTGCGGGCGGCGTCTGCGCTGGCTTGATGGGCGCGGTGTCTGGTGTTGGTTTCTCGGTCTTGGCCATGTCAGCCCTCCAGTGAGGTTGCGGTGGTGCGGTAGTCCACCTGGTATTCGATCTCTGTGTATGCCACCGGCACGTCGATCACATCGCGCTGGCGGCGTGTGCCGCCCTTGCGGATGTCCAGCACGATGCCGCCCAGCGTCAGGTCGGCCATCAGCCGGTTGTGTGTTGCCACCATCATCGGGTCGCACGACAACAGCGCCGACTTGCCAGCGACCCCGCCTTTCTTTGCCGTCACGCGCACGGTGAGGGTGAGCGTGTGGTCGTGCGAACCCAACAGCACACGGTCTGCCGGAACCTCATCGCCCAAATACACCGCGACCATCGGCAGGTCGGCAAGCTCAAAGGCGTAATCAGGATCGTCCACCACGCCGCCAGAACCAATGCCGGTGAGCGCGGGAGCCTCGAACAGGGTCTGGATCGCATCGGCAATCTGATAGGCTTTGGAGGTCATGCGGCCTCCAGTTCAATCACAGACATGCCAGTTCCGTCCGGTTTGATCTCGCGCACGGTGTAGCTCGTGCCGGATACCACCAATGTTTTGTTGCGCTTGCTGCTCGGCGCGTCTGCCGAACAGCAAGTGAATGTGGGGTTGCCGCCGAGCATCATGTTGCCGAGCCCGGCGGCAGAGCCGTTGTCGAAGATTCCATCAACCAAAACGCCGTCGAGCGTCGCCGTACAGTTCGAAAAAGCCGCCACCGCCTGTGCGGCGGTAGCGGTCTCGATTGCAGAGGCAACGTTAGCCATCGCTCAATCAGTCAGTGATGGCCGAGGTATCCAGCGCGCCCGCGTAGCGTGCGTCGTGCAGGATGTAAGTCACTGCGCCGACTGCGTTCGCCATTGCCAGGGAATCGACGCGGATGCAGTCGAAGCCGTTCGCCACATCCAGATCAGCCGCATCCACTTCGATCACGTACAACAGGTTCTTGTTGTCCGTGGCGGCGGTGGCGAAGGTGTTGGAAGTGACAGCAGTCTCGACCAGCGTGTCGCTCGCGCCGGTGTCGGTGTTGGCATACACGGTATCGAAGCCGAGTGCCTTCTCGCCGGTGCCAGCCACTGCGGTGGCTTGCTTCAGGGTGATGTTGCCGCCGGTGACGGCGGTCGCGTTATCAACTGCCAGCACGATGGAGCAGCGCTGGAAGCCTTTGAGGCTGACGTAGTCGCAGTCGCCTTTGGTGAGGGCCAGTGCGCCGATGATGGGCGAGCCAAACACAACCTTGGCTTTGTCGATCAGTTTGATTCCGTTCATGATGTTTTCCTTTTTTCATGGGCCAGCCATTGGTTGGCCCGTGGGTTTAGCTACACTTAAGCGCGGGCTGCCAGTGCCACGAAGTGGCTGCGGGTGACCGTGCTGTTCGGCGGCGTGATGGCTTTTCCCAATGCAGGCTGGCCATCCATGCGGAAGATCACGCGGAACGCCATCAGGTCTTGGTCGAACCACAGGTGCATGGACGTTGCCAGCTCGATGCCGCCCGCCTTGGTGATGGCGCAGTAGCCGTTCATGTTCGCCAGGATGATGTCGCCCTGATCGCCGACGGTGTCGCAAGCGTCTGTCATCACGATGGGGCGGCCCAGCAACAGACCATCCGGTGCGCCTTTGAAGCCTTCGTTGGCAGGTACCCAGATCGGGTTGTTGTTCAGCTGCAGCGTGACAATCTGCTGGAACGCATCCGGGTTGATCAGCCACTTCAGGTTTGCGCCCGCACCCTTCATTACGCGGCCGTACATCTTGACGATGTTGGCGGCGACGATGGTGTCGGCGGTCTGGCTGGTCTCTTTGGCCTGAACGACCAAGCTGGCTGCCTTCAGGATGCCTAGCGGCATGCCTGCACCGGTGCCGTTGATGATGGCGTCCTGCGTCTTCCAGTCCACTGCCTCGCCGCTCTTGCGGGTCAGGTAGCTGGACATGGCAGGCGCATCAGCCAACAGCTCTTCGCTGGCGGATACCAGCACTTTCAGTTTGCGCAGCTTGAGCTGAGATTCGAGCAGCGCTGGCTTCTTGGGTGTGGACTGGTTGCCCTCGCCTTCCCATGCGGCGGTGATGCCGGTGGAGCCCCACGGCTGTGTCTCGTCCTTGGGGAAGGACATGGAGTTGCCGCTGATCGGCGTGTTGTCGCAAGCGGACAACAAAGACTCTTCTGTCTCGGTGTAGCTAGCGATCTCACGGGCGAACTCGGGCGGAACGGCAAAGCCGCCATCAGGGCCGCTGCCTTCGTTGGCGAAGATCGTCGCAGCGCGGGCGAACTTCTCGCTGACTTTCTTGCCAGTGGAAGCGCGCACGACGTCTGCACAAAATTCGCCGTAGTTGACGAAGCCGCGTTTCGGGTCGTCTTCCAGGCGGTCCTTGACGCGAGCGCCTTGGCCGAAGCTGATCTTCTCGCCTTCGGATGCCTTGGTGCGCTTGGCTGCCAGCAGGCGGGATTGGAACTCGGCTACTGTGATGCCATCCTTGACGGCAGCGCGAGCCAGCTCCAGACCGCCGATGTCTGCGTGGTCTTCACCGATGGTGAAGATCTCGTTCATGCGCTTGTTGGTTTCTTTTTCTGCGTCTGCTTTCGCGCGCGCTTCAATGGCGGCGAGGTCTGCTGCTTGCTGTTCTTTGTCCATGACTTGCTCCTTGTTCGTTTGTTTGGTTTCGATGGTTGCCGGGATGACTGGGCTTTCTTCACCTGCTGCGCGGCCAACGCCCACGGTCGTGTCGGCAGGGATGGAAACGAGACTGATCTCGTAAGGCTCCCAGTCATTGACGCGGTAGGTTTCGATGGTGTCGTCGCCGGTTTCGACGAGCTGCGCTTTATGGATCACGTAGCCGACGGAGATATTCCGGCGGATGCCGTCGAGCACGTCCTGGTATACCTCTTCCGCCCGCTCGCTTTTCCCAAAGCGCACAACTGCACGACCTACCAGGTCGCCGTCGATGCTGACGGATTCGATCACCCCGACGATGTCTCTGGCATCGTGGTCACACAACACAGGCCCGCCCGATTTGAGGCGGTCGAGCCTGACGGATTTCTTGCCGTGGTCAAGGATCTCGCGCCCCCACCAGCGGTCGTATGGTTCTTCACTGGAGAACGCCAGATTGACGGTGCGGGTGTCCGCATCGACGGCTTCGCGCGTCACCACAAAGGTGCGCTCGACTTTGGTGCCCGGCTTCAGTGTGTTTTGCTGTTTCATGGCTGCATCCTCGCAAATGGTCTGGACATCGTTCAGGGGAGCGGTGTCCCGCTTTTCTTTTTGGTAGGCTCTGTCTCGGGCTCGGCGGGTACATTCGCTGCAGGGCCGTTGCCGCCCAACTTGATGCCGCGCGCCTTGATCGCGGCCTGAAAGCGCGCGATGTCGTCCAGCACGTCCTCGGCATCCAGCCCTTGCTGGCTGGCGATGGTGTAGGGGCTGGCGAGGCCGTTCTCGATGGCGATGACGGAGGCATTGATGTCCTTGAGCGGGTCCACCCATTGCCAGCGGCGACCTTGGAATTCATGCGCCATGAACTTCTGGCGCTTAGCGGCGGGTAGCGCGGAGCCGTTCGGCAGCAGGATCGCGCCGGAGAGCAGCGCGTTATCCATCCACCCGGCATAGACCGTTTCCAGCAATGCGCCCGCCAGCCAGCGCTGGATCAGCATCCAGTTGTCGCGCTCTTCCAGAGTGCCGCTGCGGATGCTGCTGAAGTTGACGCCTTCGAGGTCGTTGGCCAGCGAGTGGTAGGCCGCGCCGAAGCCACTGCCGATGTCACGCTTGGCACCCTTGACGAAGGATTCATAGTTGGCGTGCGGATAGTCTGGGTTGAAGGACTCGAAGCCGTAGCCTTCCGGCAGCATGCCAAATTGGCCCGGCTCGGCCTCAGTGAAGGGGATGCCCGCTTCGTCTTCACCATCCTGCAGACCACTTGTGGAACCGTCCTTGCTGGTGAAGAAGCCCATCTTGCTGGCACCCACGCGGGCAGCGATGATGGCGGCTTCCTGAAAGCCTTTGAGGTGATGGATGCGGATCATGCTGGCGTGCATCCAGGGGATGCCGCGCACTTGCTCTGGATCGTCGGTGATAAAGAGATGGATGATCTCGCCGGCGGGGATCCGGGCGTGCTTCTTTCCGACAGGGTCGCGCCCCAACGGAGCAGTCAGCAGCCAGTAGGCCACTGGGCGGCCGTCGCCATCCATTTCAACGCCCATAATGATCTGGTTGACGCCGGGCGTCTGCTCGCGGTTGAGTGTGGTGTCCAGCCGCTCGATGTCGAGGAATTGGAGCGCATAGCCGTATTTGTTTTTCGCGCCTTCGCGGATGCGCACCAGCGCTTCGCCGTCGCGTGCAACACCACGGATGATGGTGCGGGTCATGTCTGGGAATGACATTCGGCCAGAGACGTCGCAATTGGTCGCGCGCGACCAGTCCAGCCATGCGATCTCGATGGCGGTGTTAGCGAGGCCGTCTTGCGCTTTGCCGTCGGAGACGCGCGCTTGCAGCGTGAATCCGTTGGAGCCGACCACGTTGGTGGTGACCATCTCCATGTACTTCTGCGCCAGCGGTTCGTTCTTTGCCAGGTCGCGCGAGCGGCGGCGCAGGGCATCCAGATCGGCGCGCAGTTCGGTGTTGATGCTGCGGTCTGATTCTGCCCAGGAATGGGTGAGGCGGTTGTATTGCGCAGCGTCGAAGCGGCGCTTGCTGTGTTGTTTGGCGGGCAGCAGCCGCGACAGCCAATGGGGCACTCGCATCAGAACCTCACGTTGAGTTTATTGCGGGAGCCCAGCCCAAGCGTGGCGCGCTCGGCGTTTTCTTCGGCGCGCACTTGGGCGGCGTAAAGATTGCGCAGCTTCATCAGGCCGGTGAAGTCGTACTTGAAGCGACGCCCGGCGATCTCGGCCTCGACCACGGCCAGCCGCTCGCCGCTGGAGAGCGACAAGATTGCTGCGTCGATAGCGTCCAGCATCTTATTGGCTTGGGTGCGCGAGTCGTAACCGGCTGAGGTGATGGCTGCCAGATTCGGCAGCACGGTCATTCGGCCTTGCGCCACGGTGACGCGGTCGGTGCCGTCCGTTACCCAGGCAACATAGGTGTAATCACCGGCAACCCAATCGTCTGAGGTGGCGATGGGCACGCTGACCAGATGCGCATCACCATCCGCGCTGGCGGTGATGTCGATCTTGGCGGTGGCATTGATGAGGCGGTAGTAGAGCGTCCAGCTGCTGGCAGGGTATAGCGCCAGAGACTTCAGCCAGGTGATAGTGTCACCCGCCCGGACTTTGGACGGCTCAATGGTAGGGATTTCGATGGACATGGTACACAGCATGTCCGACTGCTTGGACATCGTTCAGGGGGGCGATGTCCAACTATCTTTGCTGGCCTACGGAAGGCCGTACTTATCACGGCACGGTGCGCATGCGCCTTGCACCAGTCGCTGGCTTTTTTCTCCACAGGAGTAGCAGGTGCCTGCGTTTCCGGCCGGCATCTTGGCTGCCTCGCGCCTTGCTGCCTCAACTGCACTGGCATTGTCCATCTGCTCGCGCTCGCATCCGCGATCTATGTCGTCCATCACCTTCTCCTATATCCCGACGATGCGCCGGATCTGTTTCGTTGATAACCCAAACCGGGTCGCCAGCATCCTGACGTCGTGGTTGCCGCTATCCCACACCGCTTGTATCTTTTCGTTGCGTTCGGTGATGCGCGCTTCTTTGCCGTGGGCGATGTATGGGTTGTCTCCCCCCCAGTCTGCCCGCACCTGCACCTCGATCTTCGCCGCCAATACATCATCGAACCGCCCATTGCTCTGCACGGCCTGCACGACCCTGCTGAGAATGTCGCGGACGATGTCGTCTGCCACTCACCACCCCTTGACGAAGCCACCACGGCGGCGACGTGCGCGCGGGGTGATGCGGTCTTCTTCGGCATCAGGCGGCGCTTTGGCGACGGCTTGATCCAGCGTTTGTTCCGGCTCAACCTTGACCACGGCGCATTCCCCTTCCAGCGTCACCCGCATGCGCTCCCAATACTTCGGATCAGGTCTGCCCGTCCGGCCGCGCCCGATGTTGATGTCGCGGTGCTGGCCGATGGCCCAGGCGTACACCAGGGTGTCGAGCGGTTCGTTGCGTTTGAAGCGCGCGCCGATGCGCGGGATGTAGCGTTTTTTCTCGGGGTCGTACACTTCAGAGAGCAGACCGTCGTAGTAGGTGTCTTCCAGCCTTTGTGGGAAGTTGAAGGTGCGCTCGGTCTGTTGGCGTTCTCCGTCGGCGGCGAGGTGGGCGAAGATGAAGTCCTTGCAGTGTTCGGTGCCGACGTTCCACACCATGTAGCCGTGGCGGATGACTTTGCCGGTGCGGGTTTTGGTGGGGCTGCTGCCGCTTTGGGCAATGGCGCGACCGATGCGGTTGGTGGCGCCCTGCACGGAATAGACGGGGATGCGCAGGCTGGGGCGCATGACGAAGTTTTTCACCTCTTCAGTGCGGTGTCCCCGGCTGTCTATTCCGGCGGCGCGTATCTTCATTTCTTTGCCGTAGCTGTTGACCAGCGGGCGGTGCAGGAAGGCTTCCAGTTCGTTCCACACGTCTGCACCGGTGGTGTCGCCCTGTATCTCGGTGAAGTCGATCACCCACAGGCGCGCGGGGCCGTGTTCTTCGGCGGGTGCGCCCCAGCCCAGCAGGGTGATGGCTAGCCATTTGTCTTGAGTGTCGATGCCGACGGTGAGGGCCAGCACGCCGGGCGGGATGATGCCTTGCTGGTATTCGCCCGCGCGCGTGGCCAGCTCGTGCGTCTTGAGCTTTTCGGATTGGTCTTCCCACGCTTCGCCAAGGTTTTGGTTGATGAAGCTCTTGAGCTGCACCGGCTCTTTGTGGATGCGCTTGAAGTGGATCACCAGATCGAGCCAGGACGGGCCGAGGCCGATGGGCGCGTAGAGTGCGCTGATGTGGTAGCTGCGCACGCGGCGCTCGGGGTGTTCCGGGATCCAGATGCCGCCTTCGAGCATGGCGGGCTTGTGGTGCTCTTCTATGATGCAGCCCTGCTCGCAGATGTATTCGGCTGCGGTCAGCGTGATGTTGGCTTTGACGTGGCTCCATTGCAGCACCTGCCGCTCGCCGCAATGCGGGCAGGCGACGTGGTAGCGGCGCTGGTCGCCATCCTCAAAGCCGCGCTCGATCAGCGATGCACCCTTAAGCGTGGGTGTGCTGGCGAACAGCAGCTTGTGGCGCACAAAGGCTTTCACGCGCGAGCGCGCCAGCTCCACCGGGTCGCCTTCGTCGCCGATCTGCGCGGGGAAGCGGTCGAGATCATCCATCATCAGGCAGCGCACGGACTTTTGCGCGTAGCTGTTGGGCGAGTTGCCGCCGGCGAGGAACAGGATGCCGCCTGGGAAGTCGATCAGTTCTTTGCTGTGTGCCGCATCGCGGCTGCGCAGCCCGCCCAGCATGTCGCGGATGCACGGCGTATCGGTCAGCAGCGGGTTGAGCTTCTGCACCTTCCAGGTGTCGCGCGCTTCCAGCGTCGGCATGAGCACCATCGCAGGGCCCGGCGCGTAGTCCATGGTGTAGCCCAGCCAGTTCACCGACATCTCGGTGACGCCCACCTGCGACGACTTCATGATCCACACCTCGCGCACGGACGAGTGCAACGACAGGCAATCCATGATCTCGCGCAGCATCGGGTTGCGCGCCGTGCGCCAGCGACCCACCTCACCACTGCCCTTGCTCGACAACACGCGATGGTTGTCCGCCCACTGCGAGACGGTGAGCCGCCCTCGCGGGCGCACCGCGCGGGCGGCGGCGGCGGACATGAGGTGGCGGGCGGAGAGGGTTTGCATGCTATGCCTATCCCCATTTCGCGATCTTGTCCGCGATATCCGTCAGCACCTGTTCGAACGATTCCACTAGCACCGCGCGGACGGCTTCGGTGTCGTTGAGCGGCACCAGCTCCGGCGCGATACGGTCCGGCAGTACTTCGAGCGAGCCGCGAAACGTGGCGGCGAGATCGGCGGCGAACAGGCGGGCTTCTTCGGCATCGACCAGCTTGCCGCTGGCCCGCTCATATTCCAGCTTGGCAGAGAGCGCGTTGTATTTCTCACGCACCGCCTTGGCCTGCTGGAAGCTGTTGCCGACCGCGTCGTTCTGCGGAGCGCGCGGCGGCGCGGATGCCTCGGATTGGCGCGCTGCCACCGCGTCCGCGCGGCTAGGGTCGGCAGTCATGGCGATAAGGTTCTGGCTTTTTTCCACGTCCACCGCCCCATCCGCTGTGAGCACCAGCCGCCCTGCCTGCTTGAGGCGGGTGACGTAGGACTTGTCTTTGCCGAGGATGGCGGCGAATTCGGACTGGGTGGCGGTGGTCATGGTTTAGCTCACCCGGGGAATTGCTTGCCGGTTACCGCATGAACCGCGCGCTGTCCGGTGTATTCCTGCCAGCGGCGGATGATGACGTCGACGTAGTTCGGCGATAGCTCCGACAGGCGCGCTTTGATTTGCAGGCGCTCCGCTGCCATGAGCGTTGAACCAGAGCCGCCGAAGCAATCCAGCACGATGTCCCCGCTCTGCGCACTGTTGCGCAGCATGCGCTCGATCAGAGCGACCGGCTTCATGGTCGGATGGACGTCGTTGCGCCTTGGCTTGTCCTCGACGATCACCGAGGTCAGCAGCTCCTCGATTTCCGCCTTGCCCTCCACCACGAATATGCCCCCCCCCCAGGTGCAATTCCCACTTGCCGTCTGCACGCTTGACGAACGGTGAGCCATCGCCCATGTGCTCGATGGTGGTTTTTTTACGCCCGCCAAACCAGCGGTGCGCGCCGCCCATCTTCCATCCGTACAGGATCGGCTCGTGGATCCACTGGTAATCCGACCGCCCGAGCACCAGCGTGTTCTTGCGCCAGATCACAACGCCGGACAGCTTGAATCCGTTGTTCAGCATTTCGCGGGTGAAGTTGGAGCGCTCGGTCTCGGCGTGGGCGACGTAGATGGCCGCTCCCGGCTTCATCACAGTGAAGGCGGCGCGGTAGAAGTCGCCGAGAAACTGTGCAAAGCTGGCGTCATCCATGTCGTCGTTGAGAATGCGCGAGGTGTTTCTCTGCGTGCGTCCGTTGTCTCCGTTATTCAGGAACTCTGCCTTGTCTCCATAGGCGACGTTGTACGGCGGATCAGTCCAGCAGACGTCTGCCATCTCGCTATCCATCAGCGCGGCCATCGCGGTCGGCGTGGTGCAATCCCCGCAGATAAGGCGGTGCATCCCAAGATTCCAGACGTCACCCAGCACGCTGACCGGGTCGGTCACTGGGGGTGGACAATCTTCCGGGTCTTTGCCTGACACTTCGTCGGCGATGCCGAGCATGGAATCCAAGTCCTCGTTGCTGAAACCGAGCAAGTCCAGCGCGAATCCATCCTGCTGCAGCTCCTTGATTTCGGCAGACAGGATGTCGTTATCCCACCCCGCCTGCAGCGCGAGCTGGTTGTCCGCGATCACGTAGGCCTTTTTCTGGGCCTCTGTCAGCCAATCGACCCGTAGGCATGGTACTGACCCCACCCCGATGCTTTGCGCGGCCAAAACGCGCCCGTGGCCAGCCACAATGCCGCCCTGCCCGTCAATCAGCACCGGGTTGGTGAAGCCGAACTCCTGAATGCTGCGCGCGATCTGGGCGATCTGCTCTTTTGAGTGGGTGCGGCTGTTGCGGGCGTAAGGCACAAGCGCGGTGACGGCCAGCATTTCGATCTTGTCTTGCACTTTCATTTGATTCCCCTTTTCGATTCTTGTTCGCGTTCTGCTTTTGTGCGGATGACCATGTCGGCCAGGCTGATGCTGTTGGTGACGGGTTTGAATGGGGTGCCGACTTCGTGTTCGCCTTCGGTGGCGTGAAACCAGTCTGGGAAGCCTTGCATGCCGAGGCGGATGCTGTTGTTGATGCTCTCGGTGCCGAAGGCTTCGCGGAGCTGGTCTATCCAGGCGGCGGTGAGCGGCATGGCTTGGCGCATGGGTTTGGTTTTTTCGGTCATGATGGGTGTTCCGCAAGTGTTCCGCTTGTTCCGCTTCGTTAAAATCGCTGAACACCAATGGCGGCGGGGGTGTTCTGCTTGTTCCGTATGTTCCGCGAAAAAATGTACGCGTGAGAGAGGTGATTTATTTACTCTGCGGCTTTGTTTATGCGCGCGCGCGCGGGCGCGTTTCCACGGAACAAGCGGAACACAGAGAACACCCCCGCGCTTATTGGCTTGCGTGGCTTTTGGAGTTACGGAACAAGCGGAACACTTGCGGAACACTAGGGCCGAAGTCATGGTTTCGCCCGATCATTAAGTGCGTCGCGGAAGGTTTGGATGCTGTCAGAGATCCACTTTGTCTCGGTGGCGTCCCCCGGCATGGTGGCTTTGTGCTGGATGAGCGCGGCGTCTGGCGGGATATAGACCCAAGCCGCCTCACGCTTGCCGCTTGGGCTGTATATCTGCGTTCGCTTCCTTTGCCAGCCGGGCATGCGCGTCATCATTCCGCCGAATTGGCGCAGCGATCTTGGGTTGCGTTCGTTGGTCTCGCGCACCCAACTCATGTAGCCCTTGAAGAAGTCTTTGACCTCGACCGGACAGACGGGGAAGCCGGTGTCGCCTTCGAGGTATTGGCCGACGAATTCGCGCTCTCCGCTGTTGCTGAGGGTGATGAGCTTGCGCTTGGCGTCGGTCATGGGAGGCCGCTTCTTGGGGTGGAAGTCGCCGAGATCGAGTGTCATCAGGTGGTGGTAGAAGGCTTGCACGCCGCCGTTGTCCAGCTCAAGATAAAGGGAATCGTAGAATTCTTCGCCGACCTGCGGCGGAGTCCAGACCACGAGGTGGCGGCGGTCATCGTTTTCGATGGGCAGCGGCTGGTCGTCGTTAGAGAGGTAGACGATGTTGAGTTGGTTGCGCTGGCGATAGGCGGCGATGTTCTTGGGGTTTATGCGTATCCACTCGCCGGTGACGAGCTCTTTGAGTTCGTTCTTGATGTGCCACATCTCGGCGCGTGTGACGACTTCTTCGGCGAGGATGAAGAGTTTGGAGTCTGACCAGTCGCTGTTGAATTTGTCTTCCAGGCCGCGCTGGTTGAGTACGGTGGCGTAGTTGCCGTATATCTTGGCGAGCGTTTGGAAGACGGTGGATTTACCTGTGCCTTGTGGGCCATGCATGATGACTGCGCTGGACATCTTGGCGCCCGGGTGCTGCAGCGGGTAGGCCATCCAGCGCAGCAGCCAGGCGAACACTTCCTTGCCATTATCCTCTTCGCTGCACAGGTATTCGATGGTTTCCAGCAGCAGCTCGCAGCGACCTTGCTTTGGCTCGATCGGCCATCCTTGCCAGGTGTTGAGCAGGCAGTTCTTGTCGCTCCCGGACGGGTCGAACCCGACCTGATCAAGATAGTACGCGCCCCGCTGCACCCACATCGGGTCGCGCTTGATGTCGTCCCAGCGCACCCCGGCGGGCAGCACGGAGAGCATGGCGTCCTTGAGCGCGAGCTTGTTCGTCCAGGTGTCGAACAGCGTCTTGCCGGTGCCGTCGTCGATCGGGATGAAGCGATTGATGGCGTCGTCCATCAGCATGACGGATTGCGCGCGCTTGCGCTTATCCCCTCCCCCTTGTGGATTTTCTCCCGCGGCTACTGGTGCGCGCTCGTTCCATTTCAACTCGTCGAGCTTTGCATTGATCTGGTTCGCCAGAGTCAGGGTGAGGCCCGTCATCACGGCGAGGTCGTTGTAGTCGGTGAGCTTCTTCCCGGCGCGCGGATCTGTGCCGTCATCGGCGAGGAAGTCTGGCTTCGTCCAGGCGCACAGGTCGATGGCGGCGGCGGCTTGAGAGGCAGCGGTGCAGCCGGGGTTGCCTTCGGTCAGGTAGTCGTCGTCGGCGCAGATGAGGATGCGCAGCACGGGGTAGGATTTGCGCAGCGCCTTGGCGGCCTTGATCAGGTTGTTGGCGCTGAAGGCGTAGGCCACGGTCTGGCCGGTGGCATCCGCCAGGCTGGCACCGGTGGCGAATCCTTCGCACAGCAACAGGATGCCGTTGCGCTTGATGTGGCCGATCAGGCCAAAGGTGCCGGACATGGCCATGCCACTCGGCCAGAATTCTTTGTCGCGCCCGGTTTTGATGCGGCGCGGGTGATCCTTCGGCAGGATGAACTGCAGACCGCACACCTCGGCGTGCGTGTTGTGCATGGGGATGACCAGCGAGCCTTTCGCGCTGCTGATGCGGTATTCGTTCGCCTCGTCCAGCCCGGTCAGCGTCATACCTTCCAGCGTCTGCAGCAGGCGCGCGCCGTTCGGCTTGGTCTGCTTGCGCGTCAGGTAATCATGCTCTGCGGCCGGTGCGCAGTGCTCCCACACATTAGCCGCCAAGCGCGCTGCGCGCTTGGCTTCTGCGGCGCGGTCGGCCTCGACCTGTTTATTGAGCAGCGCCTGCCGCGCCTTGATGGCAGCCAGATCCTCTTTGCTCAATCCGTTGCCGGCACCGTCGTCCTTCGGCAGCTCGATCTTCTGTTTTCCGTCGTCGTTGCCGTGCCAGACGCCGAACGCGCCGACCAGATAGGTGCTCCCTTTTGGCGCCGTCCACTCGCCCAGCTTCGACCACCCGCGCTTCTCGCGGTCTTCACCATCCACCAGCCAGCGCTGGATGCGGCCGCTAGTGTCGAGCGGCTTGTCGACGATCAGCCCAAGCGCGATCAGCTGCGCCCTGGCGTCGTCGTAGTTGGCGTAGCTCATCGCGCAGTCCTCATGGCTTCGGCGAAGGCGGCGTCGAAGTTCGGCTGGAACTCGGCGCGCACGATCTGATCAGCCGTGCGCTGCAGGTCGAACACCTTGCGGTAGCTGGCAGACTTGACAAAGATAAACATCGCAGCCAATGCACCGCGCGCGACGCGCTTGTAGATACCGGCAGGCAGATGCGTCGGCGCGCCGACCGGCACAATGAAGTAGCCCACCAGCGCGACCTTCTTGCCGCGCCCCTTGAACACCTGCATGCGCGAGCGTAGTGCGCCCAGCATCTCGCCAATCTCTTTGCGGTTCGGGTTGCCGTAAGCGTCCTTCTTGATTCCGCGACTAGGTATCGCACGCCAGCCGGACGGCATGCCGCTCATCGCGATGATTGCCTTCTCGTATGGCTTGTTCCCGCGCAGCCCGCCGGTGAAGTGTTCTTTCAGCAACACTGCCGGCGCAGTTCCGTTTGATGGCTTCTTGTCTTTCAGCCCGACCGTCGCAGTCAGGTTGGCCTTCGTCGCCGAGGTGGAAAACGTCGCGCGCTTTGTGTACGGGCTGGCCGACTTGAACGCACCGGCCATGTCTGCCTGCAGTTTTTTCTCGACAGACTTCGCCGTCTTGGTGATCGCCTGCGCCGCCGCGAATGGCACCTGCTTGCGGCCCATGTCGTTCAGGCTGCGCTTCAGTTCTTCGAGGCCCTCAATCTTGACTGTCAGCATGCGCCGCCCGCCGCGCCACAGTTGACCAACTTTGAAAAGCCACACCCTAGCGGAATATCGCGGTGCGGATTACCCGCAGGGGATAAGGCTAGGGAGGACCCGTGAACTGGCTGAGGTTGTGGGTGCGTTGCAGTCGTTGCAAGCGCGGTGCAACTGTGTGCACAGCCGAGCAGCGGCTTAATTTGTAGGGGGATGGGGAATATCATTTAACCAGCCCCACCTTCTTCGCCTGCTGATGCTCTTCGCGGACGCGCTCGCGCAGGACTGCGAGCGCTGCCATCGCCTCCTCGACTTGCACATCGAAGCCTTGGAACTCGCGGGTGCTGATGTATCGCTTGCCGTCGCCCTTGTCGCTCTTGGCTGCGGTCAGGCTCCCACCTACATCGCCCACCTCCTTCACCATCGCGCACACCATCTGCACCAGCTCGTCGTCGTCTTGATCGTGCACATCCGGGATAGGCACCAGCAAACGGCTGTGGCGATAGGCCAACGTATGCAGCGTGTTATCCCATCCGTCCACCTTGGCCGCTTCGAGACAGAACAAAATCTTCGACAGCTCATCCTCATAGCCGATGCGGTGCATATCCACACCCTGCGTCAGCTCCTTGCGCAGCGTGCTCTCGGTCTTACACAGGCGCGCAGCGAGGGCCTTATGTCCGCCCGGATACTTGCGCACCGAATCATCCAGCGCATCGAGCGGATGCAGCGCATAGCGTTCTTTGGTCACGGTAAACCCCCTTAATGATTGGCGTAGACAGCCATTGCGCCTCTGGCACAAAGTCCACCCATGAACAACGACGAACAAACAAGAGATCGCCATGCGACCTCCACAGAATAAAAAAGCGCCACCGGCCGCGAGGCAGATGACGCAAGGCCGCTTGCGCGGCACCCGCTCAGGGAGGAGACAGGGATGGTTGCAAGGGCAGGACTCGAACCTGCGACCTCTCGGGTATGAGCCGAGCGCGCTGCCAACTGCGCCACCTTGCGATAGAGAGACTGGAGGCGCATCACCGCACACCCCCGATAAAAAGGGGGCATCCGCTCAGGTGATAGAGTGGAGTTCTCACACAAAACCCCATCACGAAAGGAATGCCCATGAAAGAAGACGAGCTCATAGATCACCTGAACCAACTGCGCGCACAGAACATTGCGCTGACGCATGCGATGGCGACACTGGTTCAGCTTTTCCCGGACGACGCAAAAGCTCAACTTCGCAGCCAATACGACATGCGATGTGCCACGTTCCAGAACGTTGTGACACTTGGAAAAACGGCGCTAGACACACTCCAAATACAGCGAGAACAATTCGCAAAGACACGAGATCGCGTGTTTGGCCTTTTGGAATAAACAGCGTCTGCCCGCCCCAATCGCGAACGATCTGCGCCTTGATCGCGGCCTCTTGTTCTGGCGTGAGGTCGTTCATATCAAGCGGCCTCCTTGGATTGGTTGAGAAAGAGATCAGGCCGTTCAAGCTTCACCTTGGCCGGGATACCACGGACAGTCCAGTTATAGACTCGCTGCACACCAAGCGGCTTGGCATAACCAAGCAGCTCAGCCACCTTAGTTGGGCCGCCCAGGTTGTTTATTAGTTGTGCGTCTGCTTTATTCATGCCCGCATTCTAAACGCCGCGTTTAGGAAATGTCAAACAGTTTGTTTAGCCAATATGAAACAGCCCGCAAGGAAAAACAGGAGAAGAGTGATCGACGAACCGCAACTGGCCTGGGCGATCCGCCCTCCGAGTCTCGGCGCACGGCTTGAGGTTGGTTGCCTCGCATGGCGTGCGCGTTGGGACGGGAGGCGACCACCCGATGCAGCTTTCACTATTTCAAAGGGATAGGAATGGCGCTTATTAACTGCGAAGAATGCAACAAAGACATCAGCGACAAAGCCGCAACCTGCCCACACTGTGGCGCACCGACTGGTAACGCGCCAGAACAAACACATGCCGCCGACCCTAACGCCTACATCAAATGCGGCACGCATTACATCGTTGAGCAAAAGGCCGACTCATTCAGCGTTGTCTCGCTGCTCACCATCCCGATGTTCCTTGTTGGGCTTGGCCTCTTCCTGATCAATTGGCTGGCCGCGCTGATCGTGATCGGGCTGGCGTTCATGATCGACCACTTCGGCCGCAGCAAGAAAAACGTGCTGGTCTGTCCGAAGTGCCAGCACAGCCCGTCATGAACCAAGACCTGCAAACCATGCAGCAAGTCCTGCGTGCGCTGACGCTGGCATTGGCATCCAGCTCCAATGCCGACAAAGCGAAGCTCGCCTATACATTGCAGATGCTCTCTGCCATGCCAGGCGTCAGCGACGACGCAAAACTTATACTACTCGATCTGGCAAAGCCATTTGAACTGGGCCAGAAGAAGAATTGACCAACGGACTACCAATCCACTCGCACAACCAAGCCATATCCAGACCAAGATAATCCTCTAGTTCTTTCAGCATCTCACACCCCCAAATTGAACCGCAGGAAGCCCCTGCGGTTTTTATTTTGACACAAACTAAACATAATGTTTGACTTTTCCTAAACGGCGCGTTTAGAATCCATCCAACTCGCACCCAGCGAGACAAAAACGGAGGCGACGATGGACACCAGCAACGACACGATCCCGCTCACACATGGCGAGCGCATCTTATTCGGCTTCGCTACGGCGATCGGTTGCGGCATCTGGCTGCACATCCTTTGGAGCTTGTTCCCATGAGCGCGCCAAACGACTGCACCGCCGAGAAGATCGCCCTTGCCTACCGTCGCGCCGAGCTGCGCAAGATCGGCGTCACGCTCACCCGCGCGCTGCAAGACAGCCTGCTCTACAAGTCGCTGTGCCTGCAGGTGGGGAATATGCGCAAGCACCAAATACCGTGCACACATCTGCACGCCCAGCAATTAACCGAACGGGAGGCAGCATGAACATCTACCAGCAATTTCAAGACGCCTATAAGCGCACCAATGATGCCCGCGCGACATACGAAAGCGCCGAGCACCTCCACTACTACGCGCTCAAACATCTGCGCGACTGCATGAAAACTGACAACAGATACGGCATCGAAAACGCCATCGATCAGGCTGACCGCCTCGAAAAGGAAGTCTGCGCAGCTGAGGCTCAATACTGCAAGGCAGCCGACTCGATGGCGCTGATCTCCGAACAAATGAAGGAGGCGGCATGACTACAAATCCCAAAACAACCGAACGCCCCCGCCGCCCGGCCGTGGCCAAGCGCGCTGAACAACTGAAAGCGCAACACCCAGACTGGACGGCCAACGAGTGTGCGGCACAAGCTAAGGCCGAGTACTTTGCCAAGCAGAAGGAGGCAGCATGAACACCCACCTGATCGCCGAGCCCAACAAAGCCGCGCTGGATGCCGCTGTCATCCTCGACTGGGCGAAGAACTCCAACAACCTCACTGAGCAAGAGCGCGACCAAGCCGCCAGCCTCGTCGACCGCCTCTACGCCGCCAGCGAAGCGCTCTACCCTGACCTCACCGGAGAAACGGAACGCGAAGCGCTCTACCTCGCCATCGCCGCCGGAACCGCCTGCTGTGGCGGCGATGTGAACGCAGGGCCGGGTTGGTCGGCTGTTGAGGGAGCGCTATCATGAGCCCGCTGCCCTACGAAGTCACGCTCATCAGTGCAGACGTCCGCAAGACGCTGACGGTCATCGCGCTGAACTCTTCGCTGGCCATGATCACCGCGCTGAATACCTTCCCGCAGGTCAGCGGGCCTTGCGCGATCAAGTGCACGCCGGGTTGCAAGCTGGCTGATGACGAAGTGAGGGCCGTATGATGGACAACCTCGACATCATCATCAGCGCAGCCATCGCCATCGTCGTCGTCCTGATCGGCTTGCCCGGCCTTTGGCAGCAGACCATCAACGAGCTGGGCAACGGCCCGTTCCGGTATCCCGTGCGCGAAAGCATCCCCCGGCGCATCGCCACCTGGCTGCGCAGAGTCGTCCGCAAGCTGCGCCAACGCTGGCACACCGACATGGCGTTCTACGACTACTGGCTCCGCCTGCGCCACTCGCGCAAAGAAGCATGGCAAGCCGCCCAGAGCGTACTGGGATGAAATACCTCGCACCCGGCTGCTACTACTGAAACAACTCGCCACCCAATAAGGAGACCGCCATGAACGCATCCGACCAGATCCTCTACCTGCACATCGACCAGCTGCAGGCATCCACCACCAACCCGCGCAAACGCTTTGATGATGCCAAGCTGCAAGAGTTGGCCAACTCCATCAAATCACACGGCGTGCTGCAGCCACTGCTGGGCCGCGAGCTGGTGCAGGAGGAAGGCAAGCCCCGCCGCATCGAGATCATCGCGGGAGAGCGCCGATACCGCGCCAGCAAACTGGCAGGCGAGACCAACATCCCCGTCATGATCCGCAACCTCACCGACACTGAAGTGCTGCACGCCCAGGTGATCGAGAACCTGCAGCGCGACGACCTGCACGAACTCGAAGAGGCTGAAGGCTACGAACGCCTGCTGCAAGAGAAAGACCGCACCGGCCAGCGCTACACCGCCGAGACCATCGCCGCCGAGATCGGCAAGAGCCGCGCCTATGTGTACGCCCGCCTCAAGCTGCTCGACCTGTGCCAGGAAGCACGAGACGCCTGCTATGCCGGCGAGCTGGACGCATCAACTGCCCTGCTGATCGCACGCATCCCGGTGCACAAGCTGCAGATCGAGGCGCTGAAGGAAGTGACACGCAAACAAACCTACAACAGCCAAGCGCAAGGATGGGCGGAAGGCGACAAAGCCCTATCCTACCGCGCCGCACGCACCATCCTGCAAGAGCGCTACATGCTCGACCTTGCCGACGCCCCGTTCGACATCAAAGACGCCGCGCTGGTACCGAAGAGCGGCAGCTGCACAGCCTGCACCAAGCGCACCGGCAACCAACCCGAACTCTTCGACGACGTGGGCAGTAAAGACGTCTGCACCGACCCCGTCTGCCATGCCCTGAAAAAGACCGCCCATGTGCTGGCGCTGCAAAAAAAATACGAAGAGAAGGGAGATACACTGCTCATCGGGAAAGACGCCAAGAAGATCATCCCTAAAAACTACATGAAGATGGTGGATGAGTGCTTGAGAGACCACGGCCTTGTCGACCTGGGCAACATAGTGCCAGGCGACGAACAGAATCGCACATGGCAGCAACTGCTCAAGCAAAAGAAGCTCATCGACACCAAGAGCGCGGCCAAGCCAGCGCTGGCTAAGACCATCATCGAGAACCCGCGCAACACCGAAGTGATGATCGAGACCGTCAATATCGAAGCCGCCACCAAAGCGCTGCGCGAGGCCGGGTTCGAGATCACTCTCAAAGGCAAGGCAGAAAGCAATACCGCCGCCAGCCAGCACCCCAACGACAAATACGCCAAGGAACGCGAGAAACAAAAGCAAGAGCTCGCCATCGAGGACACCTTCCGAGGTCGTCTGTTCGACACCCTACACACCCGCATCGAGACCGACATGATGGACCCGACATCGAACACCTTTCCCGTGCTGTATCGAATGGTGGCAGTCAAGATGATGAGCGATATGTACTTCGATGACGAGGACATGCTGGTCCTGATGCGCAAGTTCACCACCCTGCCCGAAGCAAAGGACGGGGAAGAGATCGACTGGCAATCACACATCACGGAGTTCCAAGAGAACCTTCCCAACTTCACCCCCGCACAGCACCTCATGCTCATCATCGAGATGACGCTGCTCCTGGGTGAGATCAGCACCAACTACAACAACAGCCAAGCTACCACCATGCTGGCGCTGGCCAAGGAACTCGACATCGATGCCGACAGCCTGCGAAAGGAAGCAGCAGCCGAACACAAAGCCAAGATCGCGGCGGAGAAGAAAGCCGAGAAGATCAAACCGAAGAAGGCGGAACAGGAAGCGGCGCCAGCGGCCAAGGCAGCAACGGTGCGCACGGCTGCTGAGTGGCCGTTCCCGATGCCGGTTGAGCTGGAGATAGCTTCGTGACCAAGAGCCACCACCTCAACCGCACACGCGCCACCTGGACTGACGACATGATTCAGGCCCTACGCAATCGCTACCCGCACGAGCGCACAGCCGACATCGCGCGCGGCATCGGCATTCCGCTCGCCAAGGTCTATGCCAAAGCCTCATGGCTCGGCCTGAAAAAGACTAAAGAATTCCTGGCATCACCAGCATCTGGACGAACGAACGGCCGCCAAGGTGTCGGCTCGC
>Ga0210033_1000668_pt1 | contig 32497 bp, 30 predicted proteins | sample CryGeymeta201501_FD_185465 | JGI IMG/M metagenome (GOLD analysis project Ga0210033, IMG submission 185465) | Groundwater microbial communities from Crystal Geyser aquifers in Utah, USA - Crystal Geyser metaG 2015-01 (SPAdes) (version 2) | ecosystem: Environmental > Aquatic > Deep subsurface >... | reverse complement strand
ACCCGTGCCATGGCCGCCTCGAGCACCCGAGCTGCTGCGCCTCCGGCCACACCGACCTCGCGCGGCTCTACGTCAACAAGCCCCAGTCGCTACATCCGGTCCAGGTGATTTCTGGACACCTCTTGAGCCCGAGTTCAGGGATCCGCGGTTCCGCATCCTCTCAGACGGAACGGGTCGCTCCCGCGATAGCCGGCCTTGGGCCGCAGCAGGGTGAGGGTCAGACCGTCGAGCCAGTCGACGCGTGCGCCGCATGGATCGCTCACGAGCGTGAATGTCACCGAGCAGCAGTCGGGCGCGTAACTCATGGCTTAGGTGCCGGCGACATCCGAGAAGCACTCGACCTGCGCCGCCGCGTCGACCGCATCCGCGTCGCTCGCGTCGTCGGGCGACGCGTCGGAGCCCGCGTCAGCGGAGCCGCCGCATGCTGTGAGCGAAAACGCGGCCAGCGCGAGCGAGACCAATGGCCGACTCAGACCTTCAGCAAGAGCGACTCTGGAGTTCACGAAATCAGAGGAGGCGATTCGCGCCGTGGCCGCTCGATTCCGAATCCGCTCACACCAGGTGACGAAAGTGACGAGGACCGTCCCCAGCTGTGGCGGTTGCTTCCCGCGGGGACTGCACCCATTCTCCGGGCGTGAACTTCCCCCACCTTGCCTACGGCACGCCCCGCAAGCTGCCGCGTCCGCACCAACTGCCGGGACGCGTCGTCGTGCTGGACATCGCCTTCGCGGCCAACGCGGGGGGCGCGACTTTCGACAAGGTGACGCTACCCTTCATCACCGGCCTGGGCGACAGGTTGGCGATGTGGATCGACCACCACGATCACGACCGTCAGGCGGACTACGCCAACGACCCGCGCTTCGTGTTGCGGACCAAGGCACAGCACGGCGCCTGCCCGGAGATGGTCACGCCCGAACGCGTGGCGCTCGCGGGCGACATCGACACCATCTGCTGCCACGGCGACTTCGACGGACTCTGCTCCGCGGCCAAGTGGATCACGGGCGGCAAGGAGCCCTACCCCGGCGCCGACGACGACGCGCGCGCCATCGACACGCGCCTGGGTCGACCGAGCGAACGCGCCACGCGCGTGGACCGCGCTCTGCGCGCACGCTTTCGCGACGACGCGCTGAAGACGGAGGTCGTGCACTACTTCGTCAGCGGCGTGCCGGACTTCGAGTTCTTCACCCGCATCCGTTCGGCCGCCGAGGAGTACGACGCCATCGAGGCCGAAGCCGAGCGCCTCTCCTTGGACTATCGCGTGGACGATGGCTATGCCATCTGCGACGCCAGCCGGCGCCGCGGGCCCTATGACAGGACCACCCTCTTGATGCTGGGCCAGGAGCGCGCACCCATCTCCGTCGTGTACGACGAGAGCACGGTGACCATCGCCGCGCGCTTCGACAGCGGCATCGATCTCGTCAGCATGCTGGGCCTCGACGGGGGCATGCCCACGCGCGTCAGCCTCGACAAGAAGCGTCTCCCGGATGTGATCGCGCGCCTGCGCAAGGACGCGCAGAGGCTCTCGCCGTGAAGGGCCGGATCGACGGCATGACGTGGGCGCTGCTCTACGCACGCTGGATCCTGGGCCTGCTCTTCCTGATGGCGGGCTTCTACAAGGTCTTCGTGCTCGGAGTCGGCGAGCACGCGCGCCGCTTCTTCGTGGAGGGCTACGGCGACACCTGGATCCCCCTGTGGCTGCTGTGGGCCGTGGGCATGGCCATCCCCTTCATCGAGCTCGTCGCGGGCGGCTTTCTCTGTCTGGGCTTTCGTGTGCGCGAGGCCTGCCTCGCCATCGGCACGATCCTCCTGGTCGTCACCTTCGGTCACCTGATCAAGGAGCCCTTCTTCTCGGTCGCGGATCAGATCATGCCGCGCCTGATGCTGTTGATCTTCATCCTCGCCGTGCCCCAGGAGCGCGACCAATCGAGCCTCGACGTGCTGTTGCTGAAGCGGCGCGGAGACGGAGAAGCGGAGCCACCGCCGCCGCCTACGGCCTAACGGAGGGCGGACACCAACCGCCGAAGGCACGCTCGAGCTCGAGGGCGACGGCGATGGCGAGGTGGTCGTGGCCCGGCGCCGTGACGACCTGCACGCCGAGGGGCAGCCCGCGCGAGTCCAGACCGAGGGGCACCTGCGTGACGGGCAAGCCGAGGGCGTTCCAGAGCGCGGTGTAGGTGAACTTCAGCGGCGGCCTCAGCGGCTCGCCATGACGCGGCGCCACGCTCGGATAGGGCGGATAGAGCAGCACGCCGTGGGCCCCGAGGGCGTCGAGGATCTCTTCCCTCAGCTGATCGCCTAGATCGCGGTAGCGCCCGATGTCTCCGGGCAGCACATCGAGCAGATCCTCGATCAGCGCGAGGCCGATGGCCGGCAGCGTGTGATTCGAGCGACCCGTCGCCCAACGCAAGAGCTCGCGCCCCGGCGGCACCGCGACGCCTTGCCCCATCAACTCGGCGAAGCGCTCGGGGCTCGCCTCCTCCATGGCAGCGGCCCAGATCAAGAGCGCGTGCCGGAAGGCCGGGAAGTACCGGCGCTCCACGCGGACGCCGCGCGCTTCGAGGTGACTGGCCGCGCGTCGCTGCGCGTCGGCGAGCTCGGGCTGCACACGCCAGCGACCATCCGTGGGCACGTCGAGCACGCGCAGGCTGTCGATGGCCACGTCGGCCACGGAGCCGAGGACGCCGCCGCTCTCGGCCTCGCCCGCGAGCGGCGTATGGAGCACGCGCAGGAGCGGCTCGAGATCCTCGGCGCGACGACAGAGCGGCCCCGTCGCCAGCATCGTGAGCCCGCGCGCGGTGCTCGCCACGGGGAACTGCCCCGTGTTGGGCACGAGGCCCGGCGACGGCTTGTGACCGAACACGCCGTTGAAGAAGGCGGGCATGCGGATCGAGCCACCCACGTCCGCGCCGAGACCGAAGGGCGAGACGCCGGAGCCCACGATGGAGCCCTCGCCGCCGGAGCTGCCTCCCGCCGTGCGTCCGCGATCGTAGGGGTTGTTGGTGCGCCCGTAGACGCGGTTGTCGCTCTCCATCCACATGCAGAGCTCGGAGAGGTTGGTGACGCCCAGGGGGATCGCCCCTGCGGCTCGGAGGCGCGCCACCGCCGGAGCGTCCTCGGTCGCGAGCTGTCCGCGACGCGCGAGCAGGCCGCCCGTGTTGGGCATGCCCGTCAGCGCGAAGGCCTCCTTGATCGTGCAGGGCACGCCCAGAAAGGGCTTGGACTCGTCCGCGCGACCGGCGGCCAGATCCGCGTCCAATCGCCGCGCCTCCTCACGGGCCGGTTCGAAGCGAAAGGCCACGACGGCGTTCAAGGCCGGGTTCAGGCGCTCGAGCGCCGCGATGTGCGCCTCGACCAGATCGAGGGCGCTTCGCTCGCGACGTCGCACGAGCTGGGCCAGAGCGCTGGCGGAGAGCGTAAACAAATGCTGCATCAATCACCTCTCGGTCCCAGCGCCTCGTCGACACCGGTCCCAGCATGGTCTGGCGAGAACAGAAGCTCCACCTCGGGCTTGCGCAGGTAGAGCACGCCGCCGCCGAAGTAGAGCAGCTTCACGAGCGCGATGACGAAGACCCAGCACAATCCGCCGGCCAGGGACATGGCCATCACGGACGACATGTCCGGGCCCGAACCACCGGTGGGCATGGCACCACGCATCATCTCCTGGGTCGCCAGGCCCGTGCGATACTGGATGAAGCCGTTGCCCAACCCTTGAAGCAGCGTCCAGACGAAGCCGACGCTCAGCGTGGCCCCGAACCAGCGACGCGCGTTCGGCCTCGTGGCGAGAGCCAGCGCGCTGGTCGAGACCAGAGACAGCCCGAACACCAGGCCGAAGAGCGACAAGGCGACGGTGTAGGGCATGGTCGCTCGCTGCTGGGCGCGCATGCGCCGGATCATCTCGGTGGCGTCACCCGCGCCGGCACCCGGATCGGACTGCATCTGCTGCTCCTGCATGGCGCTGAGCCTGTCCTGCACGATGGGCGAGGCCACGCCGATACCACCACAGCACAAAGAGGACAGACCGAGCACGATGCCAATCACGCACAGGGCGAGAAACGCAGGGGGCTTCTTCATCGGCGCCGAGGGTATCAGACGGGCCCGGAAGGCAGGCGATGGATGAACGTCCCGTATGTGGCGTGCTCGCGACCGTTCTGCTAGGTCAGCCGAATGCTTGGGCTGGAGTGTGGACGCTCCATCCCGGCGGAACACCTCGATTCCTGTGGGAGAGGATCATGAACAGACTCAATCATCTCGCGGCGCGCTCGTGTGCCATCCTCGGCCTGTGCGCCGGCCTCTCGTGCTCGAGCGGCGGTACGACCGCCGAGCGCTGTGATCCAGACACCTTCCCCGGCGACAGCGACTGCGTGGACAGCGCGGGCGTGGATGCGGCCAAGGGCGACGCCTGGAGCTCGACCAGCGATCCGAGCCGCTTCGCGCAGGACCTGAACTACCAGCTCGACCAGCTGCCCATGGCCGGCCAGTCCGAGCGCGTGGCCTGGGCTTCGACCTACTGGCCCACCTACGAGGACTCGACCAACGTGCGTTGGCAGGGCGCGAACAGCCTCTCCCCGCTCGAGAAGTACGACGCCGCCTTCCACTCCTGGGACCCGATGACCGTCGACGGGCTGCACCCGATGACGAGCTGCGGCGCGACCTACGACGCGAGCTACTACGAGAACCTCGGTCCGGCCGCCAAGTGGATGACGGACAACAAGGGCAACGGCCGCATGCGCAACGGCCGTGACGACGACGGCGACATGGAAGTCGACGAGTGCAGCGGTGGCGACTTCGACGGCGTCGCGACGTGGTGGGGCCTGTGCCACGCCTGGGTGCCCGCCTCGATCCTCGAGGACGAGCCGCTTCATCCCGTGACCTACGGCGGTCAGACCTTCGAGGTCGGCGACATCCACGCGCTCTTGATCACCGCCTACGACCGCACCGAGTCCATCATGCTCGGCGGACGCTGCAACGAGATGATCACGGAGCGTCCAACCAACGACGACCGCACGGCCATCCCCGAGCAGTGTCGCGACACTAACCCCGGGGCCTTCCACGTGGTGGTGACGAACTTCCTCGGCCTGCGCCATCAGGCCATCGCCGAGGATCGCACCTTCGACGCCCAGGTCTGGAACCAGCCCTTCGTCGGCTACGAGATCACGATGCAGGAGGAGATCGATCTGGCGCGCGCCAACGAGCTGCTCGGCATGACGGGCGACACCTACGCGCCCAACGCGGCCGCCAAGCGCTTCTACGAGATCAAGCTCACCACCGACTACATCACCGAGAGCTACGCGCCCACCGAGCCGACGACCCCACGCATCGCCCGCTACACGCAGCACGATCGCTATCACTACATCCTCGAGCTCGATCAGAACGGGAAGATCCTCGGCGGGGAGTGGGTCGAGGGATCACGCTTCAACCACCCGGACTTCCTGTGGTTGCCCATCCGCGCGGCGCGCTACGGCGCGAACCCGAACGTGAACCTCGATCAGGTGCGCATGTTGCGTGACCTCGCGCGTCGGGACGACACAGGCGGCGGCGACGCCACGAGCGAGACCACGACCACGGAGACCTCCGTCGCCATCCCGGACAACGATCCCGCGGGCGCAACGGCCCGCCTCACCTACCCCGACGCCACGACCATCGGACAGGTCACGGCCACGGTGAAGATCACGCACACGTACATCGGCGATCTGCACGTCGAGCTGCGCCACGGCGCGACCTCGGTGGTGCTGATGGATCACGAGGGCGGCAGCACGGACAACATCGACAAGAGCTTCACCGTCGACGACTTCGCCGGACAGGACGCCTCCGGCGAGTGGACGCTCTTCGTCTCGGACAACGCCGGCCAGGACACGGGCACGATCGTTCACTTCGCCGTGTCGGTCACGGCGGGCTCCGCGCCCATCCCGCCGACGGCCGCGGGCACGAGCTACGAGAACACCAGCGCAGTCGCCATCCCGGACAACACCCCCGCGGGCGTCAGCCTCACGGTCGATGTCCCCGCGGGCACCACGGTGAACAACCTCGCGGTCGACCTGGACATCGCCCACACCTACATCGGGGACCTGACGATCACGCTCGAGCACGCGGGCACGGTGGTGACGCTGAGCGATCGCGCCGGCGGCAGCACGGACAACCTCGTCACGACCTACACCCCCACGGACTTCGACGCTTCGGACGCGACGGGCGTTTGGACGCTGAAGGTCGTGGACTCGGCGGCCCAGGACGAGGGCACGCTCAATTCGGTCAAGCTGACCTTCAACCGCTGATCCAGTCGACATCGAGGTTCTCATGGCTACTCCCCGCGCTGGGCGCAGGCTCCTCCCCGCCGTCTTCGTGACGCTCGCTCTGGGCTGTTCCGGAGGAAGCGGTAGCCCCGGTACGGACTCCGGCACGATCAGGGACACGGGGACCGGCGTGGACACCGGCATGACCGGGAGCTGCGGGCGCCTGGGCAACTTCTGCTGCTCGGCCACGCCCCACTGCGACTCGGACATGAGCTGCGGCCGTGAGGGCACCTGCTGCTTGAACGCCACGGGCAGCTGCGGCTCCGTCGACGACTGCTGCGGGCGCCTGGACTGCGTGGCGGGATCCTGCTGCGCGCCGAGCGGCGGCTCCTGCACCACCGCGGACCAATGCTGCGGCGAGATGATCTGCAACGGCGGCTTCTGCGAGCTGCCGGCGGCGGGCTGCGGCCACCGAGGCGAGGCCTGCTGCGAGGGCGACGGCTGTCTGAGCGGCTTCACCTGCGCGGGTGGTGGCTGCATCGCCTGCGGCGGCGACAGCGAGCCCTGCTGCAGGCCTCCGAGCGCCTGCGACGACGGCTTCGTCTGCGGCATGGGGCGCTGCACGGCGGCCGTGGACTGCGGCGGCGACGGTCAGACCTGCTGCGCCGGCGACGTGTGCACGGGCGCCCTCGCCTGCGAGGCCGGCGTGTGCACGACGGCGACGCCCCCTCCCCCGCCTCCGACGGAGTGCGGCTACGCCACCTGCGGCGAGTGCACGGCCAACTACCCCTGCGGCTTCTGTGGCGACACCGGCAGCTGCATGGTCGGCAGCGGCACGGGCCCGGACACGGGCAGCTGCACGGACTGGAAGTGGCTCGAGAGCGACTGCACGGTCGCGCCACCGCCACCGCCCACCTGCACGGCCAGCACCTGCGACGGCTGCGTGGGCAGCACGGGTTGCGGCTTCTGCGGCGACACGGGCAGCTGCGCGGCGGGCTCGAGCACCGGCCCCAGCGCGGGCAGCTGCACGGATTGGAAGTGGCTCGCCCTCGACTGCGCGCCCCCTCCGACCTGCGTCCACTCCGACTGCGGCAGCTGCACGGGCGAGTACCCCTGCGGCTTCTGCGGCGACACGAGCAGCTGCCAAGCGGGCTCGAGCGCCGGCCCCGACACGGGCAGCTGCACGGACTGGAAGTGGCTCGTCTCCGAGTGCACGGCGCCCGACCCCTGCGTGGGCGCCAGCACCTGCGGCGGCTGCACCGACATCCTCGAGTGCGGCTACTGCGCCTCGACCAGCAGCTGCGTCGTGGGCGGGCCCACGGGCCCCAGCACGGGCAGCTGCGCGGACTGGATCTACACAGGGAGCGAGTGCACCTGCGCACCGGTCACGAGCAGCTGCACCGCCGCCGCGGATTGTTGCACCGGGCTGAGCTGCCGCGCCGGAGCGACCTTCGGCGCGCGCTGCTGCGTGGAGGCGGCCGCCAGCTGCACCACGGGCGCCGACTGCTGCGGCTACATGGACTGCGTGGGCGGCACCTGCGCCTGTCGAGTCGCCGGACGCGCCTGCCTCGACACCGGCGACTGCTGCTCCGGCACCTGCACCGCGGGCCGCTGCGGGTAGCGAGCGGCACGGGGCGGCGAGCGAGATCGTACGGGGAGTGCTCGCCTGTGCATGCGCCTTTTCAGGCCCGGCCAGGGGCGAGCGCCCCCGCAGACCCGGCGAGGCGGCTGCGGGCGGGTAGCCAACGAGCCGGGTCGAGGAGGGAAGCCGGCCCTGGTCGTGCCTGGGAAGGCGTGGTCAGCGCTCCGACCAAACGGATGCGCGGGATCGCACGGGGCGGCGTTGCCGGAGGCGGGGTCTACGAGTAGATTCCGCCGATGGTACTCCCTCTCTCATTCTTCGAGCGGCTCCCCAAGACCGACCTCCACGTTCACCTCGACGGCTCCCTGCGTCTCTCCACCATCCTCGAGTTGGCGGAGCAACACAGCATCGAGCTGCCCGCCACCACGCGTGACGGTCTCGCCCGCGCGATTCACTGCGGAGAGAACACCGGCTCCCTGGTGAAGTACCTCGAGGCCTTCGACATCACCCTGCGTGTGATGCAGGACGAAGAGGCGCTTCACCGCATCGCCTACGAGCTGGCGGAGGACGCCGCCGCCGAGGGCGTGCGTTACATGGAGGTGCGCTACTCGCCCATACTCCACACGCGCAAGGGCCTGCGGCTGACGACGGTGGTCGAGGCCGTGCTCGCCGGACTCCAGGACGCACAGGTCGACCACGGCATCGCGTCGAGCGTCATCATCTGCGGCATCCGCAACATCTCGCCCGAGTCCTCGCTCGAGATGGCGCAGCTCGCCGTGGCCTACAAGAACCGCGGCGTCGTGGCCTATGACCTCGCGGGCGCCGAGAACGACCACCCCGCCAAGCACCACCTCGAGGCGTTCCAGCTCGTCCGCGCCAACAACATCAACGTGACCATCCACGCGGGCGAGGCCTACGGCCCCGAGTCGATCCACCAGGCCATCCACGTCTGCGGCGCACACCGCATCGGCCACGGCTGCCGCCTGCGCGAGGACGGCGACCTGCTCCACTACGTGAACGACCACCGCATCCCGCTCGAGGTCTGCCCCTCCTCCAACGTGCAGACCGGCGCCGTGCGCGACTTCGCCAGCCACCCGCTGAAGCTCTACTACGACCTCGGCCTCAGGGTGACGATCAACACGGACAACCGCTTGATCACGGACACCACCGTCTCGCGCGAACTCTGGCTCTGCCACACACAGCTCGGGTTCAGCCTCGAGGACATCAAGCGCATGCTGCTCAACGGCATCAAGGCCGCGTTCCTGCCCTTCCACGTCAAGCAGGAGATGGTCCGCCGCTTCAACAAGCAGCTCGCCATGTTCCACGAAGACGGCACGATCGATGGCGAAGCCACCCCGACGGAGACCGCGGCCGACGTCCAGGCCGACGACGCCAGCCCCAGCTGAGCCGTCGACGCCCTCCGCGCGACCCCGACTCGCTGACTTCGTCGACGAGCCAGTTGCATCCGGCACGGGACAAGTCCCGCGCCCCACGTCCGCACGTCGATGCCCCAAACCCTAGCTCGCGCATGTCCGCGCGGTGGGTTCAGACGGGGTCGATGAGCGAGCGCCCCGATCCATGCCCAGACGCTCACGCCATGAAGGCAAGCAGGCGCTGGGGCCCCGCGCGCAGCGCCGGCCGAAGCCGGGCGAATTGGGGTGGGGGGCCCCGTGCCGCGGCCGCCCGCGGACGGGGGGAGGGGCAGCAAGCCCCTCCCAATCAGATCAACGGGTTGATCACGTTCAGATCGAGCCCACCCGGATACATGTAGCTGGTGAAGCTGCCGACGCCGTAGACGACGATGCCGAAGCCGTCGAGCGAGCTGATGGTGTGGCTGCCGCCCGAGACCGGGACGCGCGCCGTCTGCATGCCGGAGCCACCCACAGGGGTGAATCCCATGACCGGTGCGCCATCCAGGGTGACGGTCTGGCCCGTGGTCGCCGTGACGTTGACCCAGCTCTGGTCGTAGCTCGTCGGCGCCAGGAAGGTGTAGCTGTTGCGGAACTGCTCGATCGGGATGGCCAGGCCCATGGAGGGATCGCCCTTGCCCATCGCCGTACCGCTCGAGTCGAAGCCCGAGTAGTTCTGGCCCACCATGAACTGCCCGACCATCAGCGGGCCGCTGCCTGTGACGCGGAAGTCCTGAGTCGCCTCGAACTCCATCATCTCCCCCTGGGCGAGGGTGCGCGCCGAAGCGACCGAGGCCGGATCGAAGGTGAGCGAGTTGCCGTCGGCGCCCGACACGATGCGGATCACGTTGGGCTTGTCGCGCAGGTAGCTCGCGTTCGTCGGGTCGGGCGCGCTCTCGGGCCGGGTGGTCGAGACGATGAAGTCCTTGCCCCAGGTCTCGAGCGGGAACATCGCCTCCTCGAGGTGGTCGCAGGCCCAGCGGTTGTTGGGCACGAAGTCGCAGTTGTGTCCGGCGAAGACCTCGACCTTGCCCGCGGAGCGAATCTGCGTGCCCGTGAGGTCGTAGGTCGGTCCGATGTTGCAGTAGGTCAGGGTCATCGGATCGCCGAAGCCGAGCGGGTCGGGGATGGAATCGGAGGGGCTACCTGAGGGACAGGTCTCGGGAGCCTGCGCCAGGATCTGGAGCACGTCGCCTTGGGCCAGCGTGAAGTTGCCCGTCTCGCCCGGTCCGAAGGCGCGAACGGTGCCATCCGAGGACGCGATGACGTTGGCGCTGAAGGTGATGGCGACGTCGCTCGTGGCGTTCACACCGACGACCGTGAAGTAGCCGGGGCTGGCCAACCAGGCTTCCTGCGGCGGGCCTCCGAAGACGTCGGGCTGGACCTGATGAATGACCAGGCTCATGCGCGAGAGGATGGTGTAGTTGCCCGTGAGCACGTGGGTCGGCAGCAGCAGCGAGGCGTCGTTGGTGTAGGAGAAGCACTGACCATCCGGCGTGTCGCCCGCGGCCGTCTCGGCGGCGCAGTCGCGCGGGATGCGGAACTCGAGCGGATTGAACTGGTAGACGGTGACCGGCAAAGACGAGGTCAGGTGGTAGCCGCTGGCGCGCGCGATGCCCGAGGCCTCCTCGCCCAGTGTGCCCTTGAGCGCCGCCACCCAGGGCAGGTTGATGGTCTCGAGGGCGCCCGGCGCCACCGACACGCTGGCGATGTTCGTACCGCCACGGGTGACCGTGACCTGCGCCGCGGCCGTGCCGGGGTTGGCCACGACCAGCGCGGGGGTGAACTCCTCGGCGACCTGGCTGTTGCTCGTGGTCGCAGCCCAGTAGTCGCAGCCGATGTAGGAGTTCTGCGCGACGGCGTCATCGCACGGGCTGGTGCACTGCCCGATGGTGGGGTTGCAGCTCTGGCCCGAGGCAGGGTCGCAGGTCGGTCCCATGTCGTAGCCGCTGCCGTCGGCGCGACAGACGCCGGGCGTCTGGCCATCGCAGGTGCCGCGGTTGGGGATGCACGTCGCGCAGCCGAGGCCGGGCGCGCAGACTCGGCCGGACGCGCTGCAGTCCTGGGTGCCGGCTTCGGTGCCGTCGGCGTTGCAGCTGATCTGGGTCGTCCCTCGGCAGATCGGCGTGGTCGAGCCAGGGCTGCACATCGAGGTCGTGCTCCCGTCCGTGCCGGTGCCGCCATCGCGACCACTGGGATGACGGGTGCCGCCCCCGGAGCAGGCCATGGCCAGGAAGAGCGCGCTCAGCGCGACGATGGAAAGCGTACGGGAGAACATGCGGAAACCCTCTCTGTGGATGTCCCCGACCCGGAGACGGGCGGAAGGTAGCGCCGAGGGCCGTCTTCGTCACGTCCTCGTCACGGAGGACGCGCGCAATCACCCCTCGGGGTCGCTCGTGGCCTCGGAGGGCATCCAGCGCAGCACGGGCTTGCGCGCGGCGCGGGTCTCGTCGAGTCGGCCCAGACGCGTCAGGTGGGGCGCACCGCGCACCTCGTCCGGCGTCTCCATGGCCTCCTGCGAGATCTTCGCCATCACGGCGACGAACTCGTCCAGGGTCTGCTTGCTCTCGGTCTCGGTCGGCTCGATCAACATCGCGCCGTGGACGACCAAGGGAAAGTAGATCGTCGGCGGATGGAAGCCGTAGTCCATCAGGCGCTTGGCCACGTCCAAGGTCGACACGTGCTGCTCGTGCAGGTGGTGATCGTCGATCACGACCTCGTGCATGCAGGGGCCCTCGAAGGCCTCGTGCCAGGTCTCGCCCAGGCAGACTCGCAGGTAGTTGGCGTTGAGCACGGCCAGGTCCGTGGCCCGCTTCAGCCCCTCGCCGCCCAGCTCGCGGATGTAGGTGTAGGCGCGCACCAGCATGCCGAAGTTGGCGTGGAATGCGCGCAGTCGGCCCACGCTGCCGGGGCCGACGTCCTCGAAGGAGAAGCGTCCGTCGTCGCCGCGAACGACGCCGCCCGCGGGCGCGTGGGGCGCGAGCTTCGCCTTGTAGCCCACGGGACCGGAGCCCGGACCGCCACCGCCGTGGGGCGTGGTGAAGGTCTTGTGCAGGTTGAGCTGCATCACGTCGACGCCGAGATCCCCGGGACGCGCGCGACCCATCAAGGCGTTGAGGTTGGCGCCGTCGCCGAAGACGAGGCCGCCCTTCGCGTGCACCATGGCCGCGAGCTCGGGCAAGTGCCGCTCGAACAGGCCGACGGTGTTGGGGTTGGTCAGCATCAGCGCGGCGACGTCGTCGTCGAGCGAGGCGGCAAAGACCGCGGGGTCGACCACGCCCGACTCGCCGACGGGGAATGCCACGGGGGTGAGGCCGTTCAGCGCCGCGCTCGCGGGGTTCGTGCCGTGGGCGGTGTCGGGGATCAGCACCTTCTTGGGCGAGCGACCCTGCGCCTGATGATAGGCATGGATCATCATCAGGCCGGTCATCTCACCCTGCGCACCGGCGGACGGATGCAGCGAGACGGCGTCCATGCCACAGATCTCGGACAGGGCTCGCTCCAGATGCCACATCAGCGCGAGCGCGCCCTGCACGCTGGACTCGGGCGCCCACGGGTGGATGCGCGAGAAGCCGGGCAAGCGCGCCGCCCACTCGTTCACCTTGGGGTTGTACTTCATGGTGCAGGAGCCGAGCGGATACATGCCCGTGTCGACGGAGAAGTTCTGCTGGCTCAGGCGCACGTAGTGGCGAAAGACCTCGGGCTCCGAGAGCTCCGGCAGCGGCGTGCCCGCCTCGCGATAGAGTTCGCCGAACAGGGCCTTCGGATCCGCGTCAGGCACGCCCGCCGTGGGCAAGGAGGCGCCGCTGCGTCCGGCCCGGCCCTGCTCGAAGAGGAGGGGCGTCCTAAAGGTCAATCCACTCGCGGCGCTCTGGGTCATGGCTGAATCTCCGTTGGCCCGGAGGCTATGCGCGGGCACGCGCCGGAGCAAGCCTCGCCGACGCCCGCGGCGAACCCGGTGAGCGTAGCGTCACGCACCGAGGTGGACACCTGGGCGACCCGGCGCGCCTGTGGCCCGCGCCCGAACCCCTCGCGCTGCGAGGCGCTCCTGTACGGGGCCCTGCAGTCCTGAAGACCTTCGCGCCAGATCGTGGTAACCAACGCCCCATGCGACGCCGAACCTCGATGCTCCTCTCCCTCTCCTGCCTCGCCCTCAGCGCCTGCGGAGGCGCCGGACTCTACGGCTACGCGCCCAGCTACCGACCGCTCTCCGTCGAGGAGGACCACCTCGAGGGCACGACGGAGGTCAGCTTCGAAGACGTGAAGCGCGACCCGCACGGCTACGCCGGCCAGACGGTGTCGTTCTTCGGCGTCGTGCGCCACGTGGACACGGACGCGACGAGTGGCCAGACCACGCTGCGCCTCGACTTCCGCATCCTGCAGCCGCGCAACCTGTGCGGAGACGAGACCTCGAGCTCGTGTCGCGTCACGGTCTCGGAGCGCAGCGGCGGCAACTTCTCGGCGCTCGTCACGCTGAAGCCCGGCGACGAGAGCGGCCCTGATCGCGTCTGGGTCGGTTCCTTGGTGCGCTTCTACGGCAGCCCCACCGGGGATCTGGACGAGGACGGCGGCCCTGTCATGCGCGTCGAATACTACCGCCACTGGCCCAACGCCCAGTACGTCACGACCGCGTCCGCCGGACGCATGCGTCGATGAACGCGTCCATGCGACGGGCGCCCGCGCGCCTCGCGTGGGCCGCACTCTTCGGGCTCGCGGCGCTCTCCTGCGGGGGCGACCAAGCGCCGCCCTACGCCCAATGTGGCGGCTCGAACGACTGCAGCGCCGACGCCGACACCTGCTACCGCCTGCAGTATCAGCGCAGTGACGGAAGCCAGGCCGATGGGCGCTTCTGCTCCCTCCCATGCGACGCCGCGACGCCTTGCCCCGACGACGGCGTCTGCCTCTCCCTCGCCGCCGACCCGAGCGCCCTCACGATCTGCTACGCGCCCTGCGACGTGGCCGAGGACTGCTACGCCGGCCTACGCTGCACACCAGTGGACGGTGCGAGCGTCGCCTCCGTGTGCATGCCCTAGCGGCTGCGCTGCACGAAGGCCTCGGCCAGGATCTCGACCTCGGAGCGGCGAAGGTCGGGGCTGCGCATGTCGGGCAGCTCCGTGCGCGGCTCGGGCAGAGCGGCGGCGAGCTCGGCCAGGCTGCGCTCCTGGACGCCCTCGCGCAGCGCGCGACGCTGTCCGGCGCGGGCCAGGCTCGCCACATGCGAGTCCTCCCCGAGTCGACTCGGGAGCGCCGACAAGAGGTCTCGCTCGCCCGACTCGAAGAGGCGCTCGACGACGCGGTTGGCCACCACCCGGATGACGGGGAACTGGAGCTCGTCGACCAGCGCCGCGCGCAGCTCGATCGACTCGGCGACGGGCATCTCCTCGAGCAGCGTCACGATGACGACGCCCGCGCGCTCAGGATCCCGGAAGAAGTCGAGCGCCTTCTGGGCCTCTCGACGCAGGAGCCCGGGCGGCGCCACGGCGCAGATCACCTGGGGCACGCGCAGCATCTCGAGGCCATGCCCCGTGGCCGGCGCGTCGACGATCACCAGATCGTAGACGGGCTCGCCGTCTTCCTCCGCGGTTGCGTGATAGAAGGCCTTGCCCAGCATGGACCAGGCCTCGATGCCGGGCGTGCCGCGCAGGAAGGTACCCGCCACGCGGTTCTCGAAGATCGCGCGGTAGAGCGCGTCGACCTTCAGCACCATGTGGCCGTACTCACGCAGGGCCGCCGTGGGGTTCATGTTCACGCCGTCGATCCCGGGCAGGAGGGTCGTCACCTCCTCGGTCAGGGGCACGACCTCGAGCAGATGGCTCAGGCGCTCCTTGGCGTTGCACAGCGCGACCAGCACGCGCTTGCCGCGCTTGGCCGCCGCCAACGCGATGGCCGCCGACGTGGTCGTCTTGCCCACGCCGCCCTTGCCCACGACGAAGAGGAAACGGCGATCGAGAAGGTCAGGCACGGCAAAGCGAATAACGGCAGGAGGCCGATCAGGCAAGCAGCCCGCGTGCGTGCCAAGGAATCGACCATGGCCAGGCCCGCGTCAGTGCATCGTGCTGCGGTGAACCCAGGCGAGATCGCAGCGTAGGCAGACCTGCACGATGGCGGGACCGAGTTTGGGTCCGTCGCCCGCTTCGCGATGGGCGAGCAGGCGGAGCGCCGTGCGCGTGGGTCGACCGCAGGAACATTGGAAGGAGTGGTCGCGGTAGCCGGGCTCGTCTCCGGCGATGAGTCCGCGCATCGTGCCTCCGCGCGCGGCCTCGAGCAGACCGTCCAGGGCCGGCAGCGTCGTGCGCGCGAGCCCCGGCTGTCCGTCGTCGAAGGGCATCAGTCGCCCGCCGTAGCAGTTCGCGAGGGTCGTGGGCGCCGTGGGCCGCAGCGAGACCTGTGCGCCCACGTAGCGCAGAGCACGCACGGCCTCGTCGGCGATGTAGCCCGGACAGGCCTCCATGACGGCGAAGGGCAGCTCCAAACCGCGCGCGGATCCCGCTGGAAGTTCGGTCGCGGCCAAGGCGGCGGCGAGGCGCAGAGCTTGCTCGGGATGAGCGCCCGTGCGCTCGAGCCAGACGTCGAAGGTATTGACCGCGGGAGGCTCCACCAGGCCGAGCTCGCCCTCCATGATCAGCGCCTGCCCCTCGAGGCAGGCCATGCCCCCGGGCCGGGCATGGCATTCGAAGACCAGCAGGACCCGCGGATCGTCGAAGGCGACCAGGCCCGTGAGCGAGAGCGGCACCTGCCCGCGGAAGAGCATCGGGACTCCGCAGGAGGGACACTCGGGCCAAGGTTGGTCCGCTGTCAGAAGGGGTAGACCGCCGGTACGCAAGGCACCGGCCTCGATCTCCGCTTCCTCGTCATCGAGCCATGCAATTCCCACGAGGGCTTCGAACGGCAGAACGTCGCAACGCTGAAGGCCGCACCCACCTGGCAGTGACTTCAGCTCTCGCGGGTGCCGGCGGCGGTCCCGCCCGAAAGCTCCATGCCCGAACGCAAGCGCAGCCTGCCGGCGGTCCACTCGGCGCCCTCGAGCCACAGCCGGTCACCGCGCCCGCAGTCGTCCAGCGCCGCGTTCTGGGGGCTGAGCTCACGGTCGAGGCGCATCACGCGGGTCAGCCCGTCGGCGTGACAGACGTCGAGCTCGAGCTTCCCCTTCGAACGCAGAGGCCCGCTGACCACTCGCGCGCCGCGGCCGGAGAGGGCGGTGGGCTCGGGGCCCAGCGCGAGCCAGGCGTAGGTGAGGCGGGAGCGGCGAAGACCGGCTGCGGCGGCGACCCTCGCCAGAGCGGGAGGCAGCTCGCCTCGCAGCTCGCCGTGGCACCAATCGCGCTCGCGCGACATCATGGGACAGGGCGCGCCGTGCAGGCAGGGCCCCAGCACGTAGGGCGGCCCTGGATGGGCGGCCAGGCGATCTCGCACGGCCATCAGAGCGCGCGTCTCGACACGCAGCGCCGGCTCCACGACCAGGAGCACGCCACCCGGGGCCAGCCGCGCGCTCAGACGCGTCAGCAGATCCGCGCGCGCCTCGACGTCGTCCGCGAGCTCGTTGAGCACCAGCCCGGCGAGGATCAGATCGTAGGCGCCCGTGGCCGGCAGCCGCGCGAGGGATCCCGTGTGGGTCGTGAGCGCGATCGGCGGGAGCCCCAGGGCCGGCGCGCGACGCAGCACGTGCTCCATGGCCTCGAGCGCCGTGGCGTCGGTATCCCAGGCCTCCACGGACAACCCCTCGACGCCGGCCACACCCTCGAAGTAAGCGGCGGCACCCAGGCTCGAAGCGCCCAGACCCGCACCGAGGTCGAGGATACGCGGATGCGCAGGATGGGGGACGAGCTGCTCCTGCGCGAGGGTCTCGAGCGCGTGGCTGACCTTGCCCAGATCGCGCGGCAGGAAGAAATGCATGCGCGCCATCCGGTGAGCCTTGCCCGGCACCTCGCGCGTGAGCGCCTCGCGCCGACGCGTGTAGAGCTCGCTCAGCTCGGCCACGGCCACAGCCAGCGCGGCCTCCCCCGGTGGCGCCCATTCCTTCGTCCCCTGCGCGAGGCTCTCGGACAAGCGCTGCGCGAGATCGGCTGGTTTCACGAACGCGAGATCCTGAAGAAAACGCAACGATTTCGAGCATTAGCGCCGGACGCGCGAGCGTCTCGTGAGCGCCTGATGCCGAGAGCGGTCATGCCGCGCTTGCACCCATGATAGCTTGCGCGCACCTTCCGGCTGACCATGACAGAGCCCCTCCCCATCCGAGCCTCCGCGCCGAAGCCCGCCGCAGCCGCCCAAGGTGGCACCGCCGGTATGCTCTGGCCCGCCCTTTGGGGTGTGACAGTGCTGCTCATGGGCATCAGCCTCTACGAGATCTTCTTCGTAGCCCCCGCCGAAGTGCAGATGGGCATCGTTCAGAAGATCTTCTACTTCCACGTCCCGAGCGCCTACGCCATGTACGTCGGCTTCGTGACCGCCGGTGTCGCCTCGGGCGTGTACCTGGCGCGGCGCGACGAGCGCTGGGACGCCATCGCCGTGGCGGGTGCCGAGGTCGGATTGGCCTTCTGCATCATCGTGCTGACGACGGGCCCGCTCTGGGCACGCAAGGCCTGGGGCGTCTGGTGGGCCTGGGATCCGCGCCTGACCACCACCCTGCTCGCCGGCATGATCTACGTCGCCTTCGTCTCCCTGCGCGGCTCTGGCGCCGCCGGTCAGGTCGAGAAGCGCTTCGCCGCGGGCCTGGCCGTGCTCGGCCTGCCGGTGCTGGTCGTGATCCACTACTCGGTTCAGCGCTGGCGCGGCCAACACCCGACGGTGATCACGAGCCGCGGTGGAGGCCTCGCGGCGTCCATGTACCCGGCGTTCTTCCTGAGCCTGGCCGCCTTCACGGCGTTGGTCGCGCTCTTGATCTGGGCGCGTACGCGCGTGGAACGGCAGCGCCAACGTGTGCTGGCCCTCGAGATGCTCGCCACCGAGCGAGACCTGATGGAAGGTGACGAATGATTCGATCCTGGACACTGGCGCTGGCCTTCGCCATGGGCCTGACGATGTTCTCCGGTGTTGCGGCGACCCACCTCGTGGCCGCTCAGGACACGCCGACCGCCGATGCCCCGACCGCAGCCGACCCCGAGAGCGATCGCGCACAATCCTTCCGCGCGATGACGGGACCCGCGACCGAGGACGTGCCCGGTGGCGCGCTCCTGATCGGCGCCTACGCGCTGGTCTGGCTCTTCGTCCTGCTTCTGATTCTGCGCATCGGCAGCGTGAGCCGCAGGGTGGGCATCGATCTCGCGCGGCTCGAGCGGAGCCTCGCCGACCATGAGGAGGGCTGACGTTGCCCTCACTCGGTCATTTCCTCTACATCCCCGGGATTCTCCTGATGGGTCTCGCTCTGGGCTTCCGCCTGGGTGCCAAGGCAGCCCGCGGGGAGATCGCGCGTCAGAAGCGCAAGAAGAAGGAGTGAGAGATGATGGATTTCGAGCTTAGCGAGGAACAGAAATTCCTGGTCGAGACGGCGCGCCGTTTCACCAAGGAGCGGATCATCCCGATCGCTGCGGAGTGCGACAAGAAGCACGAATTCCCGATGGAGGTCTTCAAGGAGGCCTGGGAGCTCGGGCTGGTCGCGCCCAACATCCCGGAGGACGCGGGCGGAGGAGGACTCTCCGAGCTCGACCACGTGCTGCTCACGGAGGAGCTCGCCTACGGCTGCACGGGCATCCAGACGAGCATGACGGCGAACGCCTTGGCGGCCACGCCGATCATCGTCGCCGGCACCGAGGCGCAGAAGAAGAAGTACCTCGGCATGCTGACCAGCGAGCCCTGCTTCGCCGCCTACGCCTTGACCGAACCGGGCGCCGGCAGCGACGCCGCGGCCATCTCCACCAAGGCCACGCCGGACGGCGACGATTGGGTCGTGACGGGGCAGAAGTGCTTCATCACCAACGCCTCCTGGGCCCGTTGGTATCTCGTCTTCGCCACGGTCGACACGGCGCTCAAGCACAAGGGCATCATGGCCATGGTGATCGACCGCGACGCCGAGGGCGTGAGCGTGGGCAAGCGCGAAGACAAGCTCGGCCAGCGCGCGAGCGACACCTCCACCGTCAACTTCGACGAGGTGAAGGTTCCGAAGGCGAACGTGCTGGCACCGGCGGGCAAGGGCTTCCAGCTCGCCATGAAGACCTTCGACCGCACGCGACCGGACATCGGCGCGGGCGCCTGCGGGCTGATGCGCCGGGCCTTGGACGAGTCCGTCGCCTACGCCCTCGAGCGCAAGACCTTCGGCAAGGCCATCGGCGAACACCAGATGGTGCAGCTGATGCTGGCCAACATGGCCATCAAGTACGAAGCGACGCGTCTGATGGTGCTCGAGGCGGCCTGGATGATCGACCAGGGCGGCAAGAACTCGCTGGTCGCGTCCTACTCCAAGGCCTTCGGCGCGGACAGCGCGATGGAGGTCGCGGTGGACGCGGTGCAGGTCTTCGGCGGCAACGGCTACACCACGGAGTACCCGGTGGAGAAGCTGATGCGCGACGCGAAGATCCTGCAGATCTACGAGGGCACCTCGCAGATCCAGCGCATGGTCATCGCCAAGAACATCCTCGCCGGCGTCCGCTGACAGCTTCCATGCCGCGCGCCCTGGCGCTCGCCCTCTCGCTCCTCACCTGCTCGTCCTGCGGGGGTGGTGGGGAGCGCCCGGCGGACGCGGGGCGCGCGACCTCGCCCGTGCCCGCGCTCGGCGCCGCACCCCACGCCGCGACCAAGGCCAAGACCGCGAGGCACGATGCGGGCTCTAGGCTGCGAGGGCAGACGCCCGTTCCGCCTCGCTTCGTCCAGCCCCAAGCTCGGCCCGTGCCCGTGCCGCGCTTCCTGGGAGCGGAGCTGTCCAACGACGACATCATCGGCCTGTTGGGCCACGCCTTCCCGCAGCAGTTCAAGCCCGTGGGCACGACATCGGTCGTCTTCCGCATGCGCCTCGAGGGTCCGATCTCGGGCGCCTTCCGTCCGCGCGCGCGCACGCACCCCCGGGGTCATCTGGCGGAGATCGCCGCCTACCACGTGGCGCGCCTGCTCGGCATGGATCAGGTGCCGCCCGCGGTCTCGCGACGCGTGGCCCGCTCGCGCCTCGAGTCACGCCTCCATCCCGACTTCGTGGACGACTGGGACGACCTGAAGCGCGCCATCACCTGGGACGATGACGGCACGACCGAAGGCGCGGCCGTGTACTGGATCCCGCATCTCCACGACCTCGGGCTCGACACGCCCGAGTCGATCGCGCGCTGGAACGCCTGGTTGCGCCAGGGTGGGCAGATCCCGCAGGAGAGCCAAGCGCTGGCGAGCGACCTCTCGCAGTGCATCCTCTTCGACTACCTGATCGGCAACTGGGATCGCTTCAGCGGCGGCAACCTGATGGGCACCCCCGACGGTCGGCGCCTCTTCATTCGCGATCACAACCTGGCCTTCGGCGACCCCATTCCGGACAACCTGCATGAGCGCATGTGGCAGCGGGTCGTCGAGACACAGCGCTTCTCGCGCCGACAGGTCCAGGCGCTCTTGGCCCTGGACGAAGCCAGCCTGCGCGCCGACGTGGACACCGATCCCATCGCCGAGTCGCGGCGCATCCTGACGCCGGCTCAGATCCGTGGCGTGCTCGATCGAAGGGCCGCCATCCTCTCGCACATCGCGGAGCTCGCCTCGCGCCTGGGAGAGCAGAACGTGCTCGCGTTCCCGTAGCCCAGGGGCGACTGGCTTCACCGCTGTCGCCTTCGGGTTCGGCTCTAGGTATCCTGCGAGTCGATGTCCGGATGGGAGACGCTAGTGGCCGCCCTTGGGGGACTCTCCGTGGGAGTGGGCCTGGGCATCTTGCTGGGACGACGCGGGGAGGATCGCCTGCGCCTGCACGTGGCGAGCATGGAGCGACGCGTGCGCACGACGCTCATGCCCATCCTCGAGAGCCGGGCCGATGCGCTGGGTCTGCCCACCAAGCCGAGAGAGTCGGGCCGCGGGGACGCCGTCGAGATCGCGTTCGAGCTCGGCGAGAGCGTCCTGCGCGCGGAGGAGCGACAGGCTCTCCCCTTCTCGGATACCGTCGAGTTCTCGGCAGGCGCACACGCTGCCCCTGCGCCCAACGCAAAGACGCGCACCGGGCGCGAGGCGTCGAACCCGAGTTCGTCCGAGCACGACGGAGACAACATTGAGTGATTTGCACGGCGTAGACGTGGGGAAGCTCCTGGGCCTGTTGGTCCACGACCTACGCAATCCGGCGGCCACCTTCGGCGCCAACATCGAGTTCCTCCAAGACACCGACGTCGACGACACGGACGCCCGTGAGGCGTTGGAAGATCTGGGACTCGCCCTCGACGACGTGAAGCGCGGCCTCGAGTTGATGTCGTATATCGGTCGCTGGCTGATGGGGGAGCCGGCCTCGGTCGGAAGCGACGGAGATCTGGCGGTCTCGCTGCCGACGCTGATCGAGGCCTTCACGGACTTCGCGGTCGAGCTCGACCTCCCCGCCGACACGGCGCTGCGCGTGGCCAACGCCTCGGCCATCGTGGAGATCGTGCGCATCTTCCTGGCCAACGCCAAGCACCACGCGCGTCACGCCGGCGCCGTGCTCCGGGCCCGGATGGAGGCCGAGCACGTCGTGGTGGAGTGCGAGGACCATGGTCCGGCCCTGCCGGTGGAGCTGAGGTCGGCGGCGCTCACGCTCGCGGGCCAGGGCGCGATCAAGGCGCGACCGAACGGGCGCTACGCGCAGTTCGCGGGACTGCTGGCGGCCCATGCTCTGGCCGAGTCCGCCGACGCGCGCGTGGAATGCGATGGCGAAGACGGCGCCGCGGTGTTTCGCGTCATCGCGCGACGCGCGTAGCGTCAGAGCCGTCGAAAAGACACGACGCGCACGGCGTCGCCCAGCATCCCGATCGTGACCTCGGCCTGGCGTCGTTCACCCACGACCTCGACGCGAAGCCCGGCGACACAGAGATCCTGCGGCGGCGCGATGAGCTCGACCATGCGCCCATCCTCCGTCGCCAACGCCCACAGGCCGCCCTCGAGCCCGAGTTTGCGCACCTCTCCGCGAAGAGTCTGGTTCATCTTTCATCGCCTCCGGAGGTCACACAGCTTGACATGATGGCCCCGCGCGACGTTCGATCCATGACATGTTCGATGCGACCACGCTACGAGAGCATCTGAAGCGCCTCGGCTGGGCCGCGAGCCCCCACGGCGAGACGACGTGGCGCTCCGCCCATGCGACCGACGAAGGCGAGGTCGAGGTCTATTTGCGTCTGCACGAGAACTGGCTCATCGCCTCCGTCGTGCCGTTCCTCGCCACCCACGGAGACAACTCCTTCGAGCTCTCGCGCTGGCTGCTGCGCATGAACCGCGACATGTTCCAGACCAAGTTCGCCTACGACGACGACGGAGACGTGGTGCTCACGGTGGAGCTGCCCACGGAGTCCCTCGACTTCGGCGAGTTCAAGGGCGCGCTCGAGGGCCTGCTCGAAGCCACGACGGAGTATCGAGCCACACTGCGCGCGGCGGCAGCGCCGGCCACCAGCGAGGGAGACGCATGAACATCGAGACGGACGCGGTCATCCCCTTTTCGCGCGATCGCGTGTTTCGCGCCTACCGCGACGAGATGGCGGAGCTGGTCGAGTTCCTGCCCAACGTGCAGGCGATCGACGTCCAGGAACGCGAAGACGACGGCGACGAGACCCGGCTCCTCAACGTCTGGCACGGTGGTGGAGAGATCCCGAAGAGCCTCCGGAAGTTCTTGGACGAAGGCATGCTCTCGTGGAACGACTACGCGACCTGGCGCGCGGCGGCCTTCGTGTGCGAGTGGCGCATCGAGACCAACTCGTTTCGCGACGCCGTCCACTGCCACGGCGAGAACCACTTCATCGAGCTGTCGGGCGAGCGCACGCGGCTCGAGATCAAGGGCGAGATGAGCGTGGCCCTCGAGCGCGTCAAGGGTGTCCCGCGCCTCTTGGCTGGACCGCTCGGGCGCACGGTCGAGCAGTTCCTGGTCAAACAGATCACGACCAACCTCGCCACGGTGAGCGGTGGCATCACGCGCTACCTCGAGGCCGAAGCGGCGCGCGCGAGAGGCGAGTGATGTGACATCGGAAGTGGGGGCGAACGAGGCCGTGGTGGCCGGCGCCGTGGTGGCGAACTTGCGCGAGCTCTTGCTCGAGCGCGGCGTGTGGCGTGACCTGCGCCGGGACGCCGACGCGCTGACCGAGCGCCGCCTCTTCGAACTCGACGACGCCCACGGAACGCAGTGGGTGTCGTTCACCAGCTACGCTGCCTTGCTGCACGCCCTCGGCGCCACGCTCGAAGAGGATCGCGTTCGAGAGCTCGGCCATGCCTGGCTCGATCGCGCACTCACGCGCGGCTTCCTGGCCAACATGATCCGCAGCTGGCTTCGGTCCTTCAATCCCACGCCCAAGAACGTGACCTTGCTCGTGCCCCATCTCTGGCCCGTCGTGAACCGCAACGCGGGCAGGATGCGCATGATGGATCAGGGCGAGGGTTTTCTGAAAATGCGAGTCGAGCCCGCGCCGGAGTCACTCGTCCAATGCCCCACGCAGCATCGCCTGCTCGAGGGGGTGGGCGCCGCCCTCTTCGAGGTCGCCAAGGTCGAGAGCAGCGTGCAGATCGGCCCCACGCCCGGTCGCGACGATGCCCTCGACTTCCTGGTGCTCGCGGGCTGAGGACGCCTTCAGCCGCCCTCACCGCGCAGGCGGGCCAGGCGCGCGCGGATGCGTGACTCGAGGCCATCGTCGACGGGCTGGTAGTAGTGCCGTCCCGCGAGGGCGTCGGGCAGGTAGGTCTCTCCGCGCACGAAGCCGCCCTCGTCGTGCGGATAACGGTAGCCCTCGCCGTAGCCGTCCGCCTTCATGCCGGAGGTCGGCGCGTTCCGCAGCTTCATCGGCACGGGCAACGCGCCGCGGCGCTGGATGTCCTCACGCGCGGCGGTGAAGGCCTTTCCACTCGCGTTCGATTTCGGCGCGCTGGCCAGGTACGTGCAGAGCTGGGCCATGGCGTAGAGCCCCTCGGGCATGCCGAGGCGATGGAAGGCCGCGTCCGCGTCGACGGCCATGGCCAAGGCACGAGGATCGGCGTTGCCGATGTCCTCCGAGGCGAAGATCAGCATGCGGCGCAGCACGAAGCGCGGATCGTCTCCCGAGTCGAGCATGCGCATCATCCAGTAGATGGCGGCGTCGGGATCGCTGCCACGCATGGACTTGATGAACGCGCTGACGACGTTGTAGTGCTCCTCGCCCGTCTTGTCGTAGAGCAAGGTGCGCGTGCTCAGCGCCTCCTCGACCAGCGCGCGGCTCAACCGTCCGTCGCCGGAAGCGGCCGCGTCGGCCACGATCTCGAGCACCGTGAGCGCGCGGCGAGCGTCTCCGTCGGCCGCGGCGGCCAGCGCCGAGAGGGCGTCCTCCTCGACCTCGAGGGTGAGCGCGCCCAGGCCCCGCTCCTCGTCGGCCAGCGCGCGCTCCAGCAGCTGCACGAGCTCGAGCTCGCTGAGGGAGTTCAAGCGGAAGACCCTGGCCCGGCTCGAGAGCGCGGCGTTCACGGCGAAGGAGGGGTTTTCTGTGGTCGCGCCCACCAAGGTGACGCGGCCCGACTCCACGTGGGGCAGGAGCGCGTCCTGCTGGGCCTTGTTGAAGCGGTGGATCTCGTCGACGAAGAGCAAGGTGCCCTTGCCCCAGGTCGCGCGTCGCTCGCTGGCGGCCGTCAACAGCTTGCGCAGCTCGGGGACGCCTCCGAGCACGGCGCTGAAGGGCACGAAGGTGGACGCCGTCTCGTGGGCGATGACCCGCGCCAGCGTCGTCTTGCCGGTCCCTGGCGGTCCCCAGAGGATCATGGAGGGGATGCGGTCAGCGCGGATCAGGCGCGCCAGCAGCGCCCCTTCAGCCAGCAGCTCGCGCTGGCCCACGACCTCCTCGAGCGTGCGGGGCCGCATGCGATCCGCCAGCGGTCCATGCCCTTCGGCCTGCTTTTCGAAGAGATCCATGGCGTAGGGAGAAAACCTTTCCAGCCTGGTCACGTCAGAGGGAGTGAACGATTCACGGCCCTCGGACAGGAATGTCGTGATCGGGGCGCTCCGAAGGGAATCGCCGCCGAGCGCCAAGCGTAGATACCCCGTGGCATGCGGGTTGCAAAACCGAGTTCATCCGCCCTGAGCAAGGGCTCCCTCGGAGAAGGCCGACGCCAACGGCCCACGTCAGACCATGAAGAGCTACCTCGACATCCTTCACGACTACCAGCTGCTGGAGGCGCGAGCCCACATGGGCGTCCCACTCTACGAGGAGGAGGAGGCCGCGCGTTCCGGTCTGCTGGCGCTGCTCGCTGGCGAGTCGCGCGCGGACCTCGAACGCCGGGCTCTGCCGCGCGTGCTCGCGCCCATGAGCGCCCGCTTCAGCCAGAGCCGCGGCTTCGGCTCGGGCCACGTGCGTGATCTGTCGGGCGGCGGGCTCTCGCTGACCACGGCCGTGGCGCCGGCGGTCGGTGCCGACCTGCTCATCTACCTCGACGAGCTCGAGCGCGGCCTGCGCTACATCTTCCCCGCACGGGTGAGGTGGGTCCGTCCGGCTCCCTGGGGCCACAGCGCGCGCGCGACCCTCGGAGCGTCCTTCTCGGGCATGCCGTCCCGCGTGGCCATCGCCGACGTGCGAGCGCGCTCGTTCACGCCGTCCGGAATCCATCGCGTCGGAGGCGTGGACGCCTCGACACGCGTCGCGGCCAACACCGTCCTCGTTCGCTGAGCCCAAGCCCCAGCCAAAGCAACGACCGCGGGTGCAGATGGGGTCGATGAGCGAGCGCGCCCGCAGCGGCAGGCCGAAGGCGTACGAACGTACGTCGAGGACGACAGGCAAGTGGGCGTAGGGCCCCACGCGCAGGGCCGGCCGAAGGCCCGGCGACCTTGGGTGGGGGGGCCTGCGGCGGCCGCCCGCCGTAGGGGGGAGGGGCTCGGAGCGCTCCTCCCGCGACGAACAGCCGCTCAGCGGCCCTGGCTGCGCACGCGGTCAGCGCAGGATGCGGAGGCGCTTGGGACCCTCGGTAACCGGGGCCTCGTCGCCTCCGGCGCGCTCACGATGCAGGCGGGCGATGCGCTCGCTCAGGTTCTCCGCCAGAGCCATGAAGACCTTGGCCGACGCGCTCGTGGGATCCGACTGCACCACGGGCGTCCCGGCGTCGCCGGCGCGACCCACCGCGGGGTCGATGGGGATCTGCGCGAGCACGGGCGTCTTCCACTCCTCGGCCAAGCGAGCGCCTCCACCCTCACCGAAGAGCGCGTGACGCTCGCCGCTCGGATCGACGAAGTAGCTCATGTTCTCGACGATCCCGAGCACCGGGATGTCGAGCTTCTTGCACATGGAGAGCGCCTTGTGCACGTCGATGACCGCGACCTCTTGAGGCGTCGTGACCATCACGGCTCCGGTCACCTTCAGGTTCTGCGCCAGCGTCAGCGCCACGTCGCCCGTGCCCGGAGGCAGGTCGAGCACGAGGTAGTCGAGCTCGCCCCAGTTCACGTCCGAGATGAACTGCTGCAGCGCGCCGTGGAGCATGGCCCCGCGCCAGATCACCGCCTGCCGCGGATCCTCGAGCAAGAAGCCGATGCTCATCAGCTTCACACCGAAGCGCTGGAGGGGTTCGATCAGCTTGCCATCCTTGGAGGTGGGGTGGCCTTCGATGCCGAGCATCGTGGGCACGCTGGGTCCGTAGACGTCCGCGTCCAGCAGCCCGACGCGGGTGCCCGAGCGCGCCAGGGCGAGCGCGAGGTTCGCCGCGACCGTGCTCTTGCCGACGCCACCCTTACCGCTCATCACTAGGATGACGTTGCGCACGGCCGGGATGGGGTCGTTGCTCGTGGTCTCGCGGGTCGGGACCTGCACGTCGAAGACGAGGGCAAGCTCATCCACGCCCACGGCCTTCAGAGCGGCCTCCGCGCGCTTGCGAAGCTCCACCTGCACCGACTCGGCGGGGGAGCTGACGCGCACGCGGGCCAGGACCTTCGCGCCATCGAGCTTCACCTCGCTGAGCGTGCCGAGCTTGGCCAGCGTGGCCTCGAAGGTGGGATCCACCACCTCGGCGAGCGCTGCGTGGACGGCCTCTTCTGTGATCGTTGCCATGGGCACCTCCGCGGGGCCTAGGAACACGCCCGCAGCGGCACGACCTAGGACCAGGTCGCGCACGCGTCAAGATGCATGCGCGACGGCGGGATGCGGTTATGCTGCGCCCGCCGTGAGCGAAGACACGAAGCCAGGCGCCGAATCCCCCTCCACCGAGGCCACGCCCGATCGGGCGCGGAGCTCCACGAAGAGCGCGCTCGCCCGCGCGAAGCTGCCGCTCCTCGTCTACTTCGTGTGCGCGGCCGTCTACGTCGGGACCCTGGGCCCACGCGCCCTCGCGCCTTCGCCCGACAACCACTACGTGCACCTCGCCAACAGCTGGCTGCGCGGGCAGCTCGATCAGATGGGCGCGCCCCCCGGCACCAACGATTGGGCCTGCTACGACAGCGTCGACCACGGGCCGTGCCCGAACAACCGCTGGAACTTCCCCGGCCAGGAAGATCGCTACCACTTCTACGTCTCCTTCCCGCCCTTGCCCGCCGTCATCGCCCTGCCCGCGGTGGCCGTCTTCGGGTTGGGCCTGTGGGACAGGCTCTTCTGGGCGATCTTAGCGGGCTTCGCCCCGATGCTGCTCTTCGTGCTCTTGCGGCGCCTCAGGGAGAGCGGACGTAGTGGACGAAGCCTGCGCGACGATCTGCTGCTCACCGCGCTCTTCGCCTTCGGCAGCGTCTTCTACTACGTGGCCGTGCAGGGCACGGTCTGGTTCTCGGCGCAGGTGGTCGCCAGCGCGCTGCTGATGCTCTTCCTGATCTTCAGCCTCGACGCGCGGCGGCCGGTGCTGGCTGGGCTGATGCTCGGGCTCTGCTTCATGGCGCGGCCGACCACGCTTCTGCTCGCGCTCTTCTTCGGCGTGGAGGCGCTCCGCATGTCGCGGCCCGAGGACGCGCCCACGAGCGAGGCGGACGCGCCCTGGCAGCGGCGGCTCTGGGTCTGGCTGCGCGGCGTCGCCTGGCGACCGGTGATCAAGAACGTCGCGCTCTTCTCCGCGCCCATCCTTTTCGTGGGCCTGGTGGCGATGTGGTTCAACGCCGCGCGCTTCGATTCGCCCTTCGAGTTCGGCCACACCTACCTGCAGATCCGCTGGCGTCCGCGCATCGAGACCTGGGGTCTCTTCAACTACCACTACCTGGCCAAGAACCTGGCCGTGTTCGCGGCCGACCTGCCCTGGCTGAGCAAGACCGCGCCCTACGTCACCATCAGCCGCCACGGCCTCGCGCTCTGGTTCACCACGCCCGCGCTCCTGCTCACGCTCTGGCCCAAGCGCGTGACGCCCACGATGGTCGCCTGCTGGGTCGCCATCCTGCCCGTGGCCATGCTCGACCTCTGCTACCAGAACAGCGGCTGGGTGCAGTTCGGTTACCGCTTCGCCCTGGACTACTTGCCGCCGCTCTTCCTGCTCTTGGCCCTGGGCCAGCGCCGCCTGGGCTGGGGCTTCGGCGCGCTCCTGGCCTTCGCCATCGTCGTGAACACCTTCGGCGCCATCACCTTCGATCGAGCCGGGCAGTTCTACGACACGGACAACACCCAGACCGTGCTCTTCCAGCCCGACTGAGGCACGCCGTCGAGGCCCTCGCGTCGGGCTCGCGCTGCCCACGATCGAGGGAGCGAGCCGTTTCATCTGGTTTCAGGGCGCCCAGCTGGCGAATTTGTCCGCCACGCGTGCGATCACGCACTACGGCCGAGAGGCTCGTTTGGGCTGTCCGCGCGCAAGGATTTCGCGCTTGGAGCCGTTCCAGACGCATTTGGATGCGGCTCTACGGATTTGACGCCCCGCCAGCAGTGCGACGACGGAGATGCCTGCACGACGGCCGACGCCTGCGCCGCGGGCGTCTGCACCGGCCTCTCCACCGACTGTTCGGCCATGGGCGACGCCTGCAACAGCGGCGTGTGTGACGGAACCACGGGGACCTGCACGACCGCTCCGGTGGCGGACGCCACCACCTGCGACGACGGAAACTCGTGCACCACGAGCGACGTCTGCACCGCGGGCGTGTGCGCCGGCACGGACTCGGGCCTGTGCACCGGCTTGATGCCGGGCCGCACCGATCTCACCGCGAGCGCGGGCGGCTGGACCGTGCGTTGCCTGTCCTGGAGCGCCCGCGTGTGCACGCACATGCAGATGATGATGGATTGCTCCGTGTGCGTGACCTATCCGAGCTGCGGCGTCTGGCACGACGTCACGAACTTCAACGACGGCGAACTGCGCACGTCGCTGAACTGGTGCGCCATCGCCACGGGCACCTCGACCGTCGCCTTGGAGACGACGGGCGTCGGGTCCGCCGTGGCGCCACGGGGCTGCGGCTGGAACAGCAGTACGCATCCTCTATGCGAGAGCGGGCGCGCGTCCTACCAATCGGGCGTGCCCGGCATCACGCCCACCGGCGGACTGCTCCTGGACGAGGGCTACTGCAGCAGCGGGGCGCTGCTCGCGGTGGACTGCGCCGCCTGGTAGGCCGCGGAGGAGGCACCGCGACCATGGTGACGGGCATTCGCTTTTTCGCGAGGTGTTCGCCTCCGTTCACCCGCAATTAACACACTCCACGCATGCTCCGGGCATGCAGGCCACGCTCGATAGTATTTGGGTGCTCATCTGCGCCTTCCTGGTGTTCTTCATGCACGCCGGCTTCTCGCTGGTGGAGAGCGGCTTCTGCCGCAAGAAGAACGCGGTGATGGTGCTGCTGAAGAACGTGGTCGTCGTGGCCCTGGGCTCGATCGTCTACTACTTCGTCGGCTACGGGCTGATGTTCGGCCAAGACGCGGGTGGCTTCATCGGGACCAGCATGTTCGCGCCTTCCGTCGACGCCGGCGACGTGGGGACGCTGCCCATCTTCGTCTTCCTCTTCTTTCAGCTCGTGTTCGCCGCCACCTCCTCGACCATCGTCAGCGGCGCCGTGGCCGAGCGCGCGCGCCTCGGCACGTTCATGGTCTTCACCTCGCTCGCGGCGGGCGTGGTCTACCCCATCGCGGGGCACTGGGTCTGGGGCGGCGGCTGGCTCGCGCGCATGGGCTTCCACGACTTCGCGGGCTCCACCGTCGTCCACGCCGTCGGTGGTGGGATGGCTCTGGCCGGCGCCATCGTGGTCGGACCGCGCATCGGCAAGTACGCCAAGGACGGCACGCCGCGACCCATGCCGGCGCACAACTTCCCCTTGGCCGCGCTGGGCGTCCTGATCCTCTGGCTCGGGTGGTTCGGCTTCAACGGCGGCAGCACGCTGGTGGCCGATCCCAAGGCCATCGGCTCGGTCATCCTGGCCACAAACCTCGCGGCGGCCGCCGGCCTGCTCGCGGCATTGCTCCACACGCGCATGCGCACTGGCATGCTCGACCTCTCCATGGGCTTGAATGGCGCCCTCGCCGGGCTCGTGGCCATCACCGCCGGCGCGGACGTGGTCGGCCCCGTCGAAGCCCTGGTGGTCGGAGTGATCGGCGGCGTGCTCGTGGTCGAAGGCGTCTTCCTGCTCGAGAAGCGCGGCGTCGACGATCCGGTCGGCGCCTTCGCCGTGCACGGCGTCTCGGGCGTCGTGGGCACACTGCTCGTGGGCGTGTTCGCCGCGGGCGCGACCCCCGGCCTGCTCCACGGTGGCGGCTTTCACCTGCTGGGCATCCAGGCGCTGGGCACCTTCAGCGGCTTCGCCTTCGCCTTCATCGTGGGCTACGCGCTGTGGAAGCTGCTCGACCTGCTGCCCGGCGGCGTGCGCGTGGATGAAGCACACGAGCTCGAAGGGCTCGACATCGCCGAGTGTGGCGTCGAGGCCTACGGCGAAGAGCTGCGTGGCGCCCACGACATGGCGCGGCGCACGGCCCTGGCCGAAGCCGGCTGAGGCCGCCGTGCATCGCTCCGCATCCTCCCGCGATAGCGGTCGTATACGATTTTTCCAGGCAGGCGATGTCTGGAACGTGTACGCTTAGAGCTGGCACGGGAGCGACGCAGGGCGGTCGCGAAGGGCGGACCGATGGCACCGAGACGAACACAGTGGTTGGTGGGGGCCCTGGGCCTGTGGATCGCGGCCTGCGGCGGCGGCCCGAACACGGCGGGTGGCGACGGTGGGAGCGACGCTTCGCCGTCCGATGGCATGGTCGGGGACGCGGCATCTGACGGCGCGACGGGGGACGGTTCGACCGACGCTGGCACCGACGGCGCAACGGACGGCAGCGCCGACGGCGCCATGGACGGCGCCATGGACGGCGCGACCGACGGCGCCATGGACGGCGCGACCGACGGCGCAACGGACGGCGCGACGGACGGCAGCGCCGACGGCGCCATGGACGGCAGCGCCGACGGCGCCATGGACGGAGCGACCGACGCCAGCGCGGACAGCGGCGCGATGGACAGCGGCGCGATGGACAGCGGCGCGATGGACAGCGGCGCGATGCCCGAGTGCACCCTGGACTCGGACTGCGACGACGGGCTCTCATGCACCGCGGACGCGTGCGCCGCGGGCGTTTGCGGCCACATGCCCGTGCACTCCGCCTGCGGGGATGGGCTCTTCTGCAACGGCGTCGAAGCGTGCGCGCCTTCCTCCGCGCTCTCCGATCCCGTGACGGGTTGCGTCGGCGGGCCCGCACCGGACTGCGACGACGGAATGAGCTGCACCATCGACCGCTGCGACGAAGCCAGCGACTCCTGCCTCAACACGGCAGACGACAGCGTGTGCGACGACGGACTCTTCTGCACCGGCATGGAGGCGTGCGCGCCCGCCGCCCCCGGACACGACGCCCGCGGCTGCGTCGCAGGCCCCGCCGCGACCTGCGACGACGCCATCCCCTGCACGACGGATAGCTGCAGCGCGACCAGCGACACCTGCGAGCATGTCGCGAGCGACGCCATCTGCGATGACGGGCTCTTCTGCGACGGCAACGAGACCTGCGCGCCCAGCGCGCCCGGCGCCGACGCCCAGGGCTGCGCCCCGGGGACGCCCGTGGTCTGTGACGACACCTTCGCCTGCACGGACGATGTGTGTGACGACGCCGCGGACGCATGTATCAGCACGCCCATCGACACCGTCTGCGACGACGGCTTCTTCTGCGACGGCGTCGAGATCTGCGATCCCAGCGCGGGTGCGGCCGACGCGCGAGGCTGCGCCGCGGGCGCGCCCATAACCTGCGCGGACGACGGACTGAGCTGCACCCTCGAAGCCTGCAACGAGGCCAGCGACGCCTGCACCACCA
>Ga0210033_1000662_pt1 | contig 32645 bp, 34 predicted proteins | sample CryGeymeta201501_FD_185465 | JGI IMG/M metagenome (GOLD analysis project Ga0210033, IMG submission 185465) | Groundwater microbial communities from Crystal Geyser aquifers in Utah, USA - Crystal Geyser metaG 2015-01 (SPAdes) (version 2) | ecosystem: Environmental > Aquatic > Deep subsurface >... | reverse complement strand
CCGTCGAAGCGACGTGATTTGACCGGCGTCAACGCTTAAACTGGCGGCTTGCGTCAATCTCTGGCGCCCGGAGCTGACGATGAATCCCACCAACGAATCCTTGCGCGCCTTGGCTTTGCGTGCGCTCGCCCTGCTCGATTTGACCAGTCTTGGCGAAGACGATGATGTCGCCAGGATTGAAGCCCTGTGTGCTTCGGCGCGGACGCCGTGGGGAATGCCAGCCGCGCTGTGCGTGTATCCGGAGCACATCGTGACCGTGCGCAAGGCGTTGGCCGAGAGCGTGTCGGTGGCGACGGTGATCAACTTTCCGGACGGTGGCGAAGCGGTCGGTCGGGTCGAGCGCGAGGCGCGGCGCGCGATTGCGGCCGGCGCCAACGAGATCGATCTGGTGTTCCCGTACCGTGCCTTGTTGCGTGGCGACGCACGCACCGGCATCGCTGTGGTCGGCGCTGCCCGGGCGACGTGCGGGCCTGGCGTAAAACTCAAGTTGATTATCGAAAGCGGAGTGCTGGCGGCGCCAGAGTTGATTCGGCAAGCCGCGCGTATTGGAATTGTCGCCGGTGTCGATTTTCTGAAAACCTCCACCGGCAAAGTGCCGGTGAATGCCACCCCGGAAGCCGCTGCGGTGATGCTGGCGGTGATCGCCGAACACGGTGGCAGTTGCGGCTTCAAGGTCGCCGGTGGTGTGCGCACGCTGGCTGACGCCGCGTGCTATATCGGTTTGGCCGAAGCGGCGCTCGGTGCCGATTGGGTGCAGCCCGAGCATTTTCGCATCGGCGCCAGCGGCCTGTTTGCCGCGATCACCGCGGTGCTGGCTGGCGGGTCATGAGCGTGCCGACGGCGGCCGCGCTGATTCGTCGCAAACGCGAGGCCGGGCGCTTATCCGCGGTCGAGCTGCAAGCGTTGGCGCAAGGTATTGCCAGCGGCGCATGGAGCGACGGCCAGATCGGTGCTTTCTCCATGGCGGTGGCCTGGCGCGGCATGAGCATCGACGAGTGCGTCGATTTCACCTTGGCGCTGCGTGATTCCGGTGACTGTCTGCATTGGGAGGATCTGCCCGGCCCGGTGCTGGACAAGCATTCCACCGGCGGCGTGGGGGATTGCGTGAGCCTGCTGCTGGCGCCGTTGCTCGCCGCCTGCGGTGCTTATGTGCCGATGATTTCCGGGCGCGGCCTCGGCCACACCGGTGGCACGCTGGACAAACTGGAAAGCATTCCCGGCTATCAGGTCAATCCCGAGCCGACGCGGCTGCGCGCCGTTATCCGCGAGGTCGGCGCGGCGATTATTGGGCAGAGCGCCAGACTGGTGCCGGCTGATCGACGCCTTTATGCGGTGCGTGATGTCAGCGCCACGGTCGATGTGCCAGCGCTGATGGTGGCGTCGATCTTGTCGAAAAAATTGGCCGGTGGCGCCGGCGCGCTGGTGCTCGATGTGAAGACCGGCAGTGGCGCACAGACACCGACCGAGTCGGCGGCGCGCGACCTCGCCGAGATTTTGTTGCGCGTCGCCAACGGCGCCGGTCTGGCGACGCGGGCCGCGCTGACCGACATGGGTCAGGTGCTGGGCAACGCTGCGGGCAACGCGCTGGAAGTGCGCGGCGTGCTGGCGATTTTGCGCGGCGCTGGCTGTCCGCGACTGACCGCCCTCAGCCTGCAATTGGCAGCAGAATTGCTCTGCCTCTGCGGGCTGGCGCACGATCACCATGGCGCCCATCTGCAATTGCAGCGGGCGCTGGATTCGGGGGCCGCGGCCGAGCGCTTCGCGCGCATGGTGGCGGCACTCGGTGGCCCGCACGACTTGCTGGAAAAGCCCGATGCCTATTTGGCGCGGGCGCCGATCCAGCTTGCGGTGACGGCGGATCGACCGGGTTTCGTCGGCGCCATCGACGTGCGTGCGCTGGGCATGGCGGTGGTGGATTTGGGCGGTGGCCGCCGCCATCCGGATCAGCGCATCGACCCCGCCGTCGGCTTGGCGGCGGTGCTCGGTCGCGGGGTGGCCGTCGCCGTGGGCGATCCGCTGGCGATCGTGCACGCCGAAGATGCCGCCAGCGCCGAGGCCGCCGCAGCGGCCGTGCGGATGGCGATCCGGATCGATCCAGTCGCCCCGGATTTGGTGGCATTGTGCCGTTGGGTGCAACCGCAAACGGAGGCCGTATGAGTCGTGGACTTTTGCTGGTGCTGGATTCGCTTGGCGTCGGCGCCGCGCCAGATGCCGCCTTGTTCGGCGATGTCGGTGCCGATACCTTTGGGCATATTGCCGAAGTTTGCGCGGCGTCCGCGCGCGGACCGTTGCGGTTGCCCGAACTCAGCCGCTTGGGCTTGCCGCAGGCGCACGCGGCATGGCACGGGCGAGCTGCTGCGGGCTTCGATACCCTGCCAGTAGCAGAAGGGCTTTGGGGCGTGGCGGCCGAACACTCGGCCGGCAAAGACACGCCATCCGGGCACTGGGAGATGACCGGCGTGCCGGTGCTGCAGCCGTTCGGCATGTTCCCCGAGCACGATCACAGTTTTCCGGCGGCGCTGTTGGCGGCGCTGATCGAACAGGCGGGCCTGCCCGGCGTCCTTGGCAATTGCCACGCATCGGGCACCGAGATCATCCAACGCCTGGGTGTGGAGCACCAGCAATCGGGAAAACCGATCGTCTATACCTCGGCGGATTCGGTGTTTCAGATTGCTGCTCACGAACAAACCTTCGGCCTCGAGCGTTTGCTTGAGGTTTGCAAGATTGCCCGCGAACTGCTGCGACCGCTCCACATCGGCCGGGTAATCGCGCGGCCATTTATTGGCGATGCGGTATCCGGATTTACCCGCACCGGCCATCGTCACGACTACACCCTGCCGCCGCCGGCCGCGACCCTGCTGGATGTGCTCTGCGCCGCCGGTGGCGAAGTGATCGGCATCGGCAAAATTGCCGATATTTTTGCCCACCGCGGTATCTCGCAAACCATTTTGGCGGATGGCAACGCCGCGCTGTTCGATGCCACGCTCGCCGCCTTGCGCACGGCGCCCGAACGCAGTTTGATCGTTACCAACTTCGTTGATTTCGACACCCTCTACGGGCACCGCCGCGATGTTTTCGGGTACGCCGCCGCGTTGGAAGCCTTTGATCGGCGCTTGCCGGAATTGCGTGCTTTGCTGCGGCCCGGCGATCTGCTGACGCTGACCGCCGATCATGGTTGCGACCCGACCTGGATCGGCAGCGACCACACCCGCGAGTGCGTGCCGGTGCTGGCTTCTGGCTGGCGGTCTGCGGGTCGTGTTGGGCCACCGTTTGTCGCGCTGTCGGCGCGCGCGCTCGGGTGTCGCGATGGCTTTGCCGATCTCGGCCAAAGTCTGGCCGCGCATCTCGGTTTGCCGGCCCTCGACCACGGCCGCAGTTTTCTCGATCCGCAGGAGTCCACCCAATCATGAGCACGCCGCATATCGAAGCCGCCGCTGGCGCCTTTGCCGAAACCGTTTTGCTGCCCGGTGACCCGCTACGCGCCCGGCATATCGCGCAAACGTTTTTGCAGCAGGTCGAGCAGGTAACCGCGGTCCGCAACATGCTCGGTTTCACCGGCTTCTACAAAGGCCAGCGCGTCTCGGTGATGGGTTCCGGCATGGGCATTCCATCATCGGCGATCTATGCCACCGAGTTGCTGCGCCACTACGCGGTCAAGCGTTTGCTGCGCGTTGGCACCTGCGGCGGCGTCGCCGCTGACATCGCGCTCGGCGACATCGTGCTGGCGCTCGGGGCCTCCACCGATTCACGTTACAACCGCCTGCAATTTGCCGATCAGGATTTCGCCGCGACTGCCGATTTCGGATTGCTGCGCCGCGTGGTGACCACCGGCGAACGTCTGCGCGTGCCGCTGCGCGTCGGCGGCATCTTCAGCGCCGACAATTTTTATGGCGATGATCCGGGCCAGGTCGCCAGGCTGCAGCGCCACGGCATCCTCGGTATCGAGATGGAATCGGCTGGCCTGTATGGATTGGCGGCGCGCGAAGGGGCTCAGGCGCTATCGATTCTCAGCGTCAGCGATCATCTGCAACGCGCCGAAAAAATGTCTACCAGCGACCGCGAACAAGGCCTGGATCGGATGACCGCGCTGGTACTGGAGAGCTTGCTGGATTGAGCGATGCCCGGCGCGGCGCGACGCGCTGGCTCAAGGGCGCCGGTTTCTCCATTCACTCGTTTTGGCCCGGGCGACTACCGGCCAGCAGGCGCTGGTCCGCCTCTGCGTCACACTTGCCAGCAGCGCAAGGAATACTCGGCGATAATCCCGCACCCACCCACAACGGAGTTAAGTCATGGCCAGCGTCGGCTACCACGAACCCATCGAAGTTTTGTCGGTCGCCACGCGCGACATGCACCGCGCCATTGTTTCGCTAATGGAAGAATTGGAAGCGGTGGACTGGTACAACCAGCGCGCCGATGCCTGCCAGGACCCGGAGCTGAAGGCGATCCTCGAACACAATCGCGATGAGGAAAAAGAACACGCGTCGATGGTGCTGGAGTGGATACGGCGCAACGACAGCCGCTTTTCCAAAGAACTGAAAGACTACTTGTTCACCCAAAAATCGATCGCGCACGGTTGAGCGAATGCTTGGTGCCAAGCGCTTACCCTGCAACAATAGCCGCCGACTTTCCACGCTTGAATCATTGCCATGTCCGAACCGACTTTAGCCGCCCAAGCATCGCCGCCGATCACCGCGCCGTACCGTCTTTTTGTCTGCGTGGTCTGCGGATTCATCTACGATGAGGCCAAGGGCTTGCCGGAAGACGGCTTCCCGCCGGGCACCCGATTCGAGGACATCCCGAATAGCTGGATGTGCCCGGATTGTGGCGTCGGCAAAGAAGATTTTGAGTTGGCTTAGGCGTCGCGCAGAAATGGCTTGCCCATCTTGCTGGTCCTTATCGCCCGCCTGCGTCGTTGCACAAAGCGTCACATAGTCCGACTATGCTCCACTTTGTGCGCCTTGCAGGCGAACGAAAGTCCTGGGCAATCTGCGCAAGTTATTTCTGCGCAACGCCTTAGTTCAGCCGCTGCGGGTGCGCGCTGAGTTCGATCAGCCACTGCCGCACCTGGCCGGAATCTTCGGCCTGTGGCTGTAGCGCAAGGTAGCGTTTGAAATCGGCGCAGGCGGCGTTGATGTGGCCGATGTGGGCATAAAGTTTGCCACGATCACGGATTTCATCGCCGTCGCGTTGGTCCAGAATCAGCAGCCGGTCGGTACAGCGCAGCGCCCGTTCGAAATCCTCGCGCTCGATATAGAGCTGTTTGAGGTTGCGCAACATCCGCATCAGGATCACCCGATTGGGTGCCGGTTCCAGCATCCGCCCCAGTTGTTCGTCGCCGACCCGGCGGCCCGGAACATGCGGGCTGGCGCGCTGCTTGAGTTCATCGACATCGAGCGAGCGGCCCTTGTGATACGGATCGAGAATCAGCATGCCGCCAGCGACCGGAAACCGCAGCAGAAAGTGACCGGGAAAGGACACCCCCTGCATCGGCAGGCCGAGCCGCCGCGCCATTTCCAGTTGCACCACGGCCAGCGAGATCGGATTGCCGAGGCGGCGCAGCATGACCTCGTTCAAATAGCTGTTGCGCGGGTCGTAGTAGTCGTCGTCGTTGCCGGCAAAACCCTGTTCATCAAACACAAAACGATTGAGCGTTTGCAGCGCCAGCAGGGGATCGTCTTCGGCCTGCACGCGCGAGCGCAGGGCGTCGCACCAGGCTTCGAGCGGCGCGCTGATCGAACGGAAATCGAGATCGGGATATTCATCGTGGGCGATCAACAGCGAGGCCCAGAGCAACGGAATATCTTCGTCGCGCGCTGTTTTCAGATGGTCCCAGCCACGGGCCACGTCGGCAGCATTGTGCAGTTCGGAAGTGTTCATGGCTGCTTGATAGGGCCTCCGACCAGAAAGATCAAGTGCTGCCACTGCGATCCGCCGCCATTGGTTAAGCCAGCCGTGATCGCGGTCAGTGTGCCGGTGGCAGATCCTCGGGTAGTTCGATGCGGTCGCCCGGTTGCAGTTGCAACGCCGCACCGATGCCGGCATTGAGTTCCAGCACATAGCGTGCCATGCCGGTGCTTGGGTAGTTGGGACAACGGTTGTTGAGGCTGCCGGTTTGGCCGCAGGGTGGCGTACCGAGCGCCGCGCTGACAAACCCGAAGGCGTCGTCGAAATACAAAATATCCAGCGGAATGTGCGTGTTCTTCATCCAGAAGCTCAAGTTTTGCGAGTGCGGGAACACGAACAACATGCCGTGATCGGCGGCCATCTGATCCCGGAACATCAAGCCGCGTTCGCGCCCGGCGTCGTCGCTGACCACTTCGACGTGAAAGGTTTGTCCTTTGAGCATCACCCGCTCGGTGCCATCGCTGGCGCAGGACGAAAGCAGACCGAACAGCACCATCAAGATTGCGTTACGCATTCACATTTCCCGGCAGGATCCATGCGCCAAGATTGGCACTTTCCAGCGGCTGGCGCCAGCGGGTGAGCGCAGCGAGCCCCAACACCGGGATGGCATAGCGGCGCTATAGGTTGCGGGTGAGCGCAGCGGTTGTTAACGGCGACGACCGGTCACCCCAACAGCGGGAAAGCGGGCGTGATGAGCGTCAGCGCCAGGTGCCGCTGACCAGCCGTTGGGCATCGCTACGCTCAGCCCAACCTATGAACGATGAGCAGCGAGGTCCGGACCGCTGATGCTGGCTTGGCCGTGCCAATAGCCGTTCGGCGCGCCCAGACGTGGGGGTGGGGCTTCGGCGTTCCGCGCCTGGTGAAAATGCTGGACGATTTCCGCCATGCCTTTGGCTTGTGGATACAGGCGCAACAGGTCGATGCCGGCGTCGCGAATCTCGGTGAGTTCCGGGCCGAGGTCGCAAATGTCGGGGCTCTGTACCTGGATACCGTTGATGGTCAGCAGCGGTTGCGCTTCGCGCGTGGCCAGCGGCAGGCCGTCGGGGTGTTCGATGCAACGGAAGCCACAGTCGTCTTTGCCGACATCCAATGCGCGCGCGGTAAAACAACGCGCAGAAAATGCCAGTGGCAGGCGACCCCAGACGATCAGTTCGAGTTCGGGTAGGGGCATGCCAGCGGCGGCCGCGGCCTGGTGGAGCTCTTGCAGCCATTGCTGGCCGTGCTCGACGCCGAGCACCAGACGTTGCAGTCCGTCTTCGCAGAGTAATGCCAGGCTGCGTTGGTTGTAGACGTTGAGCGTTGGACCGGCGATGAACGGTACGCCGCGTTCGCGACAGAGCTGCACGGTCGATAGGTCATTGGCTTCGATGCGGAAATGGCCATTCTCGATCTGGCGCCGGATGACGCCCAGTTCGGATTCGGCTTCCAGCAGGGCGAGCGTGGACAGCACGATTTCTTTGCCGGACTCGGCCAACTCACGGGCCAGAGAAATCCAGTCGCGACTGCGCAATTCACGGCGCTTGCTGCACACGGTTTCGCCGATATAAATGACCTCCAGCGGCCAATCGGCGGCCTCGGCATAAAACGCCAGTACCAAATCACGTGGCCAGAAATATTGCAGCGGGCCCAGGGTCAATCGCATCAAAGCGTCCTCGTCAATGCCAGGCCCGGTGATACGGGCCGAGGGTGGTTTGTCGGCCCTCGGCGACGGCGGCCAGTGCGGATTGTCCTTCGATACTCGGGGTCCAGTCGTCCGGATTGCTGGCGTAGCGATCCAGGGCCTGGCGCCAGACCTTGGCGACCGTGCCGACGTAGGCTGCGCCGCGTTGCCGACCTTCGATCTTGAGGGCTTGCACGCCGGCCTTGGCCAACTTCGGCAGCAGCTCCAGCGTGTTCAGGCTGGTGGGTTCTTCCAGCGCGTGAAAGGTCTCGCCATTGACTTGGAAGCGACCTTTGCAGACGGTCGGATAGCCGGCGCTTTCGTCGGCATCGAAGCGGTCGATCAGCACGCCGTTGAGGCGCACCGTGCGGGTGCCGTCGGCAGCCTCTTCCCAGCGCACGAAACGCGCGGGTGAACAGACGCCGTGACGGTTGGGCGAGGCGCCGGTGAGCAAACTCGACAACTGACAGCGGCCTTCGACCATGATGCACAAACTGCCGAAGGCAAAAACTTCCAGGGCGACCGGCGAGACCGCGCACAAGCGCTCGATCTGCTGCATCGAGAGCACCCGTGGCAACACCGCGCGAGCGATGCCGAAGCGTTCGAAGTAGTAGCGCAGCGCCGCGGCCGTGGTCGCCGACGCTTGCACCGACAGGTGTCGCGGCAGCGACGGATGGTGGCGCGCGGCGTAATCGAGCACGGCCATGTCGGCGGCGATGATCGCGTCGACCGAGAGCGCTGCCGCGCGCTCTACGGCGGCTTCCCACTCGGCGATGCGGGCGCAGTCCGGGTAGGTATTCAGTGCGATGTAAATCTGGCAGTGGCGGGCGTGGGCGTAGGCGACGCCGCGGCTCAAGTCGGCATCGCTGAAGTTCAAGCCGGGAAAGGCACGCGCGTTGGTCTGGTCACGAAAACCCACATATACGGCGTTGGCGCCGTTATCTACGGCTGCCATCAAGGCAGGCAAATTGCCCGCCGGACACACCAGTTGCATCGCCATTGCCGAACCTGCGCCGGGAACCAAGCCGCAGTGTCGGTGATTGCGGCGGTGGCGACATTGACCTGAGTCAGCTTCGGCAGCGGGAGTTGGGAAGCGGGAAGCGGGAAGCGGGAAGCGGGAAGCGGGTGGAGGACACTGGTGGGAGCGTCGAGAAGCGTCGCGACTGTCGATGGCGCCGAGCCATCGCGACGTTTCTCGGCGTTCCCACAGTCGCTGCGATCATGCACCGCGATCAACGCGCCCCTGCCGTCTCCCGGTCGATTGATCTGGGTCATGCGCGCAGGCCTTAGTCTCGGCTATAGTTCGGCTTCAAATACGAATCACTCGTAACACGGCCGCGACTTGAGCGGCTCCCGGCGCTTTGCCTCGCGGATCCAGATGAACTCAAGTTTGCAATCACTCGACCAACTACAACGCGGCCAACACGGCCATATTGGCGCTCTGGTAGGCAACGCCAGCTTCGGGCCGATGGATGGCCTGGTGACGCTGCGGCTGCAGGAACTGGGATTTCTGCCAGGGGCCAAACTCGAAGTGATCGGCCATGGATTTCTCGGTCGCGATCCGGTGGCGGTGCGCCTGGGCAGCACCAAATTTGCGCTGCGTCTGGCCGAGGCACGCAAGGTGATGGTGCAAGTGGCGACGCTGGCATGAGCACACTGCCATGAGCACGAACCCGGCCCTCACGCTGGCGCTGATCGGCAATCCGAATTGCGGCAAGACCGCGTTGTTCAACTTGCTGACCGGGGCGCGGCAGAAAGTCGCCAACTACGCGGGGGTAACGGTCGAGCGCCGCAGTGGTGAGTTTGCCGACACCGGTGGACGACGCTATCAACTGCTCGACCTGCCCGGCACCTACAGTCTGCACGCCAGCAGTGCCGACGAAGTGATCGCCCGCGATGCCGTGCTCGGCGGCCTCAAGGGTGAGCGCCAGCCGGACCTGATGGTGGTGGTGCTGGACGCGACCAATCTGCACTTGGGTCTGCGCCTGGTGCTGGAGCTCAAGGCGATCCACCGGCCACTGATCGTGGTGCTCAATCAGATCGATGTCGCCCGCCAGCGCGGCATCGAGATCAATCAGGTTCGGCTGGCAGATTTGCTGGGCTGTCAGGTGGTGACCACGGTGGCGATTGCGCGCGCCGGCGCGGCTGCACTGTTGCAGGCCTTGCCGGGTTTTTCGGCAACGCCGCAAACGCGTTTGGCGTTGGCCAAGCAAAGTGTCGAAGACTTGTATCGGCAGGTCGATCAAATTCTGCTGCAGGTGTTGACCAACCCCGGCCGCTATCCGCACTGGCAGGACCAGATCGATCGCGTCGTCATGCATCCGCTGCTTGGCGTACTGCTGCTGATGGCGGTGATGTTCTCGATGTTTCAGGCGGTGTTTGCCTGGGCGGCGCCACTGATGGACGGGATCACGGCCACCATCACCTACTTGGGTGGCATGGTCGCGGCGGCGATGCCGCCGAGCGCGCTGCGCAGCTTGCTGGTGGACGGATTTTTCGCCGGCGTTGGCAGCGTCATCGTCTTTTTGCCGCAGATTTTGATCTTGTTCGCGTTCATTCTGGCGCTGGAGGATTCCGGTTATCTGCCGCGCGCGGCGTTTCTGCTGGATCGTTTAATGCGCGGGCTGGGCTTGTCCGGGCGTGCGTTTATTCCGTTGCTGTCGAGTTTTGCCTGCGCGGTTCCCGGCATCATGGCGACCCGCACCATTCCGGACCCGCGCGAACGCCTGATTACCATCATGGTGGCGCCGTTGATGACCTGCTCGGCGCGTCTGCCGGTGTATGCGTTGATGATTGGCGCCTTTATTCCGCGCCAGGCGGTACTGGGGGTGTTCAATTTGCAGGGCCTTACCCTGTTCGCTTTGTATCTGGCCGGAATCTTCAGTTCGGTCGCGGTCGCGTTTGTGCTCAAGCGTGCCGGTGGCCGCAGCCAGAGTTATCCGCTGCTGCTGGAATTGCCCAGCTACCACTGGCCACGGCTGCGCGGTGTGCTGATCGGTTTGTGGCAACGCATGCAGATTTTTCTGCGCCGCATCGGCACCATCATTTTGGCGTTGATGATCGTGCTCTGGTTTTTGTCCAGCTACCCGGCACCGCCGCCGCTGGCCACCGAGCCGGCAATTTACTACAGCTTGGCGGGTATGCTCGGGCGGGCGATGGAACCAGTATTTGCGCCGATCGGGTTTAACTGGCAGATCTGCATCGCGCTGGTGCCGGGCATGGCCGCGCGCGAAGTGGCGGTCAGCGCGCTCGGCACCGTGTACGCGCTCAGCGCCGATGGCGATGCGCTCAAAGCCGCGCTCGGTTCGATCATTCAGGCACAGTGGGGGCTGCCGACGGCGTTTGCGTTCATCGCCTGGTATGTTTACGCGCCGCAGTGTTTGTCCACCCTGGTCACGGTGAAACGGGAGACCCAGTCCTGGCTGAAAGCCTCGGGGTTGGCCCTGTATCTATTTGGCCTGGCCTACCTGGCGGCGTTGGTTACTTTCCGCATTGCCAGTTGGATCACGTCATGATCGACACCGTTGTCGTCGCGCTGATCGGATTGCTGGCGGTTGCCTATTTGCTGCGCCGACTCTACGCCGCGTTCAAACCCAAGCCCGGGGCCGGTGCTTGCCCAGGTTGCCACCAATGCGGCGACGCGTCGGCGTCCAAACGCAGGCCGTAAAACGTAGGCCGGAGCAAGCCGCGCGTGGAGATTGAGTACGGATCAGCTGCTGATTCGCGGCGGATCCGGCAGCGTTCCTGGCCCAGCAGAGCGGTGTCGGATCCACCGTCGGGCAGCGAAGCGCTGATTGCTTGGTCGAAGCGGCTTGATCCGAGCCGCGTCGCTGCGCCGATTCCAGGCGGCGCTCAAACCCTAGCCCAAACCAACCCGCGCCGCGTGTTGATGCTCAATGCCTGGCTTTGGCATCGCTCAGGGGTTGCTGTTCAATTCCAACCGTTTCTCAACACGGTCCAGGCGTTCCGCCAGCCGATCCATCGTGGTTTGTTGACGATAGACGTCTTCCTGCGTACTCAGGTTATCGCCGCGCGCTTTGACAATGGCCGTTTCGACGCCACCTGTGCGCTGTTTTTGCTCGGCAAATCCCTGGCGTGTTTCGGTTCGCAAAGTTTGCACGTCGTTGCGCAACGCGCGCAGCATCTCGAGAATCAAATTTTCCACATTGGCGGTCATCGCTCACCTCGATGGCATCGGCCGGGCCGGGCAGGCACGGCAAAAAGTCCGCTGCCAACGCAGCCATTGGAACATGCCAACCCGACTTGGTTCAATGCCTTGCCTAGCGTCCAGGTCGCTGATTGACGCTGGTGGACCAAAGCGCCGTCGGCCGAGCCAAGCTGTCCTAGAATGCCACTCCGGTCTGGTGCTTCGAGGCTCCGATGGGTGATGTCACCGCGTTCGCGGAATTGACCAAGGCTTGGCGCGCTGGTGAACTGGCGGCGCGGGATCGCTTGGTGGCGCTGGTGTATGACTTAGGCGTTGCGCAGAAATAACTTGCGCAGATTGCGCCGGACTTTCGTTCGCCTGCAAGGCGCACAAAGGGGAGCATAGTCGGACTATGTGACGCTTTGTGCAACGACGCAGGCGGGCGAAAGAACCAGCAAGATGGGCAAGTTATTTCTGCGCGACGCCTTAGTGCCGAGGCAACGCGGATCTTCGATCAAACCTTTCCGGCGCCCCATCCCTGGCGCGCACGGGCGCTGCGGGTAGCAGCGCTGGTGGCATTGGCGCAGGGCGACAACGCTACTGCGGCGAGCGCATTGAAGACCGCCATGACCGAAGCCAGCGCCAGCTTGCCCAGTCGGCATCCGTTGCGTGCCTGGATCGCGCTCGATCAAGCCGAACTGGCCTTGCGGCGGGGTAACCGGGCGGCGGCGCAAGGGCTGCTGGAGCCGGCGTTGGTGGCGCTGCGCGCCTGTTGCACCACCAGCGAAATTGATCGCGCGGCGGCCGAGGCCATGGCACGCCAACTCACCAGTGGCAGCGGCGCGCGCTAAGCCAGGTAGGGTGGGTGCAACCCACCGTGCTGAAACGCCGAACCACGGTGGGTTGCACCCACCCTACAGAGCTGTGCCCAGACCGCCATGCGACTACAACGTGGCGATCACGCGCTCCAGATAGTCGAAGTAGCGGTCGATGTAGCTGATGCCATTTTCCGCATCGAGCATGAACGGATTCATCAGGGTGTGGCGCAAAATCACCAGTCGGTCGGCATCGGCATGATCGGCGTGCAGGCTCTCGGCATCCAGATCCAGCGCCGTCAAGATCCGCTCGGTGTCGATGCTGCCGAGGGTGTTTGGGTGCAGGGTGGTCATCGAGCCGAAGAACTCACGCGATTGCAATGCCATGCCGGGATCGACGCGCAACTTGGCATACACCGAACGGACAAACGCATTCATCGTGCCGACCTGGCGATTGCCGACCGGGTTCAGCGCCAGACAAACCAGATTGCTGTCGGGCTCGAATGGCAATTGGCAGCGGACCCGGTTTTCCATCCTGGCCGCGAACGCCAGCGCAGCGTTGTGAAAAGCCTCGGTAGCGCGGATGCTCTCCCGCGGCAGCGCGCCGAAGTGGTCATGGTCGAGCGGCAGCACGCGATGGGTAACGTAGACCGCGGCCGCTGCGGCACCGGATTTCGAGCCCTCCGGCAGATAGCGGCCGAGCTGCCGAAAGCGTTTGAAATAGTCCTCGGCGGTCTCGCGCTCAAAGACATAGTCGGCGTCTTCGGCGAGCAGCGCCATCGCCCGCTGATCGCGGCAGACAAAGGCACCGGAACCAAACGGAATGTAGCCGAGCTTGTGCGGATCGACGGTGACCGAATCGACTGCGCCGAGGGCGGCGTAGGCGGCGTGGACTTCGGCCGACGGAAACTTTTCGAATGCTGCGCGCACTTCGGTTAACGGTCGCGTGCTGCCATCCGGATTGCGGAACAAGGTGGCGAGATAGCCACCCCAGGCGGCGTCTACGTGCACGGCAAATCCCAGACCAGCGGCGGCGGAAGCGGCGCGCGCAGCGAGAATTCGGTGGACTGGATCGATCGTGCCGAACTCGGTGCTGCCGAGCACCGCTACCGTCATCAGCACCGGCTGGCGCTGGTGTGCGCAGGCGTCGAGGCGCGCTTCCAGTGCGGCCATATCCATGCGCATGCCGCGCTCAGGAATCAGCTCCAGTTGTTGTCGGCCGAGGCCGAGCAGCTTCATGCCCTTGCTCCAGGAATAGTGCGCGGTGACCGGCGCCAACACCAGCGGCGGTTTGAGTTCGGTGTGCTGCGTAAAGAACTTGGCCAGGCCCAGAAATTCGATGCGCTGGTCATTGAGTTGCTGCTGCCAGTGCGGACGCTGATCAACCGGCTGGCCTTGCAGCCAGTGCAGCCACTGGCCATAGCGGGTGATCGCTGCGGTCGGGGTCAAGTTGAACGCCGACCAATCGTCATCGGCGATGGCCAGTCCTGGCGGCGCGATGGCACGCAGGGCCACCGGAAACGCCTTCAATGCCAGCGCTAGCCGGAGTCCCTGATAATTGGCCACCGTGCCGCCCGAAGTGAGGTGGCCGAAGGCGCAATTGGGCAGCGCTGGATCATCGACAAAGCCGAGCATCCGTGCCAATTGCAGGCCGACTTTGATTTCCAGATCGATGGTGACCGGGGCGGCCTCGGCGCTGACGTTGTTCGGGTTGTAGGGCAGCGTCAGAATTTGCGCGGCCAAGCCCGGCAACAACAGGTCGGAAACCATGTGCCCCAAATAACGTGGGCTGTGAAAGGGCACCGAGCGTTTCAAGGTGGCGGACAAGCTGTGCAGTTCACGTCGCAAACGCGCTTCGAAATCCCGATAAGCGGGCCCGTCGGCGGCGCGCGTCGGGATCGCTGGCGGGTCTTCTGGATGCAGATTGCGCCGCCAGTAAACGTGATCACGCAGAAACTCGACGACCAGCTTTTCCAGCAGATCATTGTTCTCGCCGTAGGGGCCAAGAAAACACGGATAGATGATCGGGTCGCTCATGGCGAAACTCCTTGGTGGCGAGAACCCGGGCGCTCGGGCGGGCAAAGTCTTTTAGTCGTCGCCAAGTGGGTTGTGGCCGCAGCCTAAGCGGTTCCGGGTCGCCGCGTATTGACCTCGGTCAGCTGGTTTGGCCTTGGCTTGAGGCAATGGCCGAGCCGTGCGGCAAGCGCGCGGTTGGCTCCGGCGATGCGGCCCTCAATCAGCGCGCTACCGCCAGCGCCAGCGTGCGCTGTAGTTCATCCATCCAGAACGGCTTGCGCAGGACGGCGGCAATCACCAGACCACGCTTTGCGAGCTGTTCCCGGTGGGCGTCGAGCGCGGCCGGTGGCAGGGCACTGATCAGGATCACCGGCAGCGTGGACTGGTTGGCCAGCAACCGGTCGATGATCTGCTCCGAGGCACCGTCGGGCATGATCAGGTCCAGCATCAGCGCCACCGGCTGGCACGCCAGCAAGGGCGCCAATGCGGCGGCGTTGTCGGCGACCTGGCTGGCATAACCGGACAGCTTGAGAAACTCCTGGATCATCAGCACCATGTCGGCATCGTCATCGGCGACGATCACCAACGGCAGCGCTGCCGGTGCTGGCGTTGCGCTCGGCGCGGAGCTGGCGGCCATGGCGTCGAACTGCGCTCAGGCCTGCAAATCTGCCGTCCACCGACCCATGGCGGCGAGGCCATTCTCGCGCGCACGACTGGCGACGATTGCCTGCGCGGCGGCAAAATTGCCGAGCAAATCGGCCGACCACAACTTGAGCGCGGCCGATTGCATGGCGCGGCCATACGAAAACGACAGCGGCCATGGATTGGGCCCCAGCCGATTGATCGCGTCCAGATGCTCGGTGGCGGCGCGGTCGGATTGCCCGCCAGACAGGAACACGATCCCGGGCAGTTGCGCCGGCACCGCGCTCTTCAGACAGCGCAGGGTGGCGTCGGCCACTTCATCGACCTCGGCCTGCTCGGCGCAGTCTTTGCCGGATACCACCATGCTGGCTTTTAGAATGGTGCCTTCCAGCATCACGTTGTGTTCGTACAAGGCAGCGAATAGCGAACGCAGGGTGGCTTCGGTGACGTCGTAGCAGGTATCGATATCGTGATCGCCGTCCATCAGGACTTCGGGCTCCACCATCGGCACCAGACCCGCTTCCTGGCAAAGCGCGGCGTAGCGCGCCAGCAAATGCATGTTGGTGTCGATCGCCGAGCTGGTCGGAATATCGTCGCCGATATGGATGACCGCGCGCCATTTGGCGAAGCGTGCGCCCAGCCGGGCGTATTCGTGCAGGCGCTCGCGCAGGCCGTCCAGACCTTCGGTGGCGACTTCGCCCGGAAACCCGGCCAACGGTTGTGGGCCTTTGTCCACCTTGATGCCGGGCAAAATGCCGCGATCCAGCATCAGCTTGGTGAAGAGCACGCCATCGCGGGTTTTTTGGCGAATGGTTTCGTCGTACAAAATGGCGCCGGAAATATGATCCGAGAGATTCGGCGTGGTCAGCAACAGCTCGCGATAGCGCCGTCGATTTTCTTCGGTGCAGTCGATGCCAACGGCTTCAAAGCGCTTCTTGATCGTGTTGTTGGACTCATCGATCGCGATGATGCCCTTGCCCGCAGCGACCATCGCCAGCGCGGTTTCTTCCAATTGATCGATGCTCATGGCGCGTTCCTTAAGGTAGCGGTGGGTCTGCCGGTGGTAACCAGCAGGTTTGGCGGTGACCGGTGATTATAAAGGCTTTGGGCGGTAGCAGTTGCCTGGCTGGCGGCGGTGCTGGTGCGGCGGCGGTGCTGCGTCAAAGATCGCCAACGCCCTGGGCGGCACCATGCGGGCCGACTTCGAGCAGGCGCAGGGTGTTGGTGGCGCCTTTCAGCTCCATATATTCACCGCTGGTGAAGATGACTTTGTCGCCGGTGCCGAGCAAGCCCGCCGTAAACAACTGCTGGACCGCCTCGCGGGCGGCATCGCGTGGCGCCAGGCCGCGGCTGTCAAAGGCGACCGGAAACACGTCGCGCATCATCGCCATCCGCCGCCGCGCGGTTTGGTGACGGGACAATCCGAAGATCGGCACCGCCGACCGGAACCGCGACAGAAAACGCGCGGTGCCGCCGGTTTCGGTCAGCGCGATGATGGCGCGAACCTTGATGTGCTCGGCCAGAAACATGGTGGCCATGGCGATCGCCTGATCGGCGTATTGAAGGTTGCGTGGTTCTTTCTCAAAATTGGTATCGAACTCGAATTGCCGCTCGGCGCCCAGGCAGATCCGGGTCATCGACTGCACCGCCTTGACCGGATAGGCGCCGGAGGCGCTTTCCGCCGACAACATCACCGCGTCGGTGCCATCGATCACCGCGTTGGCCACATCCAATACTTCGGCGCGGGTCGGGATCGGGTTGTCCACCATCGACTGCAACATCTGGGTGGCGGTGATCACGACCCTGTTGCGTTCGAGCGATTCACGAATAATTTTTTTCTGCAACCCGGGCAATTCGGCGTCGCCGATTTCGACGCCGAGATCGCCGCGCGCCACCATCACCGCGTCGCTGGCGTCGATGATTTCGCCGAGGGCGTCGATCGCTTCGGCGCGTTCGATCTTGGCGACCAGCGCCGGATCAAAGCCAGCGGCGCGGGCCAAGCGCCGGGCTTCGTGCATATCTTCGGCATTGCGGCAAAACGAAATGGCCAGAAACTCGGCATGGATCGCCGCCGCCGCGACGATGTCATCGCGGTCTTTCATGGTCAATGCGCCGAGCGACAAGCCGCCGCCGAGTCGATTCAAGCCTTTGCGATTGGACAGCACGCCATCGGTCAATACGGTGGTGTGAATACTGGTGCCAGTGATCGATTCGACGCGCAGCGCGATCAGGCCATCATCCAGCAACAGGGTGTCCGCCGGATGCACGTCCGTGACCAAACCGAGATAACTGACGCCGACCCGGTGCTCATCGCCGGCCGCGGCGTCGGCCTGGCACAACAACTCGAAAGGCTGGCCAGCGCGTACCGAGACGCGTCCCGCGGCAAACTTTTCGATTCGGATTTTGGGGCCTTGCAGATCCACCAGCACGCCTACTTCGCGGCCCAGGCGGGCGGCGATCGAGCGCGCCATTTCGGCGAGCGCGGCGTGTTGGGCGGCGTCGCCGTGGGAAAAATTGAGCCGCACGATGTTGACCCCGGCCTGCAACAGCGCCTCGAGCACTTCGGCGCTGTTGGAGGCAGGCCCCAAGGTGGCAATGATTTTGGTGCGGCGGAACGACTCGGGTGTAGACATGATCGGGATCGGCGTGTGGTAACGGGCAAGCGCTAAGGCGTTGCGCAGAAATAACTTGCGCAGATTGCGCCAGACTTTCGTTCGCCTGCAAGGCGCACAAAGGGGAGCATAGTCGGACTATGTGACGCTTTGTGCAACGACGCAGGCGGGCGATAAGGACCAGCAAGATGGGCAAGTTATTTCTGCGCGACGCCTAAGTTTAGCGATATGCGTAGTCGCCGATTGGCCCGCACTCCAGCATAATCGGCGCCTGATCTTGAGGATGGTGAGCCGCAATGAACGAACCCAGACTGGCGTCGGCGCAGGCGACCCGCGAAGACGAGGTCATCGAAGTCAGTATCCGGCCGCGCAAATTGGCCGAGTATCTGGGCCAGGAAGCGGTGCGTGAGCAGCTATCGATTTACATCGAGGCGGCCCGTCGGCGGTGCGAGCCACTCGACCATGTGCTGATCTTCGGGCCGCCGGGCTTGGGCAAAACGACGCTGGCGCACGTCATCGCCAACGAATTGGGGGTGAACTTGCGGCAAACTTCGGGACCGGTGCTGGAGCGCGCCGGCGACCTGGCGGCACTGCTGACCAACCTGCAACCCAACGATGTGTTGTTTGTCGATGAGATCCATCGGCTATCGCCGGTGGTCGAAGAAGTGCTGTATCCGGCGCTGGAAGATTTTCAGATCGACATCATGATCGGCGAAGGCCCGGCGGCGCGCTCGATCAAACTGGATCTGCCACCGTTTACGCTGATTGGCGCCACCACCCGGGCCGGCCTGTTGACCTCGCCGCTGCGCGACCGTTTTGGCATCGTCCAGCGATTGGAGTTCTATTCGCGCGCTGAGCTTTGCCTGATTGTCGAACGCTCGGCGCGAATTCTCGGTATTGCCTGCGATGCCGAAGGTGGCGATGCGATCGCCCGGCGCGCCCGCGGCACGCCGCGCATTGCCAATCGTTTGTTGCGGCGCGTGCGTGACTACGCCCAGGTCCGTGGCGATGGCGTCATCACCCGGCCGATTGCGGAGTTGGCGATGGTCATGCTGAAGGTGGACGACGAGGGATTTGATGCGCTCGACCGTCGCCTGCTGACCACGATCATCGAAAGTTTTGAAGGCGGCCCGGTCGGGGTGGATTCGCTGGCGGCGGCGCTGAGTGAAGAACGTGGCACGATCGAAGACGTGATCGAGCCGTATCTGATCCAGCAGGGCTTTCTGATCCGCACCGCGCGCGGCCGCATGGCCAGCGCCAAGGCCTATCGGCATTTTGGCTGGAAGCCGCCGAAGCAGGCCGAAGCGCTGGTGCCCGACCTGTTCGAGCCGGAGGCCTGATGGTCGCCCAGGATCAGCGCCGGCCGGTGGCAGCTGCCGCGCCAGGACCAACCGTGGGAGCGCCGCTGGCGTCGCGATGTTCGCAAACCCGTCCGCCCCGCATCGCCGCCGAGACGGCGCCATGACCAGCGCCTTTACCTGGCCGATCCGGGTGTATTGGGAAGACACCGATGCCGGTGGTGTCGTCTACCATGGCAGCTACTTGCGTTTCCTGGAACGCGCGCGCAGCGAATGGCTGCGCGCCCGCGGTATAGATCAATCGCAGCTGAAGCGTGAACGCGGATTGGTGTTCGTGGTCAGCAGAGTGCAGCTATCCTTCCGCCGCCCGGCGCGGTTGGACGATCAGTTGCTGGCGAGCTGTGTTCTGGCCGAGCGCGGCGGCGCCAGTTTGCGTTTTACCCAGACGCTGGTCCGGCTTGGCGATCAAACCGTGCTGGTAGAGGCCGAAGTGCGGGCCGCCTGCGTGCAGGCAACGAGTTTTCGACCGCGGGCGATTCCGGCGGACCTGGTTTTGGAGTAGTGCGTGGAAATGGCGGTGGATGTCAATCAAAGTTTGAATATTCTGGCCCTGGTCTGGCACGCCAGTCTGCCGGTAAAGCTGGTGATGGGATTGTTGATCGCGGCCTCGGTCGCGTCGTGGACGATCATCTTTGGCAAGCACCGCATGCTCGATCAAGCGAGCAAACAGGCGGCCGATTTCGAAGAACGTTTCTGGTCGGGCACCGATATGTCGGCGTTGTTCAAGGATGTCAGCCAGCACGCCGGTGATGCCACCGGCATGGAAAGCATTTTCGAAGCCGGTTTTCGCGAGTTCGCGCGGCTGCGCAGTCGCCGCCAGATGGACGCGCGGACCATGGTCGAAGGCGCCCAGCGGGCGATGCGCGCGGCGGCTGGCCGCGAAGTGGATCGGCTCGATCAGAACATCGAGTTTCTGGCGAATGTCGGTTCGATCAGCCCGTATGTGGGATTGTTTGGCACGGTTTGGGGCATCATGATTTCTTTTCAGGGCCTCGCCAACATGAAAAGCGCCACCATCGCCACCGTGGCGCCGGGGATTTCCGAAGCCCTGGTGGCCACCGCGATGGGCTTGTTTGCGGCGATTCCGGCGGTGTGGGCGTTCAACCGTTTCTCCACCAGCGTGGATCGCCTGAATACCAAATTCGACGCCTTCCAGGAAGAGTTTTCATCGATCCTGCAACGCCAGGCGCACATCGAAGACAACGGCTGAATGGGCGCCCATGGCGCGATCCGGCGCGGATTGATTTCGACCCCGGTTTGATTCCCACCGTAAACCCGCAGTGCGGCATGCTGCGTTGGAGACCCCATGGCCCAGACCAACAACCATCGCCGTCGGCGCAAGCTCAAGGCAGAAATCAACGTGGTGCCCTACATCGACGTGATGCTGGTGCTGCTGATCATTTTTATGGTGACCGCGCCCTTGCTCAATTTGGGCGTGGACATCGACCTGCCCGAAGCCAATGCCAAGGCGTTGGTGACCGACACCGATCCAGTGCTGGTGTCGATTGGCGCCGACGGCAGCTTGTATTTGACCTTGGGCGAGCAGGGCCGGGAAAAAATCGATAGTGCGATGCTGGTCAACAAGGTTTCAGCTTTCGTTCGCCAGAATCCCAAAGTGCCGGTCGTAGTCGGGGCCGACGCCGCGCTCAACTACGGCACCGTCATCCGGGTGATGGGTGAGCTGCAAAGCGCCGGTGTCCCCAAGGTCAGCTTGATGAGCCAGCCGATTGCAGTAAAAAAGAAGTGAATCCAGTCGGCCCCACAACGTTTGATTGCTATTGGTTGATGAAAACTCCTTGATGGACAGCAACGCCCTCAGTCTCCGTGCCATCACCTACTCAGTGCTCGTGCATCTGGCTTGCCTCGCAGTGGCCGTGCTCGGCCTGTTGTGGACCAGTAGCGCGGAAACGCTGAGTGTGGCCGGACCGATGATCGAAGCGACGCTGGTGGATTTCAACGTCGCGGCGCGGCCGGCCAGCAAGTCGGCGCCGATCAAACCGGTCGCGCCGAAACCGAAGCCGAAACCGGTGCCGGCGGTCAAGCCAGAAATCCAACCGGTGCTCACCGAGCCGCCGCCGCCGACACCGCCCCGCGGCGAGGATCGCGCCAACCAGGCGCTGGTACGAATCCGGCCCGACGCATTGACCACCGCCGAAAAGCCCCAGGACCAGCGCATCAAGCGCGAGCAGGTCGATCTGACCGAGCCGGAAGACCAGTTGCTGAAAATGGAACGCGAGCGCCAGCAACAACTCGACGATATTCGCCGCCAGCGCGAGCAGGCCGAGAAAAATCGTCAGCTCGAAGAACAGAAACTGGCGCAGTTGCAAAATCAGAGCCGGCAATCCGAACTCGACAAGCAACGCGATCAGGAGCAGCAGCGGCTACAGCAGTTGGCGGACGAAGCGGCGCAACGCGCAGGTAACGAGGGCGTCGATGATTCGTTGTTGGCGCACTACAAATTGGCCATGCAGAATCAGATCGTGCCGCAGTGGCTGCGCCCGGATACGGTGGCGACGGTGCGCTGCAAGGTGCGCATCGTGCAAATCGTCGGCGGTGAAGTATTGTCGGCGACGGTGTTGTCGCCGTGTCAAGCTGACGAAGTGACCAGACGCTCGATGGAAGCCGCTGTGCTCCGCGCCCAACCGCTGCCGTATCGAGGTTTCGAATCGGTGTTCCAACGCCAGATTGATTTTAATTTTTGCTACCCGGAGTCCCTATGCACGCAACCCTGAAACGATTGCTTGGTCTGTTGTCATGTTGCTTCTTTGTGGCGGTGGCGTCGGCGCAGACGCTCAGCATCGACATCGTCAATGGCAGCCCATCGGCGCGCCCGATTGCGGTCGTGCCGATGGCCTACGAAGGCGGTGGCTTGCCGTTGGATACCGACATTTCGGCGGTGATATCGGCCGATTTGAACCGCAGCGGCCAGTTCAAGGCGCTGGCGCGGGATGACATCATCGAGTACCCGGTGCGGCAGAGCGAGGTGAAGTTTCCCACCTGGCGCATGCTCAAACAGGATCATCTGGTGATCGGCCGGGTGCTGGATGCCGGCGCGGGCACCGTGCGCATCGAATTCGAATTGCACGATGTCGCCACCCAAGCACGGCTGCTCGGGCTCGCGGTCGGTGGTCGCCGTAGCGACCTGCGCGGCGCCGCGCATCAGATCGCCGACTTCATCTATGAAAAAATCACCGGCGTGCGCGGTGCCTTCTGGACGCGCATGGCCTACGTCACTTCCACCGGGCTCGGCAAAAATACCCAATATGCGCTGATGGTGGCCGATTCGGACGGCTACAGCCCGCAGGTGGTGGTGCGCTCGCAGGAACCGCTGATGTCGCCGGCCTGGTCGCCGGACAGCAAGAAATTGGCCTATGTCAGCTTTGAACGCGGCAGTTCCACCATCTATATGCAGGAACTGACCACCGGCAGTCGCCAAATCCTGGCGTCGTTCCGTGGCATCAATGGCGCCCCGGCGTTTTCACCGGATGGCAGCAAATTGGCGCTGACACTTTCGCAAACCGGCAATCCGGAGATCTACCTGATGGACCTGGCCAATCGCCAGACCACCCGGCTCACCAAGCACTTTGCCATCGATACCGAGCCGGTGTGGATGCCGGATGGGCAAACTCTGGTGTTTACCTCGGATCGGGCCGGAAAACCCCAGCTCTATCAGGTGCCGGTGGCGGGTGGCGAAGCCAGTCGGATTACCTTTCAGGGTGAATACAACGCGCGTGCCACCATTGCTGGTGACGGCAATAAAATTGCCATGGCGCAGGGCGCCGGAAATGTGTATCGTATAGCGGTTCTGGACCGGTCACGTGGTGGAGCCGAATGGACCCAGCTTTCACCCGGCAGTTTGGACGAGTCGCCGAGTTTCGCGCCGAATGGAAGCATGGTCCTCTACGCCGCCCGCGAAGGAAAGCGTGGCGTGTTGTACGCTGTATCCGTTGATGGTCGGGTACGGCAACGGCTGGTTCTGGCCGATGGCGACGTGCGCGAACCGGCGTGGTCACCGTTCCGGCAGCGTTAACAGTTTGTGGTACCCGTATGCAGGTTGGCCGGATCAACATGGCCAGTCTTGATTCAACAATCCAACCCTTGAGGACATAACAATGAATACCCCGATGCGCGTAATCCTGATTGCCCTGCTGGCCGTTTCCATGGGCGCTTGCAGCAAAAAAGTCAAAGAAGTTTCCCCACCCGCCGTGGTCGCGACCCCGACCGAAACCGTAGCCCCCGTCGTCATCGATGATGGCCGTTACGATGCCAGTGACCTGGATAGCGACGCCTGCCTGCGGCAACGCGTGGTCTATTTTGATTTCGACAAAGCCGAAGTCAAAGCCGAAGCCCAGGCCGTGCTGGCCTGTCATGGCAAGTACTTGAAAGATCTCCCCGGTGCGCGGATGACCCTGGAAGGCCACGCCGATGAACGCGGCAGCCGCGAGTACAACCTGGGCCTCGGCGAGCGTCGTGGCAATGCCGTCTCCGGTGCCCTGCAGGCGAATGGGGGTACGGCTGCCCAGATCACCGTCAATTCTTACGGTGAAGAGCGCCCGACCTGTTCCGAGTCGAGTGAAGATTGCTGGGCGAAAAATCGTCGCGTCGAAATCGTCTATACCAAAGCCCAGTAAGTGCTGCCGAATCGGCCTTTCGTTTGCGTGAGTGATCGGCGGCTGATCCACAACCAAACTGCTGGCAGCGTTGTGTGTTCTCCAAACCCCCGCTCAGCGGGGGTTTGTTTTTCCCCTTGACGTAAAGCATCATTAGTAGCGAGGCTAGCGGCGGCGTGCACTGCGCTGGCGCTTGTCCCCTGCTTCGAGGAGTTGACCATGCTGTTCAATCCGCGTTACTTCATCTGGTTCGGTTGCGCTTTGCTGGCGGCCGGTAGCGTTGCTGCGCAATCGGGTCGACTGAGCGTGTCCGAGCGCGTGACCAAGCTCGAATCGCAGATGCAGGCGGGCAATGGGCAAGCGCTGGTGGAGCTGCAAAATCGCCTCGATGCGCTGCAGGCCGAAGTGCAATCGCTGCGTGGGCTCAACGAACAACAGGCGTTCCAGATCGAAGAACTCAAAAAGCGCGCCCGCGATCAATACGTGGATCTGGATTCCCGAATTTCGCAATTGGAAGGCACCCAGAAAGCGGCTGTGCGCAGCGGCGCGATGCCGACTGGCACGGCGCTGTCGGCGGGGGCCACGCAACCCTTGCCGGCGACGCCGGCCGCGCCCGGCCAGTTGACCATGGAAACCACTGCCATCGCTGGGTCGGCGCCGAGCGCCAACGTCGATTCTGGAGTTGCCAGCGAAGCCAGCGCCGCGCTGGCAACCCCCAGCGACGTCGCCGCGACGGCAGCAGCGCCGACTGCGGACATGGTCGCCGGTGCGGCGGCCCAGGGCGATGAACAAAGCGCTTACGACATGGCTTTCGCTGCGTTGCGCGAAGGCCGCTACGCCGAATCGGCGCGGCGATTCTCGGGATTTCTCGAACAGTATCCGAATGGCGATCTGGCCGACAATGGCTTGTACTGGCTGGGCGAAAGTTATTACGTCACCCAGAACTACGCGGTCGCACTGGATACCTTCAAGACCCTGTTGGCGCGGTTTCCGCAGAGCGCCAAGGCGCCCGATGCGCTGCTCAAATTGGGCTATTGCCACTACGAATTGCACGAGTGGAATGCAGCCGAAGCGGCGTTGAATCAGGTGATCCAGAATTATCCGGAGACCACCGTCGCGCGGCTGGCCCAGGGCCGCTTGCGGGCGCTGCGCCTGGAAGGTAAAACGCCGTAGTTCCGCAACCAGCCTGGCGTTGACGCCACTGTCGTCAGGTCGGCTCAAGCGCCAACGGCGCCGAGCCGACATCGTCGTCGGCATCTGATCGGCGAGGACGATCCTGGCGCGGGTACCATCGCTGCGAAAATTTGTTTAGCTGCCGCGATGACCCGGCCGCCCTCCCCAAACCTAGCGACGGATCTTGTGGTGAACCAGTTACCCATAGCAGCCAACGAACAGCGCCTGCGGATCACGGAGATATTTTTTTCATTGCAGGGCGAAGCCCGCGACGCCGGTTGGCCGACCGTGTTCGTGCGCCTCACCGGCTGCCCATTGCGCTGCCACTACTGCGATACCCGCTACGCTTTTTTCGGCGGCGAGTGGTGGCCGATCGCGCGGGTGCTTGAGCGTGTCGCCAGTTTCGGTGCACGCCATGTCTGTGTCACCGGTGGCGAGCCACTGGCGCAAAAACGCTGTCTGCAACTGCTTGAGCAACTGTGCGATAACAACTATCTGGTGTCGCTGGAGACCAGCGGCGCCATCGACATCTCCGGCGTCGATCCGCGGGTGGTAAAAGTGCTCGATCTGAAGACGCCCGCTTCGGGTGAAGTGCTGAAAAATCGCTGGGAAAATCTGCCCTTGCTGCTGGCGCACGACCAGATCAAGTTTGTCATCGGTGATCGTGCCGATTACGAATGGGCGTGTGGCATCGTCTGGCAGCACGCTTTGACGGCGCGCTGCGACGTGCTGTTTTCGCCCAGCCATGGCGAGATCGCAGCGTCTGAACTTGCCGAATGGATACTGGCGGATCGTCTGCCGGTGCGCTTCCAGTTGCAGTTGCACAAACAACTTTGGGGCGAGGAGCCTGGCCGATGAGCGCTTCCATGCACGATGCTGCACTGGCCCTGTCGGCACGCTTGTTGGTAGGCCACCCCTTTGTCGTTCTGGCCTATGTTCTGGGCGGCGTGGCGCTGCTGGCGATGTGGCTGGACGCCTTGCATCAAGTGTTTCATGGTTGGAGTGGACATGGCCTCTGAACCAATGAGCGGTGGGCAAAAGCGTGCGGTTATTTTGGTCTCCGGCGGCATGGACTCGGCGGTGACCTTGGCGATTGCCCGCAGCCAGGGATTTTCCTGTTACGCGTTGACGGTCGACTACGGACAGCGCCATCACGCCGAACTGGCGGCTGCGGCGCGGGTGGCGTCGGCGCTGGCGGCGGTCGAACACAAGACCGTGCAGATCGATTTGCGTAGCCTCGGCGGCTCGGCATTGACCGCAGAAATCGCCGTCCCCGAGGCGCCGTCGTCCGGCATCCCGGTAACCTACGTGCCAGCGCGCAACACCATCATGCTGGCGGTCGCGATGGCCTGGGCCGAAGTGCTCGGTGCCAATGATTTGTTTTGTGGCGTCAATGCGGTCGATTATTCGGGCTATCCCGATTGTCGCCCAGCCTTTATCGAAGCCTTCGAGCAACTGGCTCAGCTTGCCACCAAGGCCGGCGTCGAAGGCAATGGACTGCGGGTGCACGCGCCGTTGATGCACCTGAGCAAGGCCGATATTGTTTTGCGCGGCGGGCAACTGGGCGTCGATTTCGCCAGCACCGTTTCCTGCTATCAGGCCGATGCCGAAGGCCGCGCCTGCGGCCGCTGCGATGCTTGCCGCTTGCGCGCCCAGGGATTCAGTGACGCCGCCGTGGTCGATGTCACGCGCTACCGCTAAGTGGTGATGGTGGCGGCGCGGTGGTCAGCGGCCAGGCTGACTGCCTGGTTTGGTACACAAGGGCGTTCGCCATGGATGGCTGATCGGTGGGGTTCTCGCGATAATCACCACCCCTTGAAGCTTAAAGCGGGAGCAAGCTCCCGCACTCCAAATTCGAGTGCTGCTACTTTCGGAGCGCTGCTACTTCGGAGTGCGGTCACTTTGGAGTGCGGCGGCTTGCCGCCGCTGTTCTCGAACCCAGCGCATTCTCGAACCCAGCGCATATCCTCAGCCAAAGGGAAAAATTTCTAACGGGTGCAAAGGGGGCATTACGGCTTTGGGCTAACAGCGCCTGACACGCGCCTTGTGTACTCAGGCGCGCTCACCTAAACTGCGCGACCTTCTTCGCGGGTCGTTAGCTCAGCCGGTAGAGCAGCGGACTTTTAATCCGTTGGTCCGGGGTTCAAGTCCCCGACGACCCACCAATTCCAGAACCCAGCCCTTAGGCGTCGCGGGCGGCTGCTCGGGCGTTCATCGTAGGCTCCGTGAGGTGATTGCCGACGCCATCGGGAACGCGCTGTTCGATAGCCAAGCCAAGCTATTCAGCGATTCATTTCGCATCAAAGGACAGCCCGCGCAGGCCAGTCCTGATAGATTGCCAGCTTGGCGATTGAAACCGATTTTATGCGACCCCAAGCCCTGCATCCGAAGCGCCGTCATGACGGCTGAACCGTGGGTTTCCGTCGGGCAGATCGCCGCGCAGCTCGGGGTGAGACGGGGCTCGATTTATCGGTGGACGGTAAAGGCCTCCCGGCGCACCGGATGGGCTGGCTGTGGAAGGTGAAGATTTCCGCAGTCGATGATTGAGGAACCTCTGAAATGACGCCAGATCAAGGGCTGCGACGTGTCGCTTGAAAGCTTCGCCATGCACCTGACACCCAAGGGGCATCTCCAGTTTGGTGCGGACGCCGACGCGCCGCAGTTGCCGGATGCGCTGGCTGATCGGCTCAGCGCGGCCTTTGCGCGCGGTGCCGGATACGGTCTGCTGCAGCTGGGCGCGGCAGAAGTTGCCAGCGCCTTGCCGCCGCTGTGGGCGTTCTGGCGGGACTTCGCGGCACGCTATGTGACGCTGCTGACCGCGATACCGGAAGACGGCGAGATCGCCATCGCCACGCTCGATACGCTGGCGCTCGAAACCCTGTGTCTCGATGCCCCGCCGATGACCGGCGCGGAGTACCTGACGCCGGCTGTGCTGCGGTCGTTCTGGTCGGACATCGAAGCCGTTGTGAAGGCAGAATTGGCCACTTCCGGTCGAACGCTCCCGGACTTTCTCAAGTCGCAATACCCGGCCTGGAATCTGGTCGGGCGCGTGCATTTCAACCTGGCGGAAAACCACAAGGATGCGGAATACCCGTTCGCTTTTCTTGCCACCTACACCTCGCGCCTGTCCGCGCACGGCAAGGCGCAACACCTGCCGCTCGCGCAAGCACTGGCAGAGTTTTCCGGCGGTCGGCAGAAGGCGCAGCTGTTGTCCCTGTTGGTGCCGGTGCAGAAGGCGGCGGAAAGCTGTGATTGGCTGGCCGCTATGGTCGCCGAGGGCGATCTCTACCACCCCCTGCGCTGGCAGGTTGCGGAGGCGGTCCAGTTTCTGCGCGATGTGTCAAAGCTGGATGCGGCGGGCATCGTCGTGCGCACGCCCAGGACTTGGGGCCAGGGTCGCCCGGCCCGGCCAAAAGTAGCCGCCACCATCGGCGCGAAGAACCCGTCCCTACTGGGCCTGGATGCGCTGCTCGACTTCCGGATGGACGTCACGTTGGACGGCAAACCGCTCTCCACCGACGAAATCGCCGCGCTGCTCGCTGGCAAGGAGGGCCTGCAATGGATTCGCGGGCAGTGGGTCGAAGTCGACCGCGACCGGCTCGAACGCCTTATCGCCCGCTTTCAGGGCATCGAGGACGCGGCAGTGGATGGTCTGCCCTTTGGCCAGGCCATGCGCCTGCTCGCGGGCACTTCGCTCGACGATGTCGTAGCCGCCGATCCCGACTGGGCGGAAGTCGTCGCCGGCGATTGGCTCGCCGATTTGCTTCAGGGCTTGCGCAGCCCGGAAGGTCTGGCCGCCGTCAGCCCCGGCCCGGCATTGCACGCCACACTGCGCCCCTATCAGGAAGCGGGCGTGCGCTGGCTGCACCTGCTCACCCGGCTGGGGCTGGGTGCTTGCCTTGCCGACGACATGGGGCTCGGCAAGACGATCCAGGTGCTCGCCTTGTTGCTTACCCTCGAACGCCAACGGCCCAGCCTCCTGGTGGCGCCGGCCTCGCTGCTCGCCAACTGGCAACAGGAGGCCGAACGCTTCACCCCGACCCTGCGCTGCCTGATCGCGCATCCTTCCGCGATGACCCAGGACGCTTTGCACGCATTGGATGCCGCGCGACTGGCGGGCGTGGATTTGGTCATCACCAGCTATGGCACGCTGATGCGTCTGCCCAACCTTCAGGAGATGCGCTGGCAGCTGGTCGTGGCCGACGAGGCGCAGGCACTCAAGAACCCCGCCGCGAAACAAACGAAAGCGGTCAAGAAACTCAAGGCTGATGCGCGCATCGCGCTCACCGGTACGCCGGTGGAAAACCGCATCGAAGATCTGTGGTCGCTCTTTGATTTCACCCATCCGGGCCTATTGGGATCGCAAAAAGCCTTTGGCAATTTCACCAAGGGGCTGCCCCACTACGGCCCGCTGCGCACGCTGGTCAAGCCCTACATCCTGCGCCGCATGAAGAGCGATAAGCGCATCATCAGCGACCTGCCGGACAAGACGGAAATGACCGCCTGGTGCGCACTCAAGCCCGCCCAGGCCGCGCTCTACCAGCGTGCGGTCAAGGAACTGGCCGCCGCCCTGGAAAAGTCGGATGGAATCGCACGCAAGGGCTTGGTGCTGGCCTTTCTGATGCGTTTCAAGCAAATCTGCAACCATCCCTCGCAGTGGCTGGGCGATGGGGCCTGGAAACCGGAAGACAGCGGCAAGTTCACGCGCCTGGCTGAAATTGCGGAAACCATTGCAGCCAAGCAGGAAAAGGTTTTGGTGTTCACCCAGTTTCGGGAAACCACCGCGCCGCTGGCGGCCTTCCTGGGGAATATCTTCGGTCGTGAGGGCCTGGTGCTGCACGGCGGCACGCCGGTGGGCCGCCGCAAAGAACTGGTCAATCGTTTCCAGGAAGACGAGCGGGTTCCCTTCTTTGTCCTCTCGCTCAAGGCGGGCGGCACCGGGCTCAATCTGACCGCCGCCTCGCATGTGGTCCACTTCGACCGCTGGTGGAACCCCGCGGTGGAAAACCAGGCGACCGACCGCGCCTGGCGCATCGGCCAGCACCGCAACGTGCTGGCGCACAAGTTCGTCTGCCGTGGCACCATCGAGGATCGCATCGACGAGCTGATTCGCTCAAAACAGAAACTGGTCAGCGACGTGCTCGAAGGCGGCGCGGAAATCAACCTGACCGAGATGAGCGACGCCGAACTGCTCGATCTGGTGAAACTCGACATCCACTCCATCGGAGAATAAGCGCATGCGTTACGGATACTGGAAACCCTATGTGCCAGTCGCGAAGCGGCGGGCGCAGGCGCAAAAGGCAGTGGCCAAGGCGAAGAAGTCCGGGCCGGGCATGCAGCCCGTGGTCATCGCCGGCCGGGTGATCGCCAAGACGTTCTGGGGCAAGGCCTGGTGCGACAACCTGGAGGCCTACAGCGACTATGAAAATCGTCTGCCGCGCGGGCGCAGCTATGTGCGCAACGGATCGGTCATCGACCTGAAAATCGCGCCGGGCAAGGTGACGGCGCGGGTGATGGGGTCGAGTCTCTACCAGATCGAGATCGGTATCACCGCCGTGCCCGCTGCGCACTGGAAGTCGCTCGCGAGGGAATGCACCGGCTCCATCGCCTCGCTGGTGGAACTGTTGCAGGGCAAGCTCTCGAAGGCCGTGATGGGGCGCATCTGCCAACCGAAAACGGGTCTGTTTCCGGCGCCCAAAGACATTCACCTCGACTGTTCCTGTCCGGATTGGGCGACGATGTGCAAGCACGTTGCCGCCGTGATGTATGGCGTAGGTGCGCGTCTGGACGAGCAGCCAGAACTCCTCTTTACGCTGCGCCAGGTAGATGCCTGCGATCTGGTGGCGCAGGCGGCGGCATTGCCGGTCAAGACGACGCAGGTACCACTCAAGAGCAAGCTGCTCGACGCTGCCGGACTGGCCGATGTCTTTGGCATTGAGATGGCGCTGTCCGATCCGGCGGCGCGAAAAACAGCGACGCGCAGGGCGCGCCAGACACCCGTGCCAGCGCCAGCAACGAAAGCCCCGACAAAGCAGCAGGTGGCCGCGGTGCCGACAACGAAGCGGAAGCCGCTGGAAGTATCTGCTGCGAAGCGCAAGGGCGCGCAGGCAAACCCGAAATCCGTCCAGCCCGCCGCCAAGCGACGAAAATCGCCGCAGACTGCTGCCGCAAACCGGGGGCGGAAGACATCGAAGCCAGACTGATCCGTAATCGGACCGCGCCGCCAGCACCGCATACGCCAGTAGCAATGCTCACGGGCCCCAAGCGCGAGTCGTTCGTTCGTCAACTGCATGCCAGCATCGACAACCAGGTCGGTCGTGCCGATGGGCTCAGGGTCGAAAGCTCCGGGGCGGCAATCGCGCAGCGCTTGCCGGGTCGCGCGTTCAGGCGCTGGCGAACAGGGCGGCGCTCTCGCGATGCACGGTGTCGATCAGCAGGCGCAGTTTTTCCGGGTCCATGGTCGGGTGGATGCCGTGGCCCAGATTGAAGACATGGCCGGGGTGTGGACCAAAGTCGTGAACCGCGCGGATGGCTTCGGCCCGGATCGCCGAAGTGCCCGCATACAACACCACCGGATCGACGTTGCCTTGCAGCGCAACGCGATCACCAACCCGGCGCCGGGCGTCGTCCAGCGCGATGGTCCAGTCCAGCCCAATGGCATCGGCACCGGTTTCGGCCTGGGCTTCGAGCGAGTGTCCGCAGCCCTTGCTGAACAAGATCAACGGTACCCGAGCCGCGCCGTCACCGCGTGGCAGCAGCGCCGCGACCTCGCGCAGATAGCGCAAGGAAAACTCATGGTAATGCGGTAGCGACAAGGCACCCCCCCAAGTATCGAATACCATCACCGCTTGCGCGCCGGCGGCGATCTGGGCACCGAGATAGGCGGCGACGGTGCGTGCCAGCAATGCCAGCAGGCGGTGGGCGCTGGCCGGGTCGTCCCACAGCAACGACTTGGCGCGGGCGAAGTGCTCGGAGCCGCCGCCTTCGATCATGTAACAAGCCAAGGTCCACGGGCTGCCGGAAAAACCGATCAGCGGCACGCGGCCGTGCAACTCGTGGCGGATCATGCGCACGGCGTCGGTGACATAGCCGAGATCGCTGGCCATATCGGGCAACCCCAAGCGATCAATGTCTTGCTTCGAGCGCAATGGCCGGGCAAAGCGCGGGCCTTCGCCTTCGGCAAACGACAGGCCCAGGCCCATGGCGTCGGGAATGGTCAGGATGTCGGAAAACAAAATCGCCGCATCCAGCGGAAACCGGTCTACCGGTTGCAAGGAAACCTCACAGGCCAGCTCCGGCGTTTGACAGAGTTTCATGAAGGAGCCGGCGCGCGCCCGGGTGGCGCGATACTCGGGCAGGTAGCGCCCGGCCTGGCGCATGATCCATACCGGCGTGCGGTCTACTGGCTGGCGTTTCAGGGCACGCAAAAAACGATCATTCGCGAGCGCGGCGAGGGGAGCATTCATGGAATTCCTGGGGTGATCGAGTGATTAGTGATTGGCGGGACGATATTCGCCCTGCAGATAGCCGATGCGGCGCGGCCAGACCGCGGCCATGCCCGCCACCACGGGTAATTGGCTGGCAGCGATGCGGGCGGCGTTGGCGTCGAGAAAATTGCCGTAGGCCAGCACCCACCAATCACCGCCGTCGCGCTCTACCCGCAGCAGATAGCAGTCTTCGATGGCGAGCCCGAGGGTGCTGAGCAAAC
>Ga0210033_1000661_pt1 | contig 32650 bp, 28 predicted proteins | sample CryGeymeta201501_FD_185465 | JGI IMG/M metagenome (GOLD analysis project Ga0210033, IMG submission 185465) | Groundwater microbial communities from Crystal Geyser aquifers in Utah, USA - Crystal Geyser metaG 2015-01 (SPAdes) (version 2) | ecosystem: Environmental > Aquatic > Deep subsurface >... | reverse complement strand
TCAACCCCGTCGTCCACCACGCGCCAAGCGGGGCCCGCACCCGTGCGCCAAATTGTAGCAACTGTCCGGCTGAAGACGCGGGATCTGATCGGTGCCGATCTTGTCGACGTGGAACGTGGCCTGAACGAACACGACCGTGGCCGAGTCGAGGGCGTCGAGGGTGAGGAAGAGCTCGCCGTCGAGGGTGCCACCGGGCTCGAACACGCTGTCTGACGTGAAGCGAATCCAGCTGTAGTGCATGCCAACCCAGCCATCGAGGCCCGCCTCGGCGGCGTCTGGCGTGCGCCAGAGGTTGTCGTGCACCATCGGCTCAAAGTGGAAGGGCTTGTCCAAGCCGAGGGCGTCGAGCTCGGCGCCGATCATGAGCGCGACCTCGTCGGCGCTGCGGGTGGCGACCCCACGGGCGCGCTCGATCTCGGACACGAACTCGGGCACGTTCGCCGGGTTTACGCCCGACTCCATGGGCACGTAGAACAGGTCGGTCGCGGGCACAGTGACGTATTCGCTGCCGTTCTCATCCACGGCGACGTAGGCCGAGGGCAGGCCGTAGCGCGACCCCCGCAGGATCACGTCCTCAGGACCGAACTTGCCCTGGGCGTAGCCCGCGCGCCAGCTCTGCGGGAAGATCCACTGCTGTGACGTGTCGGTCGGGCTGAGCTGGTAGGCGCGCGCGTTCAGGTAGAAGAGGCGCCCCGCGTCGTACCGACCCGAGCTGGTGGGGTCCTCGGACCAGTGGTCGATCCAGTCGCCGTCGATGTCGGCGGCGCTCACGCCGCCGTTGCCATCGTCGACACAGCGCGTGGGCTGGAATTTCGGGTCGACGACCACCGCGAAGCGGAAGTCTTCGCCGCCCGGGAGGCGGTTGTGGAAGCCGATCTGCACGTCACCTTCGGAGGTGATCAGGGCCTCGCCGCGCCACGGTTCGAGGCGGTCCGCCATGACGCGGAGCCCGTCTTGGCCGGCCCAGCCCTCGTGCTCGGGCGGCCAGACGGCGTCGTTGCAGATGGGGCGCGCGTCGGGGAGGAGCGGGTCGTGGTCGGTGCAGTCGACGTTGAAGTGCACCGGCGCATCGTCGATCGCGACCTTGCCGTCGATCACGGTCCGCGAGGTGGAATCGGGGAGGAAGGCGATGTATGCGCCGTCCGTGATCTGCGCGGTCTGGGGCGTGCAGGCGGCGAAGAAGGGGATCAGTGCGGACAGGCGGCGCATAGGGGGACCTCTTGAACGTCAGGCGTGGACTTATAGGCGGGTTGACCCCGATCGGTCAACTCGCCATCGTGTCTCTTGACACGCTGCCTCGCGATGCACGCCTAGTCGTCGTCGCCGTCGTCGTCCATCACCGGCTTCATGCCCGGCGTCGCTGCGCCCTCGCCGCCGAGGGTGGCCTCGAGCCCGCGCGCGAGGTCGGAGAGCTCTGCGGCGCTCAGGCGCGCGGAGCTGTGCAGCTGCACGTAGTACTGCGGCGGCATCCACCCCTCGCGGACCGCCTCGGCCGCTTCGTCGGCGTCCTTCTGGGGCTGGTCCATCTCGGAGAAGTTCAGCTTCTCGCGCGCTTCGTCGACGTGGCTCTGCACGAGCCAAGAGAGCGGGGCGATGTTGCTGTACCACGGCCAGACCGTCTCGTTGCTGTGACAGTCGTAGCACGCGCGCTTGGCGAGCTCTGCGGTGCGGGGGCTGTCCCACTGGGGCTCACCGGTCACGGGCGGGTTGGAGTGCTCGCGACCGTAGGGCACGAGCTGCACACCGAGACCAAGCGCGGCGACCGCGCCGACCACCACCCCGAAAATTTTGGATTTTTCCACGAGCAGTTCCTCCAAGTCAATTGGGTCGCGCGTCTGGACAGTTTCCGCTACCTGCCATGTGTAGCATCGGTCCAATGACGTAGTTGTGACGCAGTGTACGCGTGATGTGGCTCTTCGACCTCGCAGGCACGCGTGCAGCGGATGCGGTAGGCGTGAATCCTCGCTCTTGTCACTTGGCACATGAGGGAGAGGTCGGGAGGCGATCGATGCTAGGGCTTACGAACGGCCGAAAGTGGGTCTACATGAAGTCCATCACCGGGTGGTTCCGCAGGACCCACAAGGTGGTGGGTAGCTTTCAGCTACTCTTTCTATTTGCTGTACCGTTTTTATCCATCGGAGGTAGTCCGGCCGCGTTGATCGACTGGCCTGGGCGTCGTGTCTTCATCCTCGGCAGCGTCTACACGGTCGCCGACTCGCTGCTGCTGATGCTCATGCTGCTGAGCGCGGCCTTCGGGATGTTCTTGTTCACGGCGCTGTATGGCCGCTTGTTCTGCGGTTATGCCTGTCCACAGACCGTGTTCTTGCATGATCTGGTGCACCCGATCGAGCGCTTCTTCGAAGGCGATCGCGGGCCGCGTATGCGTCGCGACGAGCGCGGCAGCCTCGCGGAGCGACTGCCGCGTAAGATCGGCAAGTGGATCGCCTTCGCGCTGGTCTCCTGGCTGGTGTCCGCGGCCTTCATGAGCTGGTTCACGGGGCCCGGCATCTGGTGGGGCGACGCCAGCCACGCGGCGTACACGCTCACCGCGGTCTTCGCGGGCGGCTGGTTCTTGGACTTCGCTTGGTTCCGCGAGCAGGCCTGCAACTACCTCTGCCCGTACGCCCGCTTCCAGGGCGCGCTCTGCGACGACGAGAGCTTGGTCATCAGCTACGACGTCCCGCGCGGCGAGCCCCGCGGCCCCAAGGCGGGCAAGGAGCGCGGCGGCTGCGTGGACTGCAACAAGTGCGTCGTGGTCTGCCCCCAAGGCATCGACATTCGCGACGGCTTCCAGCTCGAGTGCATCGCCTGTGGCCTGTGCGTCGACGCTTGCACCGACGTCATGGGCAAGCTCGGGCACCCCACGCTCGTGCGCTACACCTCGGCCGCCGAAGAGAAGGGCCTGACGCGTCGCCTGATTCGGCCTCGCTCGATCGTCTACACGACGATCTTGTCAGTGATCGCGCTGATCTTCACCGGCATCGTGTGGAACCACCACGACTTCACGGTGAACGTCGCGCGCAACGCGGGCGACCCCTACGTGCAGGACCCCGACGGCATGATCCGCAACACCTACCTGCTCAAGGTGGTGAACCTCGACGGTCACGCAGCGCGCGACTTCGTGGTGCGGGTCGACGGGCTGCCTAACGCGACGGTCATGGTGCCGAACATCCACCTCGAGCCCCTGGGCTCGTCGACGGCGCCGCTCATCTTACGCGTGGCGCCGGGGTCGGTCGGTCCGAACACGCCGTTCACGGTCAACGTCGTCGACGGCGACAACACCGTGACGCGCAAGCTCAACTTCGCCGCGCCTGGGCCGTCCTAGGCGGGCGGCTCGGCGGGGGGCGTCGGTGCCCACCGCCGCAGGCCGTCTTGCAGTGTGCCTTGAAGCGTCATCTTGACGGCGCTCGCGACGGCGTCGCCGATGGGGTCGTTGCCAGAGCGACGCAGCGTGGTCTGCAGGCGCCAGGCGTCGATGACCTCGGCGAGCTGAATCGCGTTGGACGGGCGCGCTAGCAGCCACCCGCCCGCCTCCGCCTGCACCAACAGCCCCGCCTTCTGTAGGACGTGCAGGATGGGGTGAAGGTCGCGGGCGGGGACTTGGCAGCGCGCCGCGAGCGGCTCGATCTCGATGGGGCCCTCGCCGCGGTCAAAGGCGCTAGCGATGCGAGCGCACACCTCCAGCGCGGTCTCGATGGAGGCGACGCGCAGCACGTCTTGCGCGCGCTCGCGCTGCTCTGCCTCGGAGTCGACGAGCGAGGAGAAGTTCTGCACGACGTAGGCCACCTCCACGCCGAGCAGCACGAAGACCCACAGCAGGAACAGCCAGAGCAAGAAGACCGGGATCAACCCGATAGATCCGTAGACAACGATCAGCGGGTCGTCCGACTTGAAGTACAAGAAGTACAGCGGGAACAGCTTGGCCCCGGTTTGTAGCAGCGCCCAGCTCACGAAGGCGCCCGCCAGCGCTGCCCGCCAGCGCACGCGGGTGCAGGGGAAGGTCTTGAGCGCCGCGAGCAGGAGCGTGAAGGTGAGCGCTGGCTGGAGCCAGTCGGCCGTCCACGGCAGGTGCAGGCGCTCGACGCCGATGGCCCCGACCGTCGTGGCGACGGGGGCCATCGTGAGCGTGAAGTAGAAGTTGAGGAGCCGCCCGCCGAAGGTCCGGTTCACCACCGCGCCGAAGATGTCGTTGTAGGTCTCCTCCACGAGCATGTACAAGCGGCCGGTGACGACGACGAGCCCGATGATGCCCGCGACGCCGAGGGTGTCGAAGTTCATGCCCATCAGGCCGGGCAGCAGCACCTCGCGCACCTCGGGGAGGTCGCCGAGCATGGTGTCGAAGACGAGGTGGCCGATGGGGCCGTTGAGGAAGGCGTCCGCGCTGCCGTTGCCGAGCACGCCGACGAGGTTGAGCATGCCGAAGATCAGCATGAGCAGCGGCACGATCGCGACGAGCGTGATGTAGGCCATCGCCGCCGCGCGCGCGAAGGCGCGGTCGCGCTCGAGCTGGAGGTAGAAGAGCAGCGTCCAGCGGGCGATCGTGAGCAGAGGACGCCATGGCGTCATCTTGGACTCTTGCGCCGCGAGGATGAGCTGAAGCTTGAGGATGCGAGGGTTCATGCGTGACAGCCTACTCCGAGGCGTGCGCCGCGCGCCCCCCGACGACGGTGCCCACCGCGTGCCAGCGCTCGCCCCACGGCGTGGCCTCGACGCGCCACAGCGTCAGGTCCGCGTCGTAGCCGGGGGCGAGCTGCCCGAGGTGGTCGCCCGCGTTCACGGCGTTGGCGGGGCCCTCCGTGAAGGCGCGGGCCGCGTGCTCGGTGGTGAGGCGTTCGGCGGGGTACCAGCCGCCTGGTGGCTCGCCCGCGAGGTTCATGCGCGTGGTCGCGGACCACATACCGAGGCCCGGATCGGGCGCTTCGACCGGGAAGTCCGAGCCAAAGGCGAGGGGGATCCCCTGATCGAGGACGGTCGCCCACGCGTAGGCCCAGCGCACGCGCTCGGGGCCGAGGCGGGCTTCGGCCCAACCCATGTCGGAGGTGGCGTGCGTCGGCTGCATGGACGCGATGACGTGCAGCTCGTTGAAGCGCTGGAGGTCGTCGGGGCGGATGACCTGCGCGTGCTCGACGCGCAGCGGCACGTCGACGTCGGGGTGGGCGCTCCGGGCGGCGGCGAAGGCGTCGAGGGTGGCGCTCACGCCAGCGTCGCCGATGGCGTGGACAGCGAGCTGCGCGTGGGCGCCGAGCGCTCGGGTCGCCAAGTCGGCGAGGCGCTCGGGCGCTTCGACCGCGAGGCCGCGCTCGCCGTGGGCGTCGCTGTAGTCGTCGGTCAGCAGCGCCCCGCGCGAGCCGAGCGCGCCGTCGGCGAAGGCCTTGAGCCCGACCACCTGCATCCAGCCGACCAGCCACGGCCCGCTCGTGAGCAGGCGCTCAGCGCCCTGGCCATCCGGGGCGAGGTAGAGCCAGACGCGCAGCGGCAGGGCGTCGGCGCGGGCGAGCTCGTCGTAGAGCGCGAGGCCCTCGTCGTCCACCCACATGACGTGCACGCCGGTGAGGCCGACCTCCGCGGCGCGGTCCAGCCCCGCGATCAGCCAGGCGCGGCGCTGCTTGTGGCTCGGTGCGGGCGCGCGCACGAGGTCCATGGCGGCGTCGATGAGCACGCCGGTGGGCACACCCGCGGCGTCGCGCACGAGCTTTCCGCCGGCGGGATCGGGGGTGGTCGCGGTGACGCCGGCCGCTGCGAGCGCCGCGCTGTTGGCCCAGACGGCGTGGCCGTCCACGCGTCGCAGCAGCGCGGGGCGCGCGCCGGTCACGCGGTCGAGGTCGGCGGCGAGGGGCCAGCCGCCCGCGGGGGCGTCGTCCCAGTCGTTCTGATCCCAGCCCCGCCCTTGGAGCCAGGCCTCGCCCGCGCTGGCGGCCCGCACGCGCGCGAGCACGTCGGCGTAGGTCGCCGCGTCGCTCAGATCGAGCTCCGCGAGCGAGCGGCCGAGGGCCTCGGGGTGGGTGTGGGCGTCGACGAAGCCGGCGGTGACGCGATCTGCGCGCAGGACGGTCGCTGCGACCGCTGGCTTGGCGGGATCGACGGCGCTGATCTGCGCGCCGCGCACCTCCACGCGGTGGTCGGCTTCGATGGCGATCGACAGCGGCGCGTCGAGGTGGTGGGGCGCGCACGCGAGCAACAGGGGGAGCAAGAGCATGGCGCGGCGGCTCAGCGGCGCCGCTTGTGCGGGCCGCGCGGGGGGTGAGTCGGGTAGCGCGCGCGCATTCGGGCGCGCGCGCGGGCGGCTAAGCGCGAGGTGACGTCCGCCCAGGCGTCGCGAAGCACCTCGGCGTCGACGGTGGGGCGCGCGAGCAAGAGCATGCGGGCGGCGGCGCGCGCGCGCACCAGCGGCGCGGGATCGGGCAGCTCCACGTCATCGTCGAGCAGGCCGACCAGCCGCGCCGCCAAGCGGGGGCGTCGTGCGGCGAGGGCCGCGCTGATGGCGTCTACGAGCTCGCCGATGGAGCCCGCTTCGTCCCGCCAGCGCGCGACGAAGCGATCCTCGGCGTCCGCGTCCGGGGGAGGCAGCTCCAAGGGCGGGTCAGATGCTCTTCTTGACCGCGCCACCTTCGGCTGCGGTCTTCTTGGCCGCCATCTGCTTCTTCATCTCGTTGAGCTGCGCCTTGGCGCTGGAGTCAGCGGCCTTGGACTTGATCTTGCGGAGCTTCTCGTCGAGCGAGTCGTCGCGGATCTCAGAGCTGAGGTCGGCTTCGGACTGGAGCTTGCCGATGTGCTCGCGCACGCCTTCCAGCGCCTGGATGTCGGCGTCGGTGGAGAGGCCGTCGAGGGTCTCGCTGATCTGAATGCGCGCCTCGGCGTTGGCCTTGCGGGCGAGCATCTCTTGCTTCTCGCGCTTGAGCTTCTCGATCTCGCCTTGGAACTGGAGCAGCGCCGACTTGGACTCTTCGGCTTGCACGCTCACCTTGGCGAGCTCGTCGTCCAAGCGGGCGATGGAGGACTCCAGCTGGTCCTTCTTCTGGATGAGGATGAGCGCGACCTCGTCCTCGTTCTCTTCCAGGGCGACCGGGAGCTGCACCAGCACCTCCGCGAGCTCGCGCTGCTGCTGCTCGCGCTCGCCCGAGAGCTTGTTGCGCAGGTAGACGATGCCGCTGACAGCCTTCTTGAGCTCCGCGTGCTTCTTGACGCGCTCGCCGATGGCCGCCTCATAGACGGCCTCGGGGTTGCGTGACTCGATGTCCGAGATCCAGAGGCTGAGGAAGCCCCGCCACACGTTGCCCAATCGCTCGAAGATTCCGGCCATCGCCCGCTCCTGCTGATGTTTGCAAGCCTATGCCCGCCGAGAACGCGGGGCAATGCTTCGACGCACGGTACGTCCCTGCGCCGTTCGGTATTTCACACGCCCGCGCGCCACCACCCTGCGGCGAACCAACCGGCTGCGCCTGCCAACAGGCCCCCGATCAAGGTGACCGCGACCTGCGCGGCGGCGCTGCCCCAGTCCTGCTCTTTGAGCGCCGCGAGGACGAAGAAGTTGAAGGTCGAGTAGGTGGTGAAGCTGCCCATGAAGCCTGTCGCGAGCGCGAGCTTCCACGCTCCGCCTACGCGCATGTCCGGGTGCATGAGCACAGCGAGCAAGGCGCAGCCGACGAGGTTGATCGCGACCGTGCCCCAGGGTTGCGGTGACGCGATCGACAGGCCCCAACGCGCGACGGCACCGCAGCCGCCGCCGAGGAAGACCCACACTACGTCCACGAGCTACTCCAGGTCGACTTGTGAGAGCACGCGCGACAAGAACAAGCGCCGGTCGGTGCGGAAGGTGCCGTCGGTGCGCATGGCGGGGACGTCCATGTACACGCCCATGTCTTCGAAGCCCATCCCCGCGTACATGCGCTTGGAGCGATCTTCGTCGCTGGCCGAGACGCGCAGCACGACGTGGGTGCAGCGATCCAGGTCCATGTGCAGGATGCGCTCGCGCACGAGGGCGCGCCCGACGCCGTAGCCGCGGTGCGCCGGCACCACGCCTAGCTCGGTGAGGTAGTAGGTGTGCTCGACCGGCACGAGCCCGCGCAGGTAGCGGGCGATGTCCGGCCGCGACTCCATAGGCACCGCGACGCCGAAGGCAGCGACCTCGCCGGTGGGAGCGAGCGCGACGAGCGTGATGTTGCGCGGCGTAGCGATGAGCTGGTCGAAGACGCCCGCAGCTTCGTCGAGGCTGAACAGCTCGTTGTACGGCTCGCCCGAGAAGACGTCGCAGTACGCGACCGCGAAGGCGTCGCGGATCGCCGCGGCGTCCTGGCGCGTGCGCACGTGCTGGATCGTGAACTGAGGAGGAGGTGCTGCGCTCATAGGAGCATCCAACCACCATCCGATTCTTGGGCACAAGCAGAGATCAGGCGACGAGGGGGAGGCATGACTGGTTCTGTCCGTTAGATGGTGCTTATTGCTTGCTTTTGAATACAGCGGTGTGGGCGGATTCCAGGCACCGAGGTCGGGGGGCGGGTGGCGGGGATCAGGCGCGCGGTGTGATGCGCGCGATGGCGAGGACCTCGCCGGTGCGCTCCAGCGTCCAGCGCGCGTAGAGCTCGGGGCCGTCGCTGTCGTCGTCTTGCCCGTGGAGCGGGTTGAGCAGCGTGACCTGCCCGTCGGTGATGGTCACTACGCTAAGCGGCGTATCGGCGGTAAGTGCCTGGCCAAAGAGGGCGCGCACGGCATCTTTTGCGGCGGCGCTGGCCGCCGAGTGGATGCGCTCCGAGGTGGCGGTGGCGGCGTCATCCAATGGGTGGAGCGCGAGCCCCGCGCGGCCGCCGTGGCCGGCGAAGGCGAAGGCGTGGCCTCGCGAGTGCGCCGCGGCGATGGCGAGCTCGCCGTGCGGGCTAATGTGCAGCGTGTGCCCGCCAGTGAGCGGCGGGAGGCGCACGTCCGCGGGGTGTACGCCCACGAGCTCGGCGAGGGCGCGCTTCGCGGCGATCTGCGCGGCGATGTGACCGCGCAGGTCGTCGGGGTCGACGGCGACGCACACGTCCGCGAGCTCATCCTTGTCAAGCCAGGCGTCCGCGTCCTCGCGGTAGTCGGCGGTGGCGAGCACGTCGCGGCCCTCGGCGCCATCGGCGAGCGCGCGCGCGGCCCCGGCGACGGCTCCCGACGAGAAGGCGTTCGGGCGCGCTTGCGGCGTGAAGGTGTCGGCGGGCTGCGGGTCGACCAGCTCAAGGCTGCGCAGGTGCAGGATGGGGCCCTCGGCGCCGAGCACGTCGACGTCGTAGCGGGCTCCGCGTTGGCGCACGGTGATCTCGAGCTCTTCGCCGTTGCGCGCGTCACGCTCCCAAACAATAGCTTCCACGCTACCAAAGCGCCGACGCTCCCCGTAGACGAGGGCTGCGTGCACCTGAGCGGCCTCCATCGCGGCGGCGATCGCCGCGGGGGTGGTGTTCAGGCTGGGGTCCTGGGCGGCGAAGGCGAGGGCGATGAGGCCGTCTTGGGCGAGCCCGCGCACCTCGTACAGCGCCGGGAAGGGGTGGTCCAAGGAGGCGGCGACGTCGTCGGCGTGCTTGAGCTCCTCGGGGAAGATCGCGGGGGGGAGCGGGTCAGGCTCGGGAGCGAGCTCCAACAAGATGCTGCCGCGCGCGAGCTCCAGCTCGGCGCCGGTGGTGGTGCGGCAGGAGATGCGGGCCGACAGGCTGTAGGCGTCGACGGGGGTCACCTCGACGAAGGCGGCGGCGGGCGCGGGGCCGGCCGGGAGCGCCTTGCTCTCGCAGGTCCACAGGCCGGCGATGGGCACGCCGGGGCGGAGCGCCGACGCTGCGGTGGATAGGAGCTCGATGAGCGTGGCGGGCTCGGTGAGCGAGAGCAGCACCGGGGCCGCGACGCCGAGCACCATGCCGTTGTGCGTGCTGACGCCGTGCGCGATCCAAGGGTGTCCCGAGCGAATGGGGGAGGGCAGCAGGTCGACGCAAGCCCAAATCTCGCCCAGGGTGCGCGCCCCGAGCAGGTCGAGGAGGAGCGCGGCGCGGTCCTGCAGGCTGAGCTGCATGCGCTCCCAGCTCGCCGCGCCGAGCACGAGGGCGTGGCCGCGGCTGAGCGCGGACGCCGCGAAGCGCGCGTTGTCGAGCGCGTCGCCCAGCGGCACAGCGGTCAAGCAGTCGGGCGCGAGCAGCGGCAGCACGGCGGGCGCGAGCTCGGGCTCGGCGTCCGTGAAGATGGCGTGCGTGAAGGTCGCGCCGAGGCCTGCGAGCGCCGCTTCGACGCCGGTGTTCGCCGGGAGGGCGTGCAAGGTGATGCTCGCGTTGAGGGCGAGCGCTCGGATGGTGTCGTCGGGGTTGGCGGTGAGCAGCCACAGCTCGCGCAGGCCTCGCGCGGCGAGCTCGATCACCAAGGCGTTCGCTTGTGGCGAGTCCGCGCCGATAAGCAGCGTTCGCGCGCCCTGGCTCCAAGGCTCGGTCGCTGGGCGCAGCAGTGGCTCGAAGGTGACGCTCTGCAGGCCGTCGCGGCCCCAGGTCAGCAGGCTCGGCTCGCTTGCGAGCGCGGCGTCGCAGACCAAGCGCGCGCGCTCGTCCGCGCTCAGATCGCGGGCGAGGTGAAGCGTCGTGACGAGCGCGCCACGCAGGGCGCTGTAGGTCGGCGCGCGCTGGAGGACCAAGCCTGGCGTCGCCGGCGGCGTGCTGCACAGGCCCACCCAGTGCAGGCCGCGGTCGAGCTCGGCCTCCCGCGCGATCGGCACCGCGGCGCTGTTGGAGTCCACGTCGATGACGACGGCATAGGGCGCTTGAAGGCGACCGCGGCGGCGGAGGACCTCGGCCCGCACGGCCTCGGCGAGCGCGTCCGTGCCCACGACGAGCACGCCGTGTCCGGCCAAGCTGGGACCGTGGGGCAGACGATGCGGCGCCGCTTTGGGGCGGTACAGCATCGGCGCTGGCGCTGTGTCCCCGAGCGAGTCGTCGACGCTCGGGTCTGCGCCGCGGAAGGGGAAGGTGAACTCGCCGGACTCGTCCTCGCTCGTCCACGGCGCCTCGTCGGTGGCGAAGGGCGTGGCGAAGGGGTCCGCGGTGTGCAGGCGCACGGGTGCGGCGGCTGCGTTGGCCGACCACAGCTCGCGGTGGGGCCGAGCGCCGCGAGCGCGAACGCGCCTGGTAGGCCCGGCGTGGCGCTCGTGGCGCGCTGCAGGCCGCGGGAAGGGGCCGCAGGTGCTTGGGGGGGACGCGGCGACGAGCGGTCCTTCGTTTGCCAGCTCATCGACGCTCGCGCTCGGGCTGTCGCTGATGTCCTCGACCTCATCCTGCAGGGTCTCGGAGAAGAAGACGGCGTCGGACTCTTCGTCGAGGAGATCCGGGATCTCGCTCAGCTCCTCAGTGCCCTCCTCGTAGCCAAAGATGGGCTCCTCCGGCGCGAAGCGCGTGGGCAGCATCTCCGCGACCGACGGCTCGGCTTGAATGAGCGCCAGGGCGCAGCCGCCGACGCTCGCTTGCAACAGCGTGGCCGGGTGTGGGTGGGCGGCGCGCAGCAGGGCGATGAGGTCGCCGAACGCCTCGTGCTCGGAGCTCGCGTTCATCCACGCGAGCTCAGGCGAGCGCAGCGCGGCTGCTGTCGTCGCCGCGAACGCGGAGTGCTCAAGCGTCGCGAAGTGGGGGCGGCCGGCGTCGATCGCGTGCGCGCCCAGCTCGAGGACGAGGGCGGCGTCCGTGCCGACGAGCACGACGGCCTCGGCGCGGCCTGCGCGCAGCCAGTCGGCGGCGATCGCGATGGCGTGCGCCGTAGACGGTTGCCCAGCGAGGAAGGATCCATCGATGCGGTTCGCGATCGAGGACACGAGGCCGAGCGGCAGCGTCGCGATCATGCCGACGGAGGCGCTTGGCAGCGTCTGGCCAGCGGCGGCGAGCGCTAGCGCGGCCAGCTTGGCGGGCGTGCTGTTGTCGGTGGCGAGGGCGAGGCCCGTGAACACGATCGTCGGCAGGTGGGTGTGGTGGACCTCGCCGACGCGATCGCGCTCCGCGGTGATGCGGATGACAGCGCGAAGGAAGGCGTCGACCGCCGGTTGCAGCGCGGCGGCGAGGGGTGGGCCAGCGGCGGGGCCGACCTCTTCGGTGGCGACGCGGGCCAGCTGCGGCGTGGCCGCTGGGGGCTGGGGAGCGCGCGGAAGGGCTCCGCGGGCGACGCCTTGCGCGATGAGGTCGAGGACCGCGAGCACCAGGTCGTCGCTGCGATGGATGCGGAGCGCGTCGATGGGGGGCGCCGAGGCGCCGAGGGTGGCCGCGAGTAACGCCCCAGGTAGGGCGTCGAGCGGTGTGGCCTCGTCGAGGACCGCCCCGTCAATCGCGAGCGGCACGCGCGCGGGCTGAAGCGCTGAGGTGGCGAGCACCTCTTGGGCGGAGCGCGCGGGATCGGGGGCGCGCACCGCGAGCACGAGCCGCCCAGCGTCGCGCTCGGTGAGGATGCCCGCCGCGCACGCCGCGGCGGCGACACCGACCCCCGTCGCGTGGATGCGTCGCGGGCGAAGTCCGCCAGCTTGCGCGGCGTCCAGGACGAGGAGGGCCGCGACGAGCTGCGCGAGGGAGCTCAGCGCTTCGGGGAGCGAGGCGTCCTCGGAGAGAAGATAGTGCGCGATCTGCGCACCGCCACGCGGCAGCGCCTCGCACGCGCGGTGCAGACGCTCCTCGGAGCTCGGCCAGCGCGCGATTAGCGCCAGCGCGGCGCCGGCGCGCAGGGCGGGGAGGTCGTCGATGAGCAGCTCCAGGTCGGGGGTCGCCGCGCAGTCGACGACGTGGACCAGGGCGTGTGGCGTGAGCTCGCGCCCGTCTGAGAGCGTGGCGGTGAGCACCTCAGCGCGATGCACGGCGCTCGCGTACGCGCCCGCGGAGCGGACGAGGTGGCTAGGATCCCAGGTCGCGCCCAGCCCAGCGGCGAGGCGCTGAAGCTGCTCGCGGAGGGCGAGGCGATCCGCGGCCGAGGCGGCCCAGGTGCCGGCGCAGGCGCTCTCTTCTTGCGCGGGCTCGTGGTGATCCATCCGGAGACTCCGTGGCGGTAGTGGACGAGCGTACCAGCGGCGCGACGGCGCCGCACGCTCGCGCGGCGATGGCGCCTCGCCAGTGGTCGCTTAGCGCTCCGTGAGCGGCTCGCCTGAACGTGGCTCGTGGTCGCGCGGGGGCGCCGGCGGCGCGGTGGCCTCGGGCTCGCCGACGCGTGCGAGCGCGAGCGCGGCGCGGGCGCCCGCTTCGTAGAGCGGCGTGAGCGCGCGCAGGAGGTCTTCGCCGCCGCGGGGGGGCGGGCCGAGCGCGAGCAGCCCAGCGGCGGGTTGGGTGGCTTCACCAAGGCTAAGCTGAAGGTCTTGCAAGGGCTCGGGCGACGCGAACCAAGCGCCCGCGGGGGCGTCTTCGGCTTCGTTTGGGTTGGCGCTCGGCCACGTCGGATCGTCGCCCCAGGCGGTGCGCAGGCTCGCGATGAGCTGGTCGCTGGTGCGCCCGCGCAGCGTGAACAGCAGGAAGGGATCGCCTTCGAGCGCCTCGGCGAGCACCGCGTAGAGGGCGGTGGCGTGGGCGCAGGGGGGGCGCCAGCCATCCGGGCAGTCGCAGGTGGCCTCGATGTCGCGCTCGGTGCCCCAGGTGCGCCGCCAGCTCGGCAGCAAGCGCACGCCGGTCTCGTCCAGGGCGTCGAGCAGCGTGCGCGGGAGCTCACCCTCGATGAGCGAGGCGATGAGCGACAGATCGGCGAGCAGGCGGCGCTGAATCAGCTCCCACTGGTCGTCATCGAGCACATGCACGCGCAGCGTGGCTTGTACGGGGGTGCGATCGACGACCTCGGCCCCGGCGAGGCCTGGGGAGGTCCACAGCTCGCGCACCCGCCCCGCCCGCGCCAGCGTGCGCCCGCGGGCGACCTGCGGCCCGTGAGCGGCCTCCAAGTGCTTGAGGCTGGCGAGCCAGTGGCGCGAGAGCCAGCCCGGCGCGTGCCCTTGAGTCACGAGGCCGTCTTCGGGGCGCAACATCAGACCTCCTCCTCGATGAGCGCGTCGTCGCCGAGCTCGACGAGCTGGCGCAGCGCGTCGTCGTCGAGCTCAGCGAGCCAGCTCTCGCCGTTGCCGAGCACCTGCTCGGCGAGCTTGCGCTTGTCCTCGAGCAGCGCGTCGATGCGCTCCTCCAGCGTGCCCTGCGTGACGAGCTTGTGGACCTGCACGTTGTGGTGCTGACCGATGCGAAAGGCGCGGTCGGTAGCCTGATCCTCGACGGCGGGGTTCCACCAGCGGTCGTAGTGGATGACGTGGGTGGCGCGGGTGAGGTTGAGCCCGGTGCCGCCAGCGCGCAGCGAGATGAGCAGGATGGGGGGCGCGTCGTCGTCCTCTTGAAAGCGGCGCACGAGCTCGTCGCGGGCGGTCTGGGCGGTGCCGCCGTGAAGGAAGGGCAAGGGTCGCCGGTAGCGCTCTTGGAACCAGCGCACGAGCCGATCGCCGAGCTGCCGATACTGGGTGAAGATGAGGGCGCGCTCCCCCGACGTGAGGATCGCGTCCAGCAGGTCCCCGCAGCGCTCGAGCTTGCCGGAGCGGTGCTCCAGAGGGCCGTCGTCGCCCAGATACTGGCTCGGGTGGTTGCAGATCTGCTTGAGCGACGTGAGCAGCGCGAGCACGTGGCCGTGGCGGCTGACGCCGGTGTGCCCGGCGACGCTGGCGAGGCGCTCGTCCAGCGCTCGCTGGTAGAGCTGGGCTTGCTCGACGCCGAGGGGGGTCCAGCAGGTGCGCTCGATCTTCTCAGGTAGGTCGGTGATGACGTCGGGATCGGTCTTGAGGCGCCGCAGCACGAAGGGGGCGATGCCGGAGCGCAAGCGGGTGGTGACCTGCTGATCACCGTAGCGCTCGATGGGCAGCGCGACCTGCGCGCGAAAGCGGGCGCGGCTCCCGAGCAGCCCGGGGACCAGAAAGTGCATGAGCGACCAGAGCTCGTCCAAGCGGTTCTCGACCGGCGTACCGGTGAGCGCCACGCGATGCCGCGCTTGCAGGCCGCGGGCGCACTTGGCGCGGCGCGAGTCGGGGTTCTTGATGCTCTGCGCCTCGTCCAGCGCGAGCACGTCCCAGTCGATCCGCTTGAGGCGCTGGTAGTCGCGCACGAGCAGGCTGTAGGTCGTGAGCACGACGTCGGCCTTTCGCAGCGCGCGCACCTGGCGCTCGGGGCCGTGGTAGCGCAGCACGCCGAGGCTGGGGCCGAAGCGCAGCAGCTCGCGCTCCCAGTTCCCGAGCACGGACGTGGGGCAGACGATGAGCGTGGGCCTGCGCTCGAGCTGGCTCTGGCGCTCGTGGCGCCGCAGGATGTGCGCGATGAGCTGCACGGTCTTGCCGAGGCCCATGTCATCCGCGAGGCAGGCACCGAGACCCAAGGAACCAAGCGACGAGAGCCACGACAGGCCGAGCTTTTGATAGGGGCGGAGGCGCCCTTTGAAGGCGACCGGAACCAAGGCGGTAGGCGGCGAGCGCAGCGCGCCGAGCACGCGCTCTAGCGAGGCGTCGGCTACGACGGGCGCGCCGTGGTGCCAGCCGACGAGGGCGGCGCGCAGCGCGTCGACCGCGGGGAGCCGCCCAGCCGCGGGGAGGCCGTTGGGCAAGCGGGCGAGCTCCGAGGGATCGAGCAGGACCCATTGACCGTCGAAGCGCGCGATCGGCTCGCGCTGCGCGAGGAGCTGCGTGAGGCGCTCGCCCTCCACGACGTCGCCGCCGAGGGTGATCTCCCAGCGAAAGTTGAGCTCTTGCTCCAGCTGCAGCGGCCCCGACTGCGGGCCGCTCAGGCGGACGCGCGTGCGAATGCGCTGCGTGCCGCCGTCCGAGAAGGCGTCGGGCAGGCGCACTGCGATGCCTTGCTCCTCCAGCAGCGGGCGCGCGTAGCTGAGGAAGCGCCAGGTGGTCGGGGCGTCCCAGCGCAGCGCGCTCGGGCGCGGCCCCCGTAGCGCCTCGGCGAGCGGCGCGAAGGTGCGGGCGGCGCGGGCGAGCGAGCGCAGGGCGACGTGGGCGGGGTGGAGCCAGGAGCGCTCGCCGAGCTGCAGGCGATGGCCCGCGTACCAAGCGTCGTCCAAGGGGACGGACTCGTCGGACGTGTCGGCGGCGTGCAGGTGAAAGCTGAGGCGAAAGGTGCCCGTGGGGGAGTCGGGCAGGTCGAGCGCCAAGCACAACGTGAGGGCGTCGGCGTCGGCGTCACGAGCCCACTCTTGGAGCTGCTGTGGCAGCGCGTGCAGCCGGGCGTCGTGCAGGTTAAATACAGTTTGTTCGCCGCGAAGCGCCTCGGCGAGCTTGGTGGGCCAGCCGCGGCTGACGCCGGCGTGCGTGTCGGTGCGGTAGAGCGCGTCGACGCAGGCGTCGAGGAAGGCGCGCACGACGTAGTGCGCCGGCCACAAGCGGATCGCGCCGCGGCTCTCTACGGGGAGCGCCCGCGCAGCCGGCGGGAGCGCGCGGGCGAGGGCGTCGACGCGGCCGCGATCGGCGCGGTGCGCGAGGAGCGCGCGCCAGCGGGCGCGATCCCCTTCCAAGACGGGCTTGACGCGCTGCCGGGCGGCGAGATCGATCGCGAGCCACGCCGTGAGCGACCAGCAGCGCAGCGCATCGGACAGCTCTGGGTGCTGCCGGAGGTCGCAGAGCAGAGGGAGCACCTGATCCACGGGCAGCGCGAGGCCCTCGACCGAGCGTCGCCGCAGCGCGGGCTGGGGCCACGCGACCTGATGGCGTGTCGGGCGAGGCCAGGCGTTGGCGAGCGTAGGGAGCTCCGTCGCCACGACCTCGTCCAGCTCGCCTGTGGGCGTCCAGAAGAAGAGCTGACCGTCATCGGTCCATGTGGCTTGAAGCGAACCCATGCTGCTGATCCATACCTCGACGCGGGCATCATACGGCGATCCGTTGTTTTGGAGCAAGGTCGGTGCTCGCTTTGGTGCGGGCGATCACGGGCGTCGCGCGACAGACCACGTCGCCTCGACGACGCAATCGCGCCCGCTCGCCCGCTCCTCGACGAAGCGACGGCGTCCAACCGCGCGATTCGGGCCGAGGACGCGCGCCTCGATGCGCTGGTGTTGAGGGGCGCCCCGGCCTGCGTCGTCCCAGGCGCACACCCACCCGGTCGCGGTCGGACGGCAGGCGCCGTCGGGGGCGTCGTCGAGGTACGGCGGCGGCCCGCCGGGGCAGGTCGGGCCGGTCCGCAGCTCGGACCACTGCTCGCCGTCGTTCCCCCAGCAGGTGTCGACGGTGAGCTGCTCGTCGTAGCGCCATGACGTCAGCGGGCAGTCCTTGAGCGGCACGGGCTGGCAGGCGGCGAGGGCGACGAGCAGCGCGGCGAAGAGCGAGACAAAGCGAGCAGAGCACATACAAGACCTCCCGAGGTTGAGCCCGGGGAGTGCAGCGGTCATGCCAGCGAATACACGGCGTTGGATCGTCCGAGTGTCGGACGATCCTCCGTCGGTGTCCGTCGGTGTCAGGTCTCCATGGCGGAGAGCGGCGCGCCGTACGCGAGCGTGACGTAGCGGCCGCGCAGGTAGGGCATGGGGTCGATCTGGCTCTGGAGCAGCGGACCCTTCACGTCGCCAGTCAGCAGCATCGCCGCGCACTCGGCGAGGCCGGCGGCGGTGGTGGACTGAATCGCCTTGAGGCGCTTGCCCGCGATGCGCGTGGGGGAGACGCGGTAGGCCTCGTCCATGCGGCGGCGCTCGCCGCGGTGATCGCGACCCTCGACGGCGGCGTAGATGACGACCATGTCGTCATTGCACGACGGGATCGCGGAGCCCATGCGGTCCTGGAGCTGGGTGATGCGATCGGGCACGTGGCCGATGGCGTCGAGCTGACGGCGGACCCACTTCCAGTGTCCGGGGTAGCGCAGCGTCTTGTAGTCGAGCTGCTGCACGCGACCGCTCAAGGCGTCGGCCATGTCGGCGGCGCCGCCAGAGGTGGTGGCCTCCTCGAAGGGCACGCCGTCGATGGTGAGCGTCTCGATCTCTTCCAGCGAGGGCACCGTGGTCTGCACGCCGTCGCGCACCACGAGGGCGGGCTTGACGTACTCCGTGGCGACGCCGATCGGGCTCCAGGTGAAGCCGTAGAAGTGCGGCGCCTCCGCGTTGCGCGGCAGGGCGCCGACGCGCATCTTGAGGCTGTCGATCTCGCTCACGCCGTTGCGCTCACAGAAGGCCTGGAACAGCGCGTTGCCGAGCACGTTCACGAAGCCGGGCGCGAGGCCGCACTGCAGCGCGAAGCCCTTGGGAGCGCCCTTTGCCATCTCCATGATCTTGTTCGTCTCGGCGACGTACTCGGTGAGGTTGGCGTAGTGCAGGCCGTGCTGAAGGGCCCAGCCAGCGACGCGCGGCGCTTGGCTGCCGGGGAGGCAGTCCAAGATGAGGTCGGCGGAGGCGAGGGCGCGCTCGAGCTCGGGTGTCGTGCCAGTGGTGGGGATGAGCAAGGGCTCGACAGCGCCGGGGCGCTCGCTGCCGTCGGCCACAAAGGACGCGGCCTTGGCGGCGTTCTCGGGGATGGCATCGCCGAGGATCACGTCGACGTCAAGGTCGCCGATCTCTCGCAGCATCAATGCAACGGCAGAACCGATTCCACCACTCCCGGCGACGACGACACGCTTCTTCATGGACCCCTCCAAGTTGGGGTGCCCTGTTATCCCGAACGGGGCTCGTTGGCGGGCGCAGCGACGCCAACGATTCGCCCAACCGACGCAACCGGCCCAAAGCAACGCGAGAATTTTGAAGTGTGCGCGCGCGGTTGGTGGCGGTGGTCGCTCGCGTCGCTCGCCGGGGGAGGGGCGGGCCCGGACGTGTGACTTCGGCGATCGGCCCTGTTGACTCCTCCGTGGTCGCGTTACACGGCGGGCTCGTCGAGGTGATTTGTGAAGCTCCGTCTCCTTCCTCTGGTGCTGGTCGCGCTGTCGGCCTGCGTGACCACCGACTACACCGGCCAGGACGCCGATGCTGTGAAGGCCCGCTACAGCTACGCCGGGAAGTGCTCCGTGTGGCTCCGCAGCAGCCAGACCGGCGCGCTCTACTGCTCCTCGCCTAAGATCGAGTGGCCGTCAGGCGTGCTCGGCGCTCCTGTGGCTGCTCCGGCCCCGGCCGCCGCGCCCGCCGCTGCTGGCGCGTCCGCCGTCGTGAAGGGTGACGCCGCCGCTGGCGAGACCGTCTTCAAGACCTTCTGCGTCGCCTGCCACCAGGCAGACGGCACCGGCAAGATGGGCGAGGTCCAGATGGCCGCCGACTTCGTCGCGGACAAGACCCGCTTGGCCAAGACCGACGAGGAGCTGCTCACGTCCATTCGCGACGGCAAGACCGGCACTGTCGGCTCCATGCCGCCGTGGGGCGCCGCCACGACTGATCAGCAGCGCGCCGACGCGCTGGCCTACATTCGCGCCACCTTCGGCGACAAGTAGGCCCGCCGCGGCCTCCTACGCCGCTGTCGCCATCGCCCGCCCCGTCGGCGGGCCCTACACGTACGGCATCCCCGCGTGGATGGGCGACGTGCGCGTGGGGCACGCTGTGCTCGTGTCCTTCGGACCTCGCGGTTCGGAGACGGGCTACGTCGTCGAGCTGCTGGACGAGCCGGGCTTCGACCCCGCCAAGGTGAAGCCGCTCCAGCGCCTGCTGGACCCGACCCCCGCCTTCGACGAGCGGCAGCTCCGCTTCTTTCGGTGGGTGGCCGACTATTACCTGGCTTCGCTGGGCATGGTCATTCAGACGGCGCTGCCCTCCGGCATGCGGGCGCGCACGGTGCGCGTGGCGGAGCCGACCGACGAGGGCGTGCAGGCGCTCACGGACGGGCAGGTGCCGGAGCCGAGGGCGCTGGTGCTGCGCGAGCTCATCGCGCGACCCGGCCTCACGGCGCGGGGCCTCGCGCGGCGCTTGGAAGGCGAGCTCGACGCCGCCGAGACGGAGCGCGCCCTCGCGGCCCTGGAGCGCAAGGGCTGGGCGGCCTGGGCGGATCGCGAGATCGGTGAGACTCGCGCGCGGATTCGCACGGTCGAGCTCGCGGTGCCCATCGGCCGCGCCTTGGAGCTGCTGCCGCGGGCCGGCAAGCGCCAGCGCGCGCTCATCGAGGCCCTCGATCGCGCAGCTTCTCCGGTCGATGTGCGGGTGCTGGTCGCTGAGCAGGGCTCCACGGCGCGCTCAGCGCTCGCTACCTTAGAAGCGGCGGGCGTGGTGCGCAGCGATGAGCGCGAGGTGCGCGACGCCCTCGCTGAGGCCGAGCCCCTCGGACCCTCGGTCGCGCCGACCCTCAATGACGCGCAGCGCGCCGCCCTCGACGTGCTCACGGCCGACGGCGCCGCGGGCACCTACCTGCTGTTTGGCGTCACCGGCTCGGGCAAGACCGAGGTCTTCTTGGGCGCGGCGGAGCGCACCCTCGCGCGCGGCCGGCAGGTGCTCGTGCTCGTCCCGGAGATCGGGCTGACGCCGCAGCTCGTCGGGCGGTTTAAGGCGCGCTTTGGTGAGACGGTGGCGGTGCTGCACAGCGGGCTCACCGGGGCCGAACGGCTCGCCGAGTGGCGCCGCATTCGCGCGGGCGAAGCGGCGGTGGCGGTGGGCGCGCGCTCGGCCTTGTTCGCTCCCTTTCGCGACCTCGGCCTGCTCGTGGTCGACGAGGAGCACGACGACTCCTACAAGCAGGACGAGGGCGTGCGCTACAACGCCCGCGACCTCGCGGTGGTGCTCGGGCGCGAGCACAACGCGGTCACCGTCCTGGCCACGGCGACCCCCTCGCTGGAGAGCTGGCACAACGCCAAGCTCGGCCGCTACCATTTGCTGCAGCTGCCCTACCGCGCGACGCCGCGCCCGGTGCCCCTCGTCGAGCTGATCGACATGACCGAGCAGCCGCGCGACGCCGATGGCAAGCCGCCGATCTTCGCGCCCGAGTGCCTCGACGCGCTGCGCCAGACCTTCGCCGCCGGTGGCCAGGCCATCGTGCTCTACAACCGGCGCGGCTTCGCCACCATGGTCGAGTGCACCGCGTGCGGCGCCACCTACGAGTGCCCGAACTGCGGCATCACCATGATCTTGCACCGCCACGCGGCGGTGGTCGCTTGTCACTACTGCGGTTTAAAGCAGCACTACGACGGCGTCTGCCCCGCCTGCACTCGCGCGGCCTTTCAGGAGCTCGGCAAGGGCACGGAGCGCGTCGAAGCGGTCCTCGCCGACGCGTTCCCGGAGGTGCCCACCGCGCGCATGGACGCGGACACCACGGCGGTACGCGGCGCGCATCACCGCATCCTCAGCGACTTTCGCGAGGGGCGCACGCGCCTGCTCGTTGGCACGCAGATCGTCGCGAAGGGCCACGACTTCCCCGGCGTGCAGACGGCGATCGTGGTGAGCGCCGACCACGGGCTGCGCATCCCCGACTTTCGCAGCGCAGAGCGCACCTTTGCGCTGCTGGTGCAGATGGCGGGCCGCGCCGGTCGCGGGGACTCGCCGGGGCGCGTGCTCGTGCAGACGTGGGCGCCGGATCACTACGTGCTCAAGCAGCTCGGCGGGGTCGAGGGCTTCCTCGCCCGTGAGGCGCGCCTGCGCGACGCGCTGCGCTACCCGCCGTTCTCGCGCTTGTGCTTGGTGCGCCTCGACGGCGTCGACCGCCCCCAGGTCAACCGCGCCGCGAACGAGCTCGCGGAGCACCTGCGTCGCGAGGCGGAGCGCTTCCCGGCGGTTCATGTGCTCGGCCCTGCTCAGGCGGCGATGGCCAAGCTCGTCGGCCGGTGGCGGCTGCAGATCGTGCTGCGCGGCGAGGACGTGCGGGCCTTTCGCGCCTATCTGCTGGCGTCGCGGCCGCGCTTGGAGCGCGCGTCGGTCAAGGGCGTGCGGGTGAGCTGGGACGTGGACCCGCGCAGCCTGATGTAGGGCGCCTCACTCGGTGGCGCCGTGGACCCACAGCTCGAAGACGTGTACGGGCTCGCCGCCCCCGACGGGCACCACGACGGACCAGCCAAAGCCGCCGGTCTCATTTTGCAGGCCGATCCCGCCGCACAGGTCGAGGTGGTCGGTCCACGCCGCCCCCGCGCGCAGCGCCACGAGCTTGCCGATGACGACTGAGCCGCCGGCGCGCAGATCGGGCAGCAGCGCCTGGTCGTAGCGCAGGCCGGCGTCGAGCTCGATGGAGCCGAGCGGGGCGGCGTAGCGCGCGCCGAGGGCCGTGGTGAGCGGCGTGGGGCGAGGTGAGGCGGTGGGCAGCGGGTTGCGCAGCGCCCAAGCGACGGTGGTGCGCTCCGAGGCGCGCAGGGCGAGGCCCGCGCCGAGGTTGCCCGTCCACCCGCCGCCGAGGGTGGCGGTGTCGTAGCGCGCGAGCGTGCCGCTGAGGCCGAAGGTGAGCCGGCCATTGAGGCCGATGGGCGCTGAGCCCGCCAGCTGGGCGTCGGTGATGGACTTGTGGTTGCTCGGGAGCGTGTCGCCGACGTACCACGCCGGCAGCTCGGCGTCGGTGTAGGGCGGCGTCGAGCCCTCCCAGCGCAGGCTCACGCCGAGCGCGATCTCCGCGGTCGCCGAGTCGACGATCGCGGCACCGAGCGCGGTCTCGCCCCCGACGCTGCCCAAGGCGATGACGTCCATGCGCCTGAGCTGCGCGCCGAGCGCGGGGCTGCGCAGGGTGGCGGTGACCGAGGTCGGGTCTGCCAGCCCCACGCCGCCAGTGCCCGCTGAGGTCGCGTCATACAGCGGATCCGCGGCGAAGGCGGTGAAGGAAGCGAGCAAGAGGGAGAGGAGGGTCATCGGTTTGCCGTCGTCGGAGGAATCCACTAGGTGGCGCCCGCCCCCTATCGCCCGATGGGGCTCGCTGGAGGTGACATGGAAGCCGACCGTCTTGTGGTGTTCCGAAAGCTCCTCAACAGCCGCCTCGACGCGCTGTTGGAGGGTGCAGGTGGCACGATCGCGCACCTCACCCAGCCGCGCGAGCCGCTCACGGACGAGGTCGACATCGCGGTGGATGAGACGAACCGCGACTTTGTCCTGCGCCTGCAGGACCGCGACCGCCGCTTGGTGGAGAAGATCCGCGAGGCCCTCGAGCGCCTGGATACGGGCGAATACGGGCTGTGTGTGGCCTGCGGTGAGGACATCGACGAGCGCCGGCTGATGGCGCGGCCGGTGGCGACGCACTGTATCGACTGCAAGACTGAGGTCGAGGCGGCGGAGATGCACCGCTCCCGCATCTTCTAGTCGGCGATCCGGCTTCTAGTCGGCGATCCGGCGGCTTGTGAACGCCGGAGCTTGGGCTTCGCTCATCGCGTACTACAGTACGCTTCTTCGCTGCAGCCCGGCGCTCGGGCGCCCACAAGCCTGCCGGCTCGCCGCCTAGCGGCTCTGTTCTGGCGAACGGACAGGGTTTTCGGCGTGGGTGCCGCTGCGGAGCGCCCGCTAGCCAGGGGCTACGCGGTCGCTCGGCCTCGCCTTCGGCTCGGCTTCGCCTTCGGCTGGGCCTCGCCTTCGGCTGGGCCTCGCCTTCGGCTCGGCTTCGCCTTCGGCTTGGCTTCGCCGGGGGGCGGTGCGCGTGCTAGGGCGGGGGGAACGGAGGCTTGGGATGGTATCTGAGATCTTTGACGCGACGCGCTGGCGGCCGGTGGTGGGCTTTGACTTTCAGGACCTGACGTACCACCGCGCGGTGGACCAGGGCACGGTGCGGATCGCGTTCAATCGGCCGGAGTGCCGGAACGCGTTTCGGCCGCAGACGGTGGATGAGCTGTATGTGGCGCTCGACCACGCGCGGCAGTGGTCGGATGTGGGCACTGTGCTGCTGACGGGGAACGGGCCTTCGCCGAAGGACGGCGGGTGGGCGTTCTGTTCGGGGGGCGATCAGCGCATTCGTGGGAAGGACGGCTACAAATACGAGGGCGTCGAGGGTGTGGACCCCGCGAAGCTCGGGAGGCTGCACATTCTTGAGGTGCAACGCCTGATTCGGTTTATGCCTAAGGTCGTCATCGCGGTGGTGCCGGGGTGGGCGGTCGGCGGCGGGCACAGCTTGCATGTGGTGTGCGACCTCACGCTCGCGAGCGAGGAGCACGCGGTCTTCAAGCAGACGGACGCGGACGTCGCCTCCTTTGACGCCGGCTACGGCTCGGCCTACCTGGCGCGCATGGTCGGCCAGAAGCGGGCTCGCGAGATCTTCTTCCTCGGCCGAAACTACAGCGCTAAAGAGGCGTTTGAGATGGGCATGGTGAACGCAGCGGTGCCGCACGCGGAGCTCGAGGCCACGGCGCTCCAGTGGGCGGCGGAGATCAACGCCAAGAGCCCCACGGCGCAGCGCATGCTCAAGTTCGCGTTCAACATGGTGGATGACGGCCTCGTCGGGCAGCAGCTCTTCGCGGGCGAGGCGACGCGCTTGGCCTACGGCACCAGTGAGGCCCAAGAGGGACGCGACGCCTTCTTGGAGAAGCGCAAGCAGGACTTTAGAAGCTTCCCCTGGCACTACTAGGGGGCGACCTCAGTGGGGTGGGCGTCGCGCAGGCGGCGCTCGCTCAGCCGATGGATCTAAGTGGACGATTGCATCTGTAGAGTTTAGGTTCGCGCGTTCGTTCGCTGAGATCCGCCCGCCACATGCCGGCGGTACCCCACTGGAGACGACATGAACAGCTTGAGCCGATGGCTATGTCTGGGCGCGGCGCTCACGCCGCTGGTCTTGACCACGACCGCGCACGCGACCGGCGCGAAGAAGCTCCCAGTCTACGACCTCACCACCGAGAAGGGGTTGAAGAAGTCCGCGAGCTTGTTTCACTACACTGTTGAAGGAAAAGTGAAGGACTTCCCGACGAAGATCGCGATCCCTTACTTCCAGATCCGCTACCGCTTCGAGTCACCGGCCGAGATCAACTCCAACTCCAGCGGGTGGAGCCGCACCTCGTATGTGCTCCAGCTCGAGGACGAGGACTACACGACGCTCACGGACATGCTCTACGCGCAAGCCGTCGCGGAGCTGACGGCCGAGGGCTTCGAGGTCATCCCGCGCGAGACCGTGCTCGCGTCCGCCAGCTACCAAGCGCTGAAGGGCGAGACTGAGGAGAAGGTGAACGGCACCCGCGCGCGCTACGCCCCGTCGGGCATGAAGAACCTGCGCACCCGCGCCGGTCAGTCCGTCGACGCGCCCGACTTCGCCGCGATCAACCGAGAGGTTGGCGCGGATGCGTCGCTCGCGATCTTCGCCAACATCGGCATCTGCAACGTCGAGGTCACGAAGAAGCACGTCGGCGGCGTCATGCCCTGCCTCTACGGCGGTATGCTGCAATATCCAGGTCTCAACCTGGAGTTTGTGGGCGGCGCCAAGGATAAGGGCGACTCGGTCAAGCCCGAGTGGGCCTACCGCATCTACAAAGAGAACTTCATGTTCAAGTACGGCGGCGACGTGGGCTACGACACCGCCTTCTTCGGCATGAACCCGGCGATGACCCCCGGGCGCCGGCACTTCTGGCGCGATCGGGAGTGGGACGCCCAGACCGCGGCCTTCATCGAGGGCGGCGGCACGGTCTTCGACGACGCGATGACGGTGGCGATGTGGGTCCTCGACAGCAAGACCGCCAAGCAGCGCGCTGCTGCGGGCGTCGCGAAGCGCGAGAAGCCGGAGATCGGCGTGATGGCAGCGCCCGCCGCGCCGGTGGTCGAGGAGGTCGCGCCGGTGGTCGAGGAGCCCGCGCCGGTGGTTGAGCCTCTCCCCGAGGTGGAGGCGCCGCCTGCGGCGGAGCCCGCGCCTGCGAATGACGGCATCGACCCTCCGACCGAGGCGCCCGAGTAGCGACGCACCTCCGCATGCGCTCGGGGGGCCATCGCCTCCGGGCGCTGGCTCACGCCGACAGCGACGCAGCCGAGCTGCGAGCGCTCGCGCGTCCCAGACCGCCCGGCCGACCACCCACCCATCAGCGTCCACCACCCCGACCGCCGCCTTGAGGCCCACCGGCAGGCCGGTCTCCGCCGCAGGAGCTCCGTCGAGGCTGTCCGCGTCGCGAAGGGCGCTGAGGGTCGCTGGCGAGAGCACGTCGCGCCCGGCGGCACCGCGCGGATCTCCGGCGTGACCTTGGCCGCTGGGAGCGCGCCGCCCTTGCCCGGCTTGGCGCCCTGCGACAGCTTGACCTCCAAGGCCGCGCACGTCGTAGCGCGGGACGCGCTCCTTCAGCATCCCAAGGTCAAAGCGACGGTATGAGTTGCGACACCCGAAGTAGCGCGCGCTGATCTGCCAGATCCGGCCGCCGCCGTGGTCGTGGTGTGGGCTGGTGCCGCCATCGCCTGTGTTCTGCAGCGCCCCCCCCCAAGGTGACACCTTGGTTGATCGCCTGCACGGCGCTGGACGAGAGCGAGCCGCAGCTCATCGCCCAGGTGCGCGAAGGCGGCGTGCTTGATGATGAGGTAGCTGTTCGCCACCTCGGGGTCGTTGTCCGTTCCGAAGCCGAAGTCGGTGTTCTCCTGCTTGGCCGACGCGCTGATCGCGGGAGAAAGGGCGATCGTCGTCGTTCTCGGTAACGATGTGCTGGCGCAGCTCGGGCCCGACGGCCTCGAGGACGTAGCGCAGGTGCCCACGAGCGGGAAGTTGTGCAGGATCGCGTGCTGGCGCTGCGTGACGTCCCACGCCGCGAGCGCAGCGAGGCCGATGGCGACGACCAGGACGAGTGAGAGCATGGACGATCCTCAACAGCGTGAGGAGGCAGCCTAACTTAGAGCACGCCGACGAGGGCGAGGGTGGTGAGCGCCGCCGTGAGCGCGCCGATCACGGCGCCGACGCCGATGCCGATCGCGAAGACGCGGTAATCGACCGCGTGACTGCTCGGCCGAGCCCCGACTGAAGAGCCCGGCGGACCGTAGGCGCGCTCCTGCAGCAGCACATCGGTGGGGGCGGCGGCGCGCGGGGGCGGCGGGAGGTCGGTGGTGGCGGAGAAGATGCCGGCGCCCTCTTCCAGCGCGACGACCAGGTCGGCGGCGGTTTGAAAGCGCTTGGCTTGGTCCTTCTGGAGGAGCCTCAGGATGGCGTCGTCCAGCCAGGGCGGCACGTCCGGGTTGATGGAGCTCGGGACGGCGGGCTGGGTGTTCACCTGCGCGAACATGACGGCGACGTTGGTCGAGCCGTGGAAGGGCGCCTGGTTCGTGGCCATGTAGAACAGCACGCAGCCGAGCGCGTACAGGTCGACGCGGTGGTCCATCGGCCGGCCCTCGATCTGCTCGGGGGCCATGAAGTGCACGGTGCCGACGACCATTCCCGGGCTGGTGAGGCGATCGGCGACGTCGTCCGTGCCAGCGGTGTGTCCAGGCTCTCCCGTGTCGTCGGGGGCCGAGAAGCGCGCGATGCCGAAGTCGAGCAGCTTGATCATGTCCCGGTGCCCGTACTTCTGGCAGATCATGATGTTGGGCGGCTTGAGGTCGCGGTGGATGATGCCCTCGGCGTGGGCGGCGGCGAGGCCGCGGGCGACCTGGGAGCCGAGCATGGCGACGCGCACGGGGGCCATGGGGCCGCGCAATCGGCGCATCTCCGCCGACAAGGTGACGCCGACCAGGTACTCCATCGCCAAGAAGATGTGGCCTTCGGGCGTGTGGCCGAAGTCGTAGAGGCGCACCGTGTTCGGGTGCTCGATGCGCGCGGTGGCGCGCATCTCGATGAGGAAGCGCTTGACGATCCGCTGGTTGACCGCGTGCTGAGCGTGCAGGATCTTGAGCGCGACGATGCGGTCAGCGTCGATCTGCGTGGCGCGGTACACGACGCCCATTCCGCCGATGCCGATGCGCTCCTCAAGGCGGTAGCGACCGGCGACAACGGTGCCCACCATGTCCGGCGTGGACGCGGTAGGTGGCTCGTGGTGGTCGTCGGGGGGTTGCCGATCCATGATTTCCCTAAGCTAACGGGTCCCCTCAGACGACGCCGATCCGCACGGCCACATAGGCGACCGCCATCGCCGTGAGGAGGGCGATCCCGGCGAGGTGGTACGCCGTATAGAGCGCGCTGGGGCGAAGCGCATCGGGCACCTCATCGCCACAAAGGACGCGCCAGTTGAGCAGCGGGAAGGCAGGCACGGTGGGCCCAACGAGCGCGCCGACGGCGCAGATCGCGAAGGTCACCCAATGGACCGCGGCGCGATCGCGCATCGTGGCGCCCTCGGCTCGTAGCGTGAGCAGCGCGCCCTCGACCGCGCGTGGGAAGCCGTCGAGCACCGCGAGCGTCGTCGAGATCATGGTCGCGAGGGCCGCGCTCAAGACCAACGGCCGGACCCAGCCGCCGAGCGCCTCGGTGTAGACCCGCACGAGCAGCGCTGCGAAGGCCGCCCCGGAGCTCGGCACCACCTCGCCGCTCCCGTGCCGCATCACCGCGCCGAGGAAGAGAAAGAGCGCTGCGAGGAGCGCGGTGCCAACGCAGCCGACGTTGAAGTCGAGGGCGGCCTGGGTGGGCGGCGCGGGGCAGCAGCAGCGCGAAGCGCCCGACCGCGAGCAGCGCCGCGCCACCCCCGCCCACCCCGTCGGGCTCAACACCCAGCGCCCGCGCCGTCGGTAGCCGTCGAGGGGGGTGTCGTGCATCGAGGGGCGTGCCGTTACGGCAGGCTCGCTTCGGGGAGCGCGTCCAGGGGGAGATGACGCGTCCTGCCCTGCTTGCGGAAGGGGGCGCCAAGGACCCACACAACGAGGGAGAGCCCGCAGAGGGGGAGCACGGGGACGAGGGACACCTGGTGCCCTGGCGAGAGCGCGATGACCACGGTGACGAGCGCGAGCAGGGTGGTGACGAACACCGTCGGCACGGGCAGGACGTAGAGGAGCGTCGAGCCCACGACGAAGGTCGCCTTGGAGCCGAGCTGGACCAGGCGCTGGCGGAGCGCGTCGAGGAGCTCGCGGTAGCCGGCGGCGTGGCTCGTGAACTTGCCGAGCGACACGAAGGAGCTCGAGTTGATCGCGATGGTCGTGCCGGACGTGGACCGAACGGCGGCTACCCCGCGCCCGTACTGCACCGTCAGCCGTATCCAGGCGATGTCCGCAAGAGGCATGTGGATGTGGGCGCCGCTCTTCTCACGATACTGGTGGATGCCGTCGTCGAGCAGCTCGACGCGGACGGGGCCACCTACAAGGCTCTCGACATAGTGAAGCGTGGTCATCGATTCGCTCGCGGTGGGACGTTTTCGCGCATGATTGTATCAGGCCGCAGGCGTACACTACAAGATCTCGGATCGGTCGTAGGGGTCAGGTGATGCTATTTTCGATATTATCAAGATTATGTAGGTTTGCCCTGTCTAGCTGAGAACCCCCACGGCGACTGCTTAGCCGAGCGTAGGTCGCTGTGCGTGGTCGCCAAGAGGTGTGGGTGTCTTAGAACGCCGAATAGTAGGCAATACCAGCATATGGCATCACCTGACCCCCACCTACTCGAACGAGAACGCGCCGTAAGCGGCCCCGCCATCGTGAGGGACAAAGCTGATGATCAGCGGAAGCGTGAGCGTGAGCGTGCCCCCACGGGCACGTTGAACACATGGGTCACGATGTCCGCGTCGGGCCAGCCCGAGCTCGCCGCGAAGTCCGAGCTCAGGGTGAGCGGCGCGTCGCTGGCCTCCATGCGGGCGAGGTTCGCTCGCGAGTTGAGGCGGAGCTGGAGGGTCGACGTCACCCCGCCGTCGGCGACGTTGAGGGTGCAGGGGATTGTCACCCTAAGCTCGCTGGCGCACTCGGCGTGCTCCGCATCGTGGTCGATTCGCCGAAGCGACGCCGCCTGACGGTCGCACTGGAGCGATGCGGTCGCCGTGGCCTGACCGCCAACGGCGTCGACCCAGTGAACGTCGCGGACGTTCGCGAGCCCGAGCGCGTCGAGGTGGTCGAGCCGCTTGCCGCTCAAGCCGAGGGCGTCGGCGTCCCAGGCGGTGGTGGCCGCGGTCCAACCCGCTGAGCCGCAAAAAGAGCCCGGTGTCATCGGTCTCGGCGCGCCAAGGGCTGTGGACGGCCATGGCGGGTAGGATCACCTTATTTATCTACAAGCACCTAGTCGTTGAGGTTGACCCAGTCGCTGATGGTGCGGGCTGAGGCGACGCCGCCCCGTGCGCGTGAGGCACGAGGCGGACGCATTGTGGGCGCGCGAGGCGCCCTACTCGAAGGAGAACGCGCCGTAGGCTGCCCCGTCGGCGCTCGCAACGAAGCTGATCTGCAGCGGCAGCGCAAGATCGTATCCGGCGATGCTGTTCTGCAGCTGGAGCGTGATCCCCGCGTCGGTCCAGCCCGAGCTCGTCGCGAAGCCCGCGCTCATGGTCACCGGCGCTTCGCTCGCTTCGAGGTAGGCGTAGTTCTCCTGCGCGGCGATCACGCGGAGCGAGACCGCCGCCGTCAGCCCGCCGTCCGCGACGTCGAGCGCGCAGGGGATCGTCACCTCGAGCTTGCGAGCGCACGAGCTGTAGCCCCCGCTGTACACGACTTGTTGCAGCGTCGCCGCTTGGCGGTCGCACTGGAGCGAGGCGGGCGCCGCGGCCTGACCGCCGACGGCGTCGATCCAGTGCACGTCGCGGACGGTGGCGAGGCCGAGGGCGTCGAGCTGGTCGAGCAGCGCGGTGCCGGTCAAGCCCGGCGCGCCGTCGTCCCAGGCGATGGCGGTGAGCGTTCCGAACGAGTCGTCGCATGAGATCGCTGTGTCATCGGTCAAACTGGCGCTGTCGGAGCCACTGTTGCAGGCCGCCAAGAGCACGAGAATCAATGAGGTCATGGGGACTCCTTAGTAGTTGAGGTTGACCCAGTCGCGGATGGTGCGGGCTGAGGCAACGCCGCCTCGTGCGTGCGTGCGGCACGAGGCGGACGCTTTGGGGCGCGCGAGGCGGACTACTCGAAGGAGAACGCGCCGTAGGCTGCCCCGCCATCGGAAGGGATAAAGCCAATGATCAGCGGAAGCGTGAGCGTGCCACCCACGGGCACGTTGAACACATGGGTCACGATGTCCGCGTCGGGCCAGCCCGAGCTCGCCGCGAAGTCCGAGCTCAGGGTGAGCGGCGCGTCGCTGGCCTCCATGCGGGCGAGGTTCGCTCGCGAGTTGAGGCGGAGCTGGAGGGTCGACGTCACCCCGCCGTCGGCGACGTTGAGGGTGCAGGGGATTGTCACCTCGAGCTCGCTGGGGCACTCGGTGTGCTCCGCATCGTGGTCGATTCGCCGAAGCGTCGCCGCCTGACGGTCGCATTCAAGCGAGGCTGGCGCCGTGGGCTGACCGCCGACGGCGTCGACCCAGTGAACGTCGCGGACGCTCGCGAGCCCGAGCGCGTCGAGCTGGTCGAGCAGCTGCGTGCCGCTCAAGCCGAGGGCGTCGTCGTCCCAGGCGGGGGTGGTCGCGGTCCAACCCGCCGAGCCGCAAAAGAGCCCGGTGTCATCGGTCACGCCGTCGTTGTTTGCGCCACTGTTGCAGGCCGCCAAGAGCAAGAGAATCAATGAGGTCACGGGGACTCCTTAGTAGTTGAGGTTGACCCAGTCGCGGATGGTGCGGGCCTTGACGCCGTTGGTCCAATACGGGGCCACTGTTGCATGGCCATGTGTGACGGCGGATACGACGTGTGCGCCCGAATCAGCTGTACATCCGTTGGGACAGAAGTAGTAGGGGCCGCCCGACATCCCAGAGCCGCCCGCCACGTTGAATTGGAGCACCTTCGCCAAGTTGTTGTACACCGGGCCGTCGGCGTTGTAGAGCGTGGCTCCCCTGTATGGGAGGTAGACAAAACCGCTGGGAGTGCGGATGAGGTCGCCGCCGTTGTTCACCAAACCTGTCGTCGTAGTGTTGGACGCGCAGCTGGGCTTCACTACGGGGTACCCGCTGTGGGTGTGGGTGGCGTGGTTTAGCTTCCAATCGGAGTGGTCGGAGAGCACCATCCAGCCGACGGAGGGCGACATGGGCGCGGAGAGGGGCACCACCGCGTAGTCATCCTCGGCGGGGTAGGCGGGAACACCGGCACCCAACAGGTAGGGCACGTGGATGGCGGTCGCGGTGCGGCACTGCGCGCCAGCCTGCAGGTTGCCCAGGGTGCAGATGTGCAGCGTGTTGGGATTGGTGACCCCAAGCTGGCCCGCGACGACGTGGGCCGCGGTGAGCACGTGCGAGTCGTCGATCATGACGCCGGAGCCATAGTACCGGACGTGGTCCGCGTTCGTGGCGCCGAAGATGAACACCACCTTCTTGTCGCGCACGTGGTACGAGGTGACCGGAGTCAGCGGGGTCGCATCTGCTGCGCTGTAGTTCACGATCTGGGCGTCCCCGTCGGGATCGGGACAAGCGTAGGTCCACGCGTCCAAGTCGACGTCCACCGGCGCCGAGCCGTCGGACCACTCCACGCCCGAGCGCGGCTCCGCGTCTGGCTGTGGGCCGAGCTCGGCCTCGACGCGGCGATCGTAGGCGTCGAGCACGTCCCACATCTTGGCCTCGTCATATCCGCTTAAGTACCAGGTTTGACCGTACTCGTCGACGCGAACGGCCTCGCCGACCCGCAGGTAGGCCGCCGGGTCGACGCTGACGTCGGTGTAGCGGAGACCAGGTAGACTCGCCTCGCGCACGCGGGTCACGCGCTCCTCGTTGTCGACGAAGGTGGCCTGCCCACCGTACACCCAGGTGAGGGCGCCGCGATCCTCCACGTCCTGCCCCTCAAGGTCCTTGGGCCGGCGGTAGTGGTAGGAGCCACCGGGGAGATCGTAGCGGCGCTCGATCCCGAGGTCGGCTTCGCGGATGGCCGTCATCGCGGCGAGCTCCTCACCGGAAGTCGGCGGAGAAGCTGGTGTTATT
>Ga0210033_1000660_pt1 | contig 32688 bp, 34 predicted proteins | sample CryGeymeta201501_FD_185465 | JGI IMG/M metagenome (GOLD analysis project Ga0210033, IMG submission 185465) | Groundwater microbial communities from Crystal Geyser aquifers in Utah, USA - Crystal Geyser metaG 2015-01 (SPAdes) (version 2) | ecosystem: Environmental > Aquatic > Deep subsurface >... | reverse complement strand
AGCCGCGTCATCCTCGGCATCGAAGTCGCGGAAGTGCGCATCCCGGTCGCCGTTGGCCGCAACCTGGCGGTTCTGGTCGAAGTCGCGGTGCGCAACCACACTTTGAAAATGCGCGGCGTCCACTCTTCGGAAGAGTTCGCTGATCGCCAGCGCATCGCCATCGCGGCGTCAGAGTAGAGAGCCGGATTGGCGCGGTAATCAGCCACAAAAAATGTAGCGCCCGATAGACCACTCAGAACAGCGCTGCCGCCCCGCAATTAGGATCATTATCAGCGGCGCGCCAGAGGCCGGTACTGGCGTCATAGCAGCGTTGTGCCGAGGGCGAACCGCCGCCACCGTCATAATTGCTGAAACGAAACTGACCGCTGTCGGCACGGCCGTCGTCGATCTTGCGGTCGATATCCGCCAGCACTTTGGCGGGTATCAGGTTGCCGGTTTTCAGATTGAGTCGAGGTGAGGCCCCGGCGTTGGCGAACTGGTTGTCATACTGGAGCTGCAGATTGGCGTTGTAAGGGTTGCGCGGCCATTCGCCGTTGCGGTCGGGCAGGCTGCTCTCGGCGCGGTAGTTGCCGGCGATCAGATTGGCGTGCGAGAGGTGTACCCATAACAACAGGCTTTCCCGCGCTTGCGGGGTGTCGCGGACCACGCCATCGCCGTTACCGCCCACTTGGGATGAAGTGATGCCGGAAAGATTGGCATACGCCAGGCTGCCCGGGTAATCGCCGGGGGCGGCGCGGTATTTGTCCTGAAAAGCGTAATAGGCGGCCTTGATGCTATCGAGTTGCGAAATAATGTTGCGCGCGCGGGCGCTCTCGATCAATTCCTGGCCTTTCAGCACGCCCCCCAGCAGCAGGCCGATCACCACCAGCACGATGGCGAGTTCAATCAGGGTAAAGCCGCGCGGTTCACGCATCATGGGCAGTGGGCGGGGAGAATGACGTGCCGCATCCTGGACCCAGGGGCGGCTGGCGTTTTCCGGATTAGCGGTGGTTTTCATGCCGGTACGCTTGCATGCAATAAACGGGCCTTGATGTGATGCGATTAAAATCAATCGATTGGAGTCATTCTTCGGGGAGACTCTGGCGAAGCTTCGACAGGCCTGTCAGTCTGAACCCGATGGCCCAGCGGGAATGGCCGGCAGTTTATCGCATTCATCCCCGCTCAACTTTGTTTGCAATTGGCCGATAACCTTCGCCATGTCCAGCGCGAACACGCCTTTCCTCAGCGAATCCCCGCAAGTCATCAACGATATAGCGCCATTGCGTTTGCAGCACTATGGCAACCGGATTCTGGCCCTGATGTTGCTGCTTCTGCATGCCGCGTTTGTCTGGGGACAGGATGACTTGTGGGGGCAGGCCGTGGTGTTGGCGCATTACGGCGCATTCCTTCTCTGGCAACCGTTTTTCAGTGGCCAGCAACGCTTGCCCTGGCATCGCACCCTCGGGGTGTTGCTGGTGGGCGCCTCTCTGGCGGGGCTGCATAACGTCTGGGTGGCCGCGCTCTGGTGCGTGATGCTGGCCGGTCTGCTGGGTGCAGTGGCGGTCACGCTGCCGTCCATGCGCGAACGGCTCGGCTTATGGTCGGCGGTGCTCTACCTGCTGCTGCTGCTGTTCGTCTGGTTGCTGCCGCAGTGTTATGGGCTGCCGGTGCGCCAAGTCAGCCAGGTTGTCTTTTGGCGTGACGGCCTGCTCCTGCTGCCGCTGGCGGCGGCGCTGTTTCCTTCCCCCCGTCTCAGCCGGGGCGGCTTGGCCGTGGATTTGCTATACGCCCTCATGTTCGTGCTGATCATCGGGGTGCTGGCTTTGGGCAGTTATGTCGCCATGCATCTCCGCCAGAGCGATTACGCCAGCAGCCTGCTCCTCAGTACGAGTATCCTCGCCGCGACCTTGCTGATATTCGCCTGGTTGTGGCAACCGCGTGGCGGATCCTCCGGCCTGCGCAACCTGTTTTCCCGCTACGTGCTGTCTCTCGGGCTGCCGCTGGAAGAGTGGTTGAAGCAGCTATCCGATGCCGCCGAACAACAGCCCGAGCCGGATGTTTTCCTGCGTAGCGCAATGGCGGGGTTTACCCATCTACCCTGGTCCACCGGAGTCACCTGGCGAACACCGGATTGCAACGGTTCTTTGGGGCAAAAGAGCCGGTATGCCACTTCGTTCACCCACCTGGAAGTGGAGGTGACGTTCTATACGGAAACGCAGGTCAATCCCGCTTTTGCCCTGCATTTGCGCTTGTTGACCGAGATCATCGGCTATTTCTATGCGGCCAAGACGCGTGAGCGTGCCATGCGCGCCAACGCCTACACTCAGGCGATTTTCGAAACCGGTTCGCGTCTGACCCATGACGTGAAGAACCTTCTGCAATCGCTGAAGACGCTCTGTTCCGCAGCCGAGCACAGCCGCCCCGAGCAGGCCATGTCGCTGCAAAGCCTGATGCAGCGACAGTTGCCACAGATGGCCAAACGCCTGGAAATCACCCTGGACAAGCTGAAGGCGCCGGAGAAAGCGCTCGATACCAATCAAATACAGGCGCGTGAGTGGTGGCGGGTGTTGAAGGCGCGTTACGCGCGCGAGGAATTGCGCTTCACCATGGACGATGCGAATGCCATGGTCTGGCTGCCGCAGGAATTGTTCGACAGCGTCGCCGACAACCTGGTGCAGAACGCGCTGCGCAAGCGGGTGGGGCAGCCGGATGTGGCGGTCCGGGTCGAACTGGAAACGCAGCCCACGCCTTGCCTGACGGTGTGCGATTCCGGCGAAGCCGTGCCGCCTGAAGTCAAAGACAAGTTGTTCCACGCCCCGGTGTCGACCTATGACGGCCTCGGCATCGGCCTGTATCAGGCCACCAAGCAAGCCGCAAGCCTGGGTTACCGGCTGGAACTGAGCAGCAACCGGGAAGGCGAGGTTTGCTTCAGCCTGATGAAGGGGGAGGCGTAGGAACCGAACCGCATCACCCACGGTGGCGTTGATTGATGCGGTTCGTACCTCACCGCATCCTACGTCGGCCGCCAAGGCCTTCGCGAACCGCATCGTCACGGCTCCCCGAAATCCCCTTCCGGTTCGTTGCCGACGCCCCAATTCGCGGGCAACAAGCCGCCCTTCACATAACGATGAAACGACGAATACGGCCAGTCGCCCGGTCGCGCGGCATGGCCGTGTTTTACCGGGTTCCAGTGGATGTAATCGACGTGCCGGGCAAAGTCGTTTTCGTCGCGGATCAGGTGTTCCCAGAAGCGGCGTTGCCAGAGGCCACGCTCGCCGCATATCGCCCGGCTTGCCGAACGCTGTTCATCGCGGGGAATGGCGCGCGAGAAGCGCGCCTTGATCAGCCCCCAGCGCAGAGAGAAATCTGCATCGTCGGGCGGCAGCGTCCACAGGCAATGCAGGTGGTCGGGCAGGATAGCGATGGCGTCGATGCGGAAGGGATGGCGGGTTTGCACATGGTGAAACGCCTCCCGCAATTCGTCTACCCGCTCCACCAGCAAGCGATTCCCCCGCCGCCGCGCCAGCGCAACCGTGAAGAACCAAGTCGCCCCAGGCACGCGGACACGGCGGTAAGCGGTCATGGGGCAAGCCATCCGGGTTGATCGTTGGTTCGAAGGATGTGGTTACCGAAGGGTAGGGGCTTCATCAGAGCGGTAGCGAACCGCATCATTCGGCGCCACCATGGGTGATGCGGTTCGCTATCGCTCACCACATCCTACGTCCGCTACGTGGCCGCCAGCATCAATCGTTTCATCTCCCGCACCGCGTTTTCCCAGCCCACGAACAGCGCCTGGGCGACGATGGCGTGGCCGATGTTGAGTTCTTCGATGCCGGGGAGGGCGGCGACCGCCTGGCCGAGGCCAAACGTGAACGTCGCGCCAAGGTGATCCATGCCGAGGGTGAGATGCAGGCATCCGAGAAACTGTTGCAAGCCGCGCAAGTGCTGGCGCAATCACCCCAGGCGATGCAATTACGCTACCTGCAGACGCTGACCAACATCGCCACCGACAAGACCACCACCATCGTCTTCCTGATGCCGATGGACGTCACGGATTTGCTCGCGAAGCTGATTCCGGAGAAACGCTCAGGCGGCCGATAATCAAGCTCGCACATGCACCTCGATTCAAATTCTCCGGGTTTATTCGTAGTCTTCCGGATGGTCTGTCGAGAGGTTTTCCCGGTAGAACTGTTCGAGTTCATCCTGGAAGAAGAAGTGCGCCTCCCCGAACGCCGGTTTGAGTTCACTCAGCCAGGTCGCGCTTTCGTCATAGCGGGCGAGGAATGGGCGATGCACACAGTCTGGATTGCGGCCCTGGATGAAGCACAACTGGATCACCTTCTCGCCATTCACCTCGCTGACGCCGAGCACCTGTACCTTGCCGGGGTTGGCCGACATGCTGGGGCCGCGAACCGTGCGGCAGAGGCCGCCGACGTGCTGATAGGCTTCGCGGAAGATTTCCCAGGCGCGCACCAGCGGCACGCTGAAATAATGCTGCGCGCCGGTATCGCGGGCGATGAACATGTAATAGGGAACGCAGCCGAGATCCACCTGTTTGTTCCACATTTCGATCCAGACCGCCGGGTCGTCGTTGATATGGCGCAGCAACGGCGATTGCGTGCGGATCACCGCGCCGGTCTGGCGAATTCGAAGAATCGCCCGCTGTACCGGCTCCGGCGCCAATTCGCGTGGGTGGTTGCAGTGCGCCATGAAGGCGAGGTGTTTGCCGCTTTCGCTCACCTTCCTGAACAACGCCAGCAAGTCTTCGCTGTCGTCATCGCTCAGGAATCGATACGGCCAGAAGCTCAGCGCTTTGCTGCCGATGCGGATGCGGCGCAGGTTGGGCAAATCGGCTTCCAGCAGCGGTTTGATGTATAGTGCAAGATTGCGCGCCGACATGATCAACGGGTCGCCACCAGTAAACAGCACGTCGGTGACCTGCGGATTCGCCTGCAAGTAGGCGATCAGCCTATCCACCTCGCGGCTGGCGAACTTCAGATCGGACAAGCCGACGAACTGCGGCCAGCGGAAGCAGAAGCTGCAATAGGCATGGCAAGTCTGGCCCTGGCTGGGGAAGAACAGCACGGTTTCGCGGTATTTGTGCTGCATGCCGTCGAGCTGTTCGCCTTCCAGCGAAGGAATGTTGTGGCTGACTTGCCCTCCCGGATGCGGATTGAGCTGCAAGCGAATGGCGTTGGCGGCGAGTTTGATTTCGGCATTGTTGCGACCCGCGCGCATCATCTCCGCGATTTCCGCATAGTGCGCCGGAAGCAACATATCGCGCTGCGGAAAGGTCAGCACGAACAGCGGGTCGTCAGGCACATTCGCCCAATCGATCAAATGATCGACGACGAAGTTGTTGGTTTTGAACGGCAGCACATGGCCGACCACCTCGATGTCGAATTTGATCGCTTCGGAAACCTCCGCCATTTGCGGAATGTCGCGGAAGTTGTTGAGGGAGTAAGCCCTGTATTTATGGGGTTCCTGCACGGGATTGCTCCATTTAAGCTCCACGGCATTGATGAAAATTTGGGGCCGATCCACACCCGCCGGGCAGCGGGGAGCGGCTAGCGACTGATCGAGTAACTGATCGCCGCGCCCTGCCCTGGCGTCATGCCGCCTTGCAGCGCGAGCAACTGGGAAAGCAGCGAAAAGGTAGCCTTGGTGTCGAGGTCGTTGTCGAGTATCTGGAACCAGGCATTGCGATAGCGCACCGCCACGGCTGCGTTGTCGGGCTTTTCCGCGCTGGGATGAACACGAAAGATGCCAGACAGCATCTGTTGCCAGTCGAAGGCCTGATCGGCATTGTCAAGTGTGCGCGTGACACGTCCGGCGGCCAGGTCGATCGGCGGCGGTTCGACACCTTGTGACAGGTAATTCATCGTCGCAATCAACGAGCGCGTGGCGACGGTGATGCTGTCGCCACCGCTGCCGCTGAGGCCGGGCGTCAAACGATAGTGGTCGAGGCTCGGGTCCAGTTTCAACATCTGCCGGAATGCGACGGCATCCGGGTCGCTGGAGGCCGTGCGATCGAAGCGCAGTTCCAGGCCGTTTCCTTCAGGCGAACGCCCCAATTCGACCAGTTTGCGCACTTGCAGCGCACGCAGATGTTTCAGCGCGGCACGAAAATCACGGAACTCGGGTTCGCGTGCCGGTGTCGGGCCGGACGCGGTCGGCGCGTTCTTGATGCCGTTCATAGCCTGCAGCGTGACCGCAAACACGCGTTCGACCGACCAGCCCGAATTGGCCAACAGAATCAGCGTATCCAACGGCAATGGCGTCATCATCTGGCGGACGAATTTCTCGCCTTCCAGCGGCGAATAGAACAAGGTGGGCTTCTCCGCGAAGCCGATCGCGCCAGACAGGCCGAAGCTGTTGTCCGCGCTTTCCGGGAATGCCGCGCTGGCTGACAAGCCACGGCTGAATTCCATGCTGGAGGCGACCTTCTCGACACTCAAGAAGTACGGCGTGTCGCGATACTTCAGGCGCACCAGATTAAGCAGCAGTTCCTGTTCGTTGGTCTGCTGGATCACCACGTTGTATTCCGGCCGGGTCATGCGCAGGGCGTCAGGGCCGTGATAGGCGCAGCCGGTCAACAACAGCGGGAAAATAGCCAGAACCAGGGGGGTTCTAAGCATGATGTTGCTCTCCTTCAGTATTCGGTTGAGCGGCTGCCGTCCGATTCAGCAGATGCAACGGCGGCGCGCCGCCGTCCTTGTCCTGGCCGGCATAAATCGTCAGATGCGGGTAAGGAATTTCGATGCCGAGACGATCGAATTCATTCTTCAGCCGCAGCAGAAAGGCGCGCTTCACCGTCCATTGCTGCAACGGCCGCACCTTGATGCGGAAACGGATCATCACCGCCGAATCGGCCCAGCCATCGACGCCGGCCAGGTCGAGCTCGTCCAGAATCAACGGGCCGAGGTCCGCATCGGCGCGGATTTCCGCCGCGACCTCGCGGATCACCTGAAACACCTGTTCGACATCCTCGCGGTAGGCGATGCCGATATCGACCAGCGCGAAAGCAAAACCGCGGCTGCGGTTCGACACCGTGGTGATCGCACCGTTGGGCACGAAATGCACCGTGCCCTCGTAGTCGCGCAGGCGGATGTAGCGCAGCGTGACTTCCTCGACGAAACCGCCGAGCTCGGCGACGGTGACCACATCACCCTGGTGCACCTGGTTTTCCATGAGCAGAAAAAAACCGTTGAAGTAGTCCTTGATCAGACTCTGCGCGCCGAAGCCGATGGCCAGGCCGGCCACGCCGGCGGAAGCCAGAATGGGTGCGATGGAGATGCCGATCTCCGACAGCACCAGCATGCCGGTGATCAGCGTGATGATCACGGCGGCCGCGTAGCGAAACACCCGGCCGAGGGTTTCCAGGCGTTTGTGCTGCTCGGGGTCGTCGGTCTGCTTTTGCAACTGCCGCCGCAGCATCGGAATCAGATTGCGCGACAAGGCCAGCATGATCCAGGCGATGGCGAGTATCACGCCGATGCGCAAGCCGGTATGCACCAGCGCGCTCCAGACGGCGGGGTCGTTGATGAAATAACTACTGATGTCCATGATCCTTGAATCCTCTGTTGAACGCTCCCGAGTGTGGGCCTGGCGAGTCGGCTGGCAAGGCGCGACGACGCGCGTGGTCGTTCCCCGCAAGGATAAGCAGGGACTTGGCCGCCGCCTTTTGGCGGCTTAGTCCTTCGCTTAGTAGCCTCATCAGGAGCAACGCGGCCAGGCGGCTCGCCAGGCCTGCAATCGGGTGCGTAGCGGTGTCGCTCAATTGGTGAGCGTGATCGGAGGCGCTAACGCCCGTATCCATAGAACATCGTAAGGACTGAGAAGCGGTCAACAGAGGATTCAAGGATATTCACTCCGTCAACCACAAACAGGCCAGGGGGGGGATGACCAGCGCATCGTCTACCGGCTCGATGCCGCCGCCGCTGCACAGGTCCTTCATGCCACCGCCGAGAAAGAAGCCGTAAGGCGTCAATGCCTCGATTGGCAAGTCTTGTTCGGCATTGTTGAAATTGCCGATGACCAGCACGCGCTTGCGGCTATTGAGCGGGTCGCAGCGGCTGAACACCAGCAGATGCGGGTTGTCCAGCGCCAGCAATTGGCGGTTGTCGAAATCCGCGAACGCCGAAGTCTCCTTGCGCAACGCGATCATCCTTTTCAGCGCGCTGAAGATGCGCTGCTCGACGCTGCCGGGCAGGCGGCGTTTTTTCGCCTTGTTCCAGTCCAGGCTGGAGCGATGCATCCAGCGCGAGTCGGCCGCCTTGCTCGGGTCGGCGAGATATTCCAGACTGTTCAGGGTGCCGATTTCGTCGCCGTAATACAGCAGCGGCAGGCCACCGAATGACAGCAGCACACTGTGCAGCAGCACGATGGTGTTGATCGCTGCGTCGATCGCCTCGGCGTCACGGTTTTCCAGCGCCGATTCGAGGCCGACCAGCGAAGCCAGCGAACCGGAGATGCGCGCGTCACCGGTCTTCAAGTTCTCGCCGAACGGCAGGCCGCGCGCCGGCGAATCGGCAAAGCGGCCGGTGTAGTAGTCGAGGATGAAACGCCGATGCGGGGCCGGGTCGTAACCGGCGCGGCGAATGTCGGCGTCATCGAAGCCGAGACCGATGTCGTCGTGGCAGCGCGCGTAGTTGAGCCAGGTGGCGCGTTCCAGTTTGGCCGGCAGGTGGCGGATGCCCTGGTTCAGCAGCACCGCGTTCTTGGTCGCCACCGCGTCCCACAACAGCGCCATCAGCGTCGCGTTGTAGGCGATCTCACATTCCTTGGCGTTGATCGCGTCCTCGCCGAAATATTTAGAGATTTCGCTCGGCGCGACGATCGCTTCGGCGATGAACAGCACGCCCGGCGCGGTGACCTGGCAGCAATCCTTCATCAACTGCAACAGCAGGTGTGCCTCGCGCTCGTTCTGGCAGACGCTGCCCATCTTCTTCCACAGGAACGCCACCGCGTCCAGGCGCAGGATGTCGGCGCCCTGGTTGGCCCAGAACAGGATGATGTCGATCATTTCGATCAGTACCGCCGGGTTGCGGTAGTTCAGATCCCATTGGTAGGTGTTGAACACCGTCATCACCCACTTGCCCATCTCCGCGTCCCAGGTGAAGTTGCCGGGCGCGGTGACCGGGAAGATCTCCGGCATGGTGGCTTCGTAGATATCGGGGATCTCGCGGTCGGCGAAGACGTAGTAATAGTCCTGGTACCTCTGTTCGCCCTGGCGTGCCCGTTGCGCCCATTCGTGTTCGTTGGAGGTGTGGTTGACCACCACGTCGAGCACCAGCAGCATGTCGCGCCGCTTCAGCGTGGCGGCCAGCGCTTCGATGTCGTCGTTGTCGCCGAAACGCGCGTCGATCTTGAAGAAATCGCGCACCGCATAGCCGCCGTCACTGTGTTCCGGCGGACAGTCCAGCATCGGCATGACGTGCAGCAGATTGATGCCGAGTTCCTGCAAGTAGGGCAGGTTGTCGCGCAGGCCTTGCAGGTCGTCGGCGAAACGGTCGCAGTACAAGGCCATACCGACCCATTTCTGGCTGAGGAACCAGTTGTAGTCGCGTTCCCGCGCCAGATCGGACTTGCGCAGCGCCGGCGTGCGTTCCATGTAGCGGAAGGCCAGCGTCTCGACCAGGCTGACCATCTGCGTCTTGAAGTCGTCGCGTTCGCCATAGAGCAGCTTGAACAGCGTATGGATGGCGTAGAAGTTGGCTCCGAGCCGGGTATAGAAATGCCGCAGGCGTTGTTGGCCGATCTCCGGTTTCAGCTCGATCAGGATTTCGTTGAGCAGGGAATGCGAGGCTTGCTCGTACATGTGCAGATTCTCTTTCGCTGTTCAGAACAGCGTTTGCAGCGTCGCGGGGGTCAGCCAGGCGCGGGTTTCCGGGATGAAATGCAGCAGCCCTTCCAGAATGCCCGCGCTGTAGTTGCCGTTCATGCCGAACAGGCCGCCGCCGGCGAGGTACAGAGCAGCCGGGTTGGCCCGCGCCGCGGCTTCGGCGCGTACCGCGTCTTGCGCGTTGGCCACCAGCACCGCCGGAATGTCGCTGACCAGCACTTGCATGTCGTTGCCGCTGTCGCCGGCGAACAGCGTGCGCGGCAAATCGATGTCCAGGATGGCGCGCAGAAATTCCAGCGCATGCAGCTTGCCGGCGGCGGCGGGCAGGATGTCGAGCAGGCCGGTCGCCGTGGTTTCGTCGATGCTCCAGATCAGATTGACCTCGGCGCCGCTGGGCGCCAGGCGGTTCCGCACCCGGTTCAGCAATTCTGTGGGGTGTTCCAGGGGCGCGGCGTAGTAACTCAGTTTGAACTCGCCCTGTTTGGCGTTTTCCTGCAAAGTCAAATCGGAGATATCCCGCAACAACGCGGCCAGATCCGCGCGGTCGTGGCCGTGCCAGCCGGGTGCGATGGCGTCACGCCAGTCCTGGCGTGGCCGCCAGGCATCGGCGTCGATGGCGTAAATGCTGGCGCCGACATCGGCGATGACGAACGCCGGACGCGGCAGCGCGTATTTGGCGATGGCCGCTTCCACCAGGGCCGGATGCCGGCCGCTGACATAGGCCAGGCGGACTTCCGGTCGCGCCGCCAGACGCCTGAACAGCGGCCGCGCCAACGGCGATTCCGGCTGCGCACCATTCGGCAGCAGCGTGCGATCCAGATCGGTGGCGAGCAGGATGAGTGGGTTCATTTACATCTGCCTCGGCGGCACCCGGCAGGCGCGATAGAAATCGTAATACTCGATGGCTTCCAGGATGCCGCGCGCATAACCGGCCTGGGCAAAGTAGATGCGCTCCACCTCGGCCAGCGCACGCAGTTCGTCGTTGTGCCGGTTGGCCACCACCACCGCCAGGGTGTTGCCGCGCATCATATCCTCGTCGGAACCGGAGCCGCCGGCGACCAGTATCTGTTCCAGCGGCACGCCCCATTGATCGGCGAACCAGCGCACCGCGAAACCCTTGGAGGCGCGGATCGGCAGCACGTCGAGGAACTGGCCGAACGACAGCGTGGCGTTGACGGTCTGGTCGGCCTGGTGCAGCAGACGGTTGATTTCCTCCAGCGATGGCGCGATGCCAGGGTCGATGTAATAACTGATCTTGAAGCGGCCCTGTTCCTCTTTGAGCTGGCGTTTCAGGCCGGGTAGCTCGTTGAGGATCGTGCGTACCGACCTCGGCGTCCAGAGGTGGTCGATATGGCGCGACCAGGCCTGGTCGATGGCGTATTCCGGCGCGAAATGGATTTCCGCGCCGAGACTGGTGATCAGCACATCCGGCATCGGAATGCCGAAACGGCGCATGACTTTCAGCGCCGATTCCAGCGAACGTCCGGTGGCGATGCCGAAACTGGCGCATTTGCGGTGCGCCCGCGCTTCCTTGATGAATTCCGCCAGCGATTCCGGATCGCCGAGCAGATTCTGGTCCAGGTCGGTGAAGATCGCCCGATCGTGGTACAGCATGGAACGTCTGGGCGGCGGGATGCGTTTGGGTCTGTCTTGTTCAAGCAGCGGTTTTACTGCTGCCAAATAGGACTCCGCGTGCGCCCGCCATGCGTAATGCCGCTGCACGCCTTGCAGGCCAGCGCGCGCCAGACTGATCCATTTGTCCTTGTCTTTCAGCACTTGCATTAGGGCGGCGGCGATGTCTTCCAAACTCAGCGGGTCGATCAGATAGCCGTTTTGGCAATTACCGATGATGTCCTGCGGCCCGCCGTCAGCAGTCGCGACGATGGGCAGGCCGCTGGCCGCCGCCTCGATCAGCGTTAGCCCGAACGGTTCGGTCAAGGCCGGATTCACGAACACCCCACCGGATGCCGCCGCCAGGCGATACATCACCGGCACCTCCTCGCGCCGGTGATGCTTGGGATAAGCCACCTTGCCATAAAGATCGTAGCGGTCGATGTCCAGCAGCAGATCGCCCAGCACGGTCTGCGCGCCGCTGTCCAGATCGCGGATGTCGTCGCGGTTGCCGGCCACCACCACCAGATTGGCCAGTGCCTGCAATTCCGGGGATTCGCCGTAGGCCCGCAGCAGCGTGGCGATATTCTTGCGCTCGTCGGGCCGCGACAAAGCCAGAATCATCGGCAGGTCGGGCTGCTTGAGAAAGCGCGCCAGTTCGGCGGCGATCGGCGCCTGTTGCTCGCGGCCATCCGGCGGCATGAAGCGGTTCAGGTCGGTGCCCGGCGGGATCACCCGCATCTGTTCGGGTTGATAGTGATCGTACAGTCCGTACTGTTCCTCGATCTCGTTGCCGGTGGAGGCGATCACCAGCGACGCCGAGCCCAGCGTCAGTTCTTCCGCCTCGATGCGCCGCGCCATGTGATAGCGGGTTTCGATCGCGTCACGCTTCAAACCGGAAGCGATCAACCGACGACGCTTGATTCGGCCCAGCGAATGGCCGGTGTGCACCAGCGGCACGCCGAGCAGATTGGCCAGACGCACGCCGACGTAACCGGCATCGGCGTAATGGCTGTGCACGATGTCCGGGTTCAGTTTTTCGGCGCGCAGAAAGGCCAGCGCATTGTCGGCGAAGGAATCCAGATGGTCCCAAAGCTCTTCCTTGCGGATGTAGCCCTCCGGGCCGGCATCGATGCGCACGATGCGCGCCTTGGGGCCGAGTTGTTCGATCGGCACGGCGTAGTCGCTGGAGACTTGCGGGTCCGCCACGCGCCGGGTCATCAAATCCACCCGCGCAACTTCAGGCAGTTCCGCCAACGCCCGCGCCAGCTCCACCACATAAAGGGTCTGGCCGCCGGTATCGGCGTCTCGGCCGAGTTCCAGATCATGGCCGCGAATCAGGCCATGCACACTGAGCAGCAGGATGTTGAGTGGATTCATCTGATTTTCTCCCCTTCAAGTTGCCATTCCGCGATGAAAGGAAGGTAGAAATCATCGTTTTCTGGTATTGCGCCGCGCAGTCGGCAAATTTCACCCGCGAATCGATGCGCTCTATCCAGCGTCTGTTCGATTGGCCATTCCAGCAATTGGCCGAGCAGAAAAACGGTGGAGAATGCATCCCCGGCGCCGACGCTATCCACCACTTTGATGGGCGCGCCCAGCGTTTGGGTCCGGAACAAATGATTGTCCGCATCCAGCAGCCAAGCGCCTTTATCACCTTCCGTGACCAATAGCTGGCGCAGGCCGAAAGTGCTGATCAGCCGCTCACCCAATTCTCTCGGCGTGGTGGCGGTCAGCCCCAGCATAGGGGCGATGCGGCGCAGTTCCTCTTCATTCAGCTTGACGACTTCAGCCTTGCCCAGCGACCAGCGCAGCACCTCTTTGCGCACCCAGGGGTCGCGCAGATTGAGGTCGAGAAAGCCGAGCGCCTGGGTAGCCTGCAACAACTCGCGTAACGCTCTACGGGATGCGCCCCGCTGCGCCAGTGTGCCGAAATATATCCACTGCGGTCGGCACAACAGGCCGATCAAGCGCGCCATGTCGGCATGAATGAAATCCCAGGCCTGGTCGGGCGCAATGTCGAAGCCATGCCCACCGGTTTTTGCATCCAGCGTGATGCGAACCTGTCCACTCGGCCGCAGCAAATCTTGCTGCACGCCTTCGATAGCCAATCCGGCTGCCTGAACAGCCTCCAGCAGCCGTGTGCCACGCTCATCCTTTCCGATGCGCGTCACCAGCACCGGATCAAGCCCGACATGACGTCCCAAACCAAGCAGGTGGCGGGCGACATTGAAAGGCGCGCCGCCGATGACCTCCTGCTCAGGGAAACAGTCCGCCAGCAATTCTCCGAATAGCAGGATACCGAGCGGGGACCTTGCCGACTGGGCGTGATTAATGTGGGATTGAAGAGCCATGCCGTCTAAATCGCCGCTCAAGACCCCAGATGCGCGGCGAGCGCTTCGACATCGGCATCGCTCAGATTGCGGACCATGGGCGTCATGACCGCCGACTTCGGCCCCACGCTGCCACCAGAACGATAGATTTCCAATTTGCTTTGAATGTCCTCTTGGGTCAGCGCAACAAGGCTCGGGTTGCCGGCCACACCTTCACGATTCTTGCCATGGCAACTCGCGCAACGGCTGGCATAGAAAGCCGCAGCATCGACACCACCGACGCTTTGCGCGTCCTCTGTTGCAACAGCAGGCGCCGGTGTTTCGGCCGAAAGCGAGTCTTCGAGGATGCCCTCCGGCACCGTCGCGGCCGGTTCCTGCTTGCTTTCCCCACAGGCGCTCAACAGTCCCAGCGCGACAATCAAAATGATGTAGCGATAAGTCGTCATGACATTCCTCCTTGGTAGTAATCGAGCATGAAAAAAACGCATTCTCCAGAACAACGTTATTCCAACAAGCTTTATATTGCAAAATTGTTTTGCACAATATCATATTATGCTTTCTGCGAATCGCAGATACCCATTACGATGTTTCCGAATCGCCCTGCCATTCCTTCAGATTTCACCGGACCCGTTGCATGACCAACCCGTTGGTACTCGAAACCCTACAAAAATTCCGCATCATCATTGGTGCCGTGCGTCAACATTCCCAGGCGCTGGAGGCTGCTTGCGGTATCAGTGGCGCGCAGGTCTGGGTGCTGGCGAACATCGCCGACGCACCGGACATCACCGTTTCACAACTGAGTCAGGCGCTGTCGGTACACGTTTCCACCGCCAGCAATCTGCTCGATAAATTGGCTCGTGCCGGGCTGGTGGAACGCATTCGGAATGAGGAAGACCGGCGCGTGGTGCGGCTACGCTTGACTGAAGCAGGTAGCGACATCCTCGCGCGCGCGCCGCGCCCGCTGACCGGGCTGATAGTCGATGCGTTGGAGAAAATGCCGTCGGATGCACTGACTCGACTGGACAGCGAGCTATCCAGCCTGATCGGAAACCTGAACCTGGTAGATCGAAACGCCGCCAACGTTCCGCTATCGAATCTGGTGCGTTGAGGTTATCGCAAGCATTGTGGCGTGCGGCTGGCGGAACGACTCAACCGCGTAGTACAGGCTGTGGAACAGAACTTGGGAATTCATACAGTCACTGAACCGCAAACTGCTCTACGTTCAGATATCCTGATCCCTCGCTCATTGGTAATGGCACCATACCGTAGCCCGGCTGCAGCTCGCGCGAAGCCGATGGCAAGGCCTGCCGACGGTTCCGGGCAGAATCCGGGGAGCGTGGCACGGTACGCGCGCGCGGCGTCGCCATCCCGCCCGACCTACGCCACTACGTCCTCGCCTCCAGCATCAATCGTTTCATCTCCCGCACTGCGTTTTCCCAGCCGACGAACAGTGCCTGGGCGACGATGGCGTGGCCGATGTTGAGTTCTTCGATGCCGGGCAGGGCGGCGACCGCCTGGACGTTGTGGTAGTGCAGGCCGTGGCCGGCGTTGACGGAGAGGCCCAGGGCATTGCCGGCCGCCACCGCCGCGCGGAGGCGTTCCAGTTCGTGCGCGGCTTCGGTTTCGCTTTCGGCATCGGCGAAGCGGCCGGTATGGAGTTCCACTACCGGCGCGCCAGCCTGGACGGCCGCTTGCAGTTGCCGATCCTCGGCGTCGATGAACAGGGAGACGCGCACGCCGGCCTCAGCCAGGGTGCGGCAGGCATGTTTGACCTGCTCGAACTGGCCGGCGACGTCGAGGCCGCCCTCGGTGGTCAGTTCCTGCCGCCTTTCCGGCACCAGACAGGCGTCGTGTGGGCGCACCTGGACGGCGATGGCGAGCATTTCGTCGGTGATCGCCATTTCCAGGTTCATCCGGGTTTGCAGGAGGCCGCGCAGGATATGCACGTCGGCATCCTGGATGTGGCGGCGGTCTTCGCGTAGGTGCAGGGTGATCAGGTCGGCGCCGGCGGATTCCGCCAGGAGGGCGGCCTGGACCGGGCTGGGATAACGGGTGCCCCGCTGCTGGCGCAGGGTGGCGATGTGGTCGATGTTGACGCCGAGGCGGATCATAGTTTTTGCAGGTCGATGAGGAGTTGCCGGGTGGCGAGGGGTTTGTCGCCCAGGTAATGGGCAAGCAGGGTGCGCATCAGGATTTTACCTTCGGCTAGCGTCACGGACTGGCTGAAGTCGCCCGCCGCCAGGGCCAGGAGGGTGCGGCCACTGTATAGGGCGCCTCGGCTGGCGGGAGTGACGCCTTTTTCAATCTCGTAGCCGTAGCGCGCCTCGGGGTCGAGTTCGCCACCGCCAGCAAGCTGGCCAAGCGATTGCGCATAGCCCAGTTCGGAGAGCAGATCGAGTTCGAACTGGCGCAATACCGGCTCCACTTCTGGGCGGGCATTCAGGTTCGCGAGCGCCAGGGTGTAGTGGTCGAACAGCGCCTCGTGGGCGTCGCTTTCCGGCAACAGGCGCAGCAATAGTTCGTTGAGGTAGAAGCCGCACATCAGGGCATGGCCGCGCAGCATCAGGCCGCCGCCTTGCCACTCCGCCGCGTGCAGGGTGCGCAACTGGCTCTTGCCGAACCAGGACAGGGTGAGCGGCTGGAACGGGATCAGGCGTGTTTTCAGCGCCGCCCCGGCGCGCCGAGCGCCGCGCGCCACCAGGCCGAGGCGGCCGTGATGGCGGGAAAAGATGTCAACGATCAGGCTGGTTTCGCGCCAGGGGCGGGTATGCAGGACGAAGGCCGGGTCGCCGTCGATGCGCTCACTCATACCAGCGCCGCGACATCCTGTAGCGCCGGCATCCCTGCCGGCTCGTGGGCCTGATCAGAAGAACGAAGCCGGCAGGATGCCGGCGCTACGTATGGGCGCCGGTCGGACAGTCCGCCCATGTGCGTGGCTGGCTCACTCATACCCGAATTGTTTGATCAGTCTGGCATCGTCCGCCCAGCCGCCTTTTACCTTCACCCACAGGGTAAGGAAGATCTTGCGGTCGAACAGCTTTTCCATGTCCTGGCGTGACTCGGTGGCGATGCGCTTGATGTGCTCGCCGCCGCGCCCGAGCAGGATCGGCTTGTGCGCGTCGCGGTCCACCCAGATCACGGCGCCGATGCGAAACAGCTTCGGCTCCTCGCTGAACTCTTCGATGGTCACCGCTACCGCGTAGGGAATTTCGTCGCCGGTCAGGCGGAACACTTTCTCGCGCACGATCTCGGCGGCGAGGAAGCGTGAACTGCGGTCGGTGATGTCGTCCTCGGCGAACCAGGGTTCACCCTCCGGCAGGTAGGGCTTGAGGATGGCGGGCAGGCGCTCGGCGTCCTTGGGCTTCTCGGCGCTCAGGGGCACGATTTCGGCGAACTTGTACTGCTGCGACAGCATTGCCAGATAGGGGAACAGCGTGGCCTTGTCCGCCACCGTGTCGATCTTGTTGACCACCAGGATCACCGGCTTGTCATTGTTTTTACCCTTGGGCAGCAGCGGCAGGATGCGCTGATCGGCGGGCATGAACTTGCGCGCTTCCACCAGCCACACCACCACGTCCACTTCTGCCAGCGCTTGCGTCACCGAGCGGTTCATCGCGGTGTTGAGGGCGCTCTTGAACTGGGTCTGGAAACCGGGGGTGTCGGCGAAGATGAACTGCGCGTCGGCTTCGGTGCGCACGCCGAGAATGCGGTGCCGCGTGGTCTGCGGTTTGCTGGAGACGATGCTGACCTTGGCGCCGACCAGGGCGTTGACCAGGGTGGACTTGCCGACATTGGGGCGGCCGATGACGGCGATGACGCCGGTTCTAAAAGGATGCGAGGCAAGGTTCAAGATTCTTGCCCCTTGCCCCTTGCCCCTCGCCCCTCGACAAGCGCCAGCGCCACTTCCGCCGCCACCTGTTCCGCGGTCTTGCGGTTGCAACCCTGTCCCAGCGTGGTGATCTTCAATGCGGCGATCTGGCATTCCACGTGGAAAGTCTGCGCATGGGCCTGGCCGCTGGTGTCGACCAGGGTGTAGCGCGGCAGGCCGTGATGCCGCGATTGCAGCCATTCCTGCAAGCGGGTCTTGGCATCCTTGCCCTGCACCAGGGGATTGATCGCGCTGATGCGTTCGTTGAACAGACGCTCGATCATCGCCCGCGCGGTTTCAAAGCCGCCATCGAGAAAGGCCGCGCCAAACAGGGACTCCAGCGCATCAGCGAGGATGGAGGGGCGGCTGGCGCCGCCGCTTTTCAATTCGCCCTCGCCCAGGCGGAGATAGTTCCCCAAGCCGAGGTCGCGCGCGATTTCGTGCAAGGCATCCTGATTGACCAGGTTGGCGCGCAGGCGTGACAGACGGCCTTCCGGCAACTCGGGAAAGCGTTGATAGAGCATCAGCCCGACCACGCAGTTGAGAATGCCGTCGCCGAGATACTCCAGGCGCTCGTTGTTGCTGGCGCCATGGCTGCGATGGGTCAACGCCTGGGTCAGCAGAGGGCGTTCGCGCCAGGTGTGGCCGAGACGGATCTCCAAAGATTTGAGGGCGGCTGACATGGCGGAGCGCAGGCTAGCGAAACCGGGATCAGTGGCCAGCGCCGGTACTGGCTTCGGCCTGGAAATCCAGGCACAGACTCACCGGCCCGAAGAACGGGCGCTTGGCTGAAATGGCGCTGGACAGCCGCACTCCGCCGGGAATATGTTCGATCAGCAGGTCGGAGGGGCTGACCAGGGTGACATTGTTGAAATTGAGTTGTTTGGCAAACTGCGCGCGGATGCTTTCATCGCTGCTGCCCTGAATGTCGGGCTGCGCCGCCAGGTTACTCAGGGTTCTGCCGACCACCCAGTAATCCATGTAGGCGGGCAGGATGCGAAAGGCGGTATAGACCGCCAGACTCAACAGCAGCAGAAAGAAGATCAAGCCGCCCAGGGTGACGCCGGTTTGCCGTTTCATATTGACCTCACTGATCTCACTCGATGCGGTGGCCGATGCGTGCCGGTTTCGTGAACGACTTCAACGAGTTCAGGAAATCATCAAAGTTCCACCAGATGAAAAAGGCGCGGCCGACGATGTTCGCGTCCGGCACGAAACCCCAGTAGCGGGAATCGTTGGAGGCATCGCGGTTGTCGCCCAGCATGAAGTAATGCCCCGCCGGCACCACGCACTTGAAGCCGGTCTCGTTGTAACTGCAATTGCTCCGGTGCGGGAAATCGCCCTCGACCTGATGCACCACCACCGGCGGCATGTCGCGCTGGGTCATGGCGATGTGGTTGTGCTCGCCCAGTTGTTCGCGCCAGGTATCGCCCTGGACGATGTTGAAGCCGCTGGCGGTGTATTCATATTTGCCGCCCAGCGTCATTTCCGTCGGCTTGCCGTTGATGATCAGGTGCTTCTCGCGGTACTCCACCACGTCGCCCGGTGTGCCCACCACGCGCTTGATGTAATCCAGCGAGGGGTCGCTGGGATAGCGGAACACCATCACATCACCCGGCTTCGGGTCGCCCAGTGGCACGACCTTCTTGTTGATCACCGGCAGACGGATGCCGTATTCGAACTTGTTCACCAGGATGAAATCGCCGATCAGCAGGGTCGGCAACATCGACCCGGAAGGAATCTTGAACGGCTCCACCAGAAACGAGCGCAGCAGGAACACGATCAGGATGACGGGAAAGAAGCTCTTCGAGTAATCGACCAGAAGCGGCAGCTTGGCATCGGCCGCTCGGTGCTTGGCGAGGAATAGCCGGTCGAGCAGCCAGATGGTCCCGGTGATGGCCAGGGCGGAAAACAGGATCAGGGCAAAGTTCATGTAGGGGGCTTGCGAGGGAAGATTTCGGGAGCGGACGGGATTCTACCGGGAATCACCCACCTACCCCACCACGCGGCAAGACGTCGGCAAAAGGAGAATCAGACCTGATGAAAAAAAGATCCCGCTGATCGTCTTGCGCAACCAGATACATGCTTGCTATCACTACTTTCCGGTTAAATCACTAACAGATTCAATTTGTTGCACGCGTCGCCTTCGGTGGTTCTGTTGGCATCGCCCGGGGAGGCTTGCCGCTGGGTATCTTCTCGAAAAGGGTGACCGACAAAATTTGAGGCAAAGTGTAGAGCGAGGCGTCCAGGTTGAGCCGCTGCTGCGATCCGTCCTGGCCGAACAGCGTCTTGCCGGTGTTCATGGCGATCTCCGGAGCAAAGCAGGGGAGACCGCCCGAATCGGCTCTCGCCATTCAAATCGACACCACCCCGGATTGCTCGGAATGCCGCGTCAGTCATGGCTCGTAGCGATTCATCCATTCATTTAACCGGACAGAGGTGGGGTACGGACCTGATCGGCAAGCATGGCGGCTCGGTGTGGCATGAACGCGGTGTGGGATGAACGATTTCTGGGCAGCGTTACCCAGAACGTCCCGTAGCATTACGACACCGGCTGCAACGTGCTGCTGGTGCCCTGAGAAGGAAACCCGATTCATGGAAACAGCGCTTGCCCGATTTCTGCAGCCCGGCATCGACCCGCTCGACGCCCTGGCTGCCCTGGCCGGCCGCCTGCGGCCCGGCCGCAGGCAAGCCGATACGGCGATTGACCGCATCGAGCAACTCGCCGCGCTGCTCGATGCACGCCCCGACTTGCGTGACGGCTTGCGCCAGGCCCTGTTGCAGCTATTCGGTACGCGGCATGCGGTGCTCCTGCTCGCCACGTCCGGGATTTATCCGGAAACCGGTCTATTCGCCGAAACCCTGCGCCGCATTTCCCACAAAGTCCTGCCCGAGGTGGATGACGATGCCCAACTCAAGGATGCTGTGGCGCGGGTATTCCGGCGCGCTGACGCGGTCTGGCTGGAAACGATACCTGCCGAGGCCTGGGGCGCGCTGATTCGTGCCCTGGGTTTCGCTGGCGAGCGGGATCGCGAAGGCATCGGCCGGCTGATCGAGGATCTGCTGGAATCCCTGCGTGTCGTCGCCCACCGCGTCGCCGCTGCCGGTCTGGAGCCGGAAATGCTGCGTCTCGACCCCTCGCTCGAAAATCATGCATCGCCGTTTCTGGCGCTGTGCGAGGAAGCCCTGGCGCTGGCACAGGCGGTGGAGGGTGGCAGCGACAGGGAGGCTGACGAGCGCCACCTGCTGGTGTTGATCGACCAGGCCCGCGAGACCATCGAGCGCGTGCGCCGCCGCGCCCGGCACCTGGGCGCCAGCTTCCATCTGACCTTTCGTCTGCGGCGACTGGCGCAGCATCTACGCCGCCTCGAACGGCTCGTCACCATTTCCGGCGCCCTCGGTCGCGGCGAAACGGAGCTCGCCCGGACAGGGGCCACCAGCCTGTGGGCCGAAATCGCCGTCGCCGAGTGCCGCCGCAACGACCTGCGCCGTTTCTGGCGCCAGAACACGGAACTGGTGGCGCTGCGCGTCACCGAAAACGCCGGCAAAAGCGGCGAGCATTACATTACCGAGAGCCGTTCCGAACAATTCGCCATGCTGCGCTCGGCGGCGGGCGGCGGCTTGATCATCGCGTTCATGGCCGCCAACAAGGTGTTTTTGGGCACGCTCGGGCTGGCCCCGCTCGCCGAAGTGCTGGCCTATTGCCTGAACTACAGTCTCGGCTTCGTGCTGATCCACATGCTGCATTTCACGGTGGCCACCAAGCAGCCGGCGATGACCGCCAACGCCATCGCCGCCGCCATCGGCGATGCCGAAGGCCGCAAGCGCGATCTCGATCCGCTGGTCACCCTCATTGCACGCACGGTGCGCACCCAGCTCGCCGCGATACTGGGCAACATCGGGCTGGCGGTGCCGGTGGCGATGCTGTTCGGTTTTTTTCTGTATTGGCAAACCGGGGCGCATTTCATCGGCCACGAGAAGGCCCGATTCCTGCTGGCTGAAATCGATCCGCTTGCCAGCGGCGCGCTCGTGTTCGCCGCCATCGCCGGCATCTGCCTGTTTCTCGCCGGCCTGATCGCCGGCTATTACGATAATCTGAGCGCGTACAACCGCATCCCCGAGCGCTTGTACCAGTTGCGGGGGTTGCGGCGCTTGTTCGGCACCACCCGCTGGCGACGTTACACGGCCTATATCGGCGACAATCTCGGCGCACTGGCCGGTAATTTCTTCTTCGGCTTCCTGCTCGGGGGCACGGCGGGCCTTGGCATGCTGCTCGGTCTGCCGCTCGATATCCGCCACATCGCCTTCTCCTCGGCCTACTGGGGTTACGCCATGGTCGGGCTCGGTTTCGGTGTCGAATGGCAACTGGCCGTGCTGACCGCCCTCGGCGTGTTGCTGATCGGCCTGGCCAATCTCGCGGTGAGTTTCTATCTCGCGCTGTGGATCGGCCTCAAGGCGCGGGGCGTGGACTTTTCACAACGCATGGCCCTGGCCCGCGCCATTTCCGCAAGGCTGCTGACACGCCCGCGCGAGTTCCTCCTGGCGCCGGCGGATCAGGCACATACAAAGGAGACATCATGACTTCGAATGATCAAACCTGGCATCGAATGACCGCCGCCGAGGCGCTCGCGGCACATGACGCTGACACCGCCGGCCTAGCCACGAGCGAGGCCGCGCGCCGGCTGGCCGAGCACGGTCCCAACCGCCTGACCCCGCCGAAGAAGCGCGGGCCACTGTTGCGCTTCCTGCTGCATTTCCACAATGTCCTCATCTACGTTCTGCTCGGCGCCGCCGGCGTGACGGCGCTGCTCGGGCACGGCGTCGATACGGCGGTCATTCTCGGCGTGGTGGTGATCAATGCGCTGATCGGCTTCATCCAGGAAGGCAAGGCCGAGAAGTCGCTGGACGCCATCCGCAACATGCTGTCGCTGCACGCCATGGTGCTGCGCGACGGGCGGCGCCAGGAGATCGACGCGACCGATCTGGTGCCCGGCGATATCGTGTTGCTCGCTTCCGGCGACAAGGTGCCGGCCGATCTGCGCCTGATCGAAATGCGCAGCCTGCGCATCGAGGAAGCCGCCCTGACCGGCGAATCCGAGCCGGCCGAGAAGTCGCCGGAGCCGATGGCGGAGGACGCCCCCATCGGTGACCGGACCGGCATGGCCTACTCGGGCACCCTGGTGGTCTTCGGCCAGGGGCGCGGCGTGGTGGTCGCCACGGGTGATGCCAGCGAGATCGGCCGCATCGGCAAAATACTGGCCGAAGTCGAGTCGGTCGAAACGCCGCTGCTGAAGCAAATGGCCCAGTTCGGACGTTGGCTCACCGCCGGAATTCTGGTGCTGGCCGGCTTCACGCTCGCCTTCGGCATGCTGGTGCATGGACAGCCGGCCGGCGAAATGTTTCTCGCCGCCGTGGGCCTCGCGGTAGCGGCCATTCCCGAGGGCCTGCCGGCGATCATGACCATCACGCTGGCCATCGGCGTGCAGCGCATGGCCAGCCGCAACGCCATCATCCGCCGCATGCCGGCGGTGGAGACGCTGGGCGCGGTGACGACGATCTGTTCCGACAAGACCGGTACGTTGACCAAGAACGAAATGACGGTACAGCGGCTGGTAACCGCCGAGCGGCTGGTCGATGTCTCGGGCGTCGGCTATGCGCCGCACGGCGGATTCATGGCCGAAGGCCGCGAATTCGATGCCGTCGAACTAGCCGACATCGCGCGTGCAGCGCTACTGTGCAACGACGCGACGCTGCGCGAGACCGACAGAGAATGGAAGCTGGAAGGCGATCCGACCGAAGGCGCCTTGCTGACGCTGGCCTTCAAGGCCGGGCTGGATGCGAGCTTCGAATCCGAAGCCTTGCCGCGTATCGACGCCATCCCCTTCGAATCCGAGCACCGCTTCATGGCGACCTTGCATCATGATCATGCGGGCCATGCGCTCGCCTTCGTCAAGGGTGCTCCGGAACGCCTCATCGGCATGTGCACCCAACAGCGCCAAGCCGATGGAGATAAACCCATCAACCCCGCCTTCTGGCAAACACAGATTGAAGCGCTGGCGGGAGAAGGCTTCCGCGTGCTGGCGCTGGCCATGGCGCCGATGGAACAGGGCAAGCGCGAGCTGGCCTTCACCGATGTCGAGGGCGGCCTCACGCTGCTGGCGCTGGCCGGCATCATGGACCCGCCGCGCGAAGAGGCCATTCGTGCCGTGGCGGCCTGCCACTCGGCGGGCATCCGCGTGAAGATGATCACCGGCGACCACGCCGTGACGGCCGCCGCCATCGCCCGCTCGATGGGACTCGCCGTGGCGGGCGGCAAGGCGCTGACCGGTGCGGAAGTCGAAGCGATGGACGACACCGCCTTGCGCCAGGCGGTGCGCGATGTCGATGTCTTCGCCCGCGCCAGTCCCGAGCACAAGCTGCGCCTCGTCGGGGCCATGCAGGCCAACGGCGAAGTGGTGGCGATGACCGGCGACGGGGTCAACGACGCGCCGGCCCTGAAGCGCGCCGATGTGGGCGTGGCGATGGGGCACAAGGGCACCGAGGCCGCCAAGGAGGCTGCGGAAATGGTGCTGGCCGACGACAACTTCGCGTCCATTGCCGCCGCTGTCGAGGAAGGCCGCACGGTATACGACAACCTGCGCAAGGCGGTCGTCTATGTGCTGCCGACCAGCGTGGCACAGGCTTCGATGGTGTTGATCGCGGTTCTTTTCAACATGACGCTGCCCATCACCCCGGTGCAGATCCTCTGGGTCAACATGGTCACCGCCGTGACGCTGTCGCTGGCCATCGCCTTCGAGCGCCCCGAGCCGGGCCTGATGGCGCGGCCGCCGCGCAACCCGAAGGAGCCGCTGGTCAACGGCTTCATGCTGTGGCGCATCGGCTTCGTCACCGTGCTGCTGGTGGCGACCTCCTTCGGCATCTTCCTCTGGGAACTCGGTCGCGGCATGAGCCTGGAGTTCGCCCGCACTGCGGCCGTGAACACGCTGGTGATGGGGCAGGTTTTCTACCTCTTCAATTGCCGGCGCCTGACCGGCTCGGTCCTGTCGAAAGAGGGATTCTTCGGCAACCGGATCGCATTGAAAGCGATTGCGGTTTTGGTTGCGCTGCAACTGGCGATGACGCACCTGCCGTTCAAGCAGGCGCTGTTCGGCACCGATCACCTCGATGCCGAGACATGGCTGCGCGTCGTCCTGGCCGGTGTGCTGGTCTTGCTTGCGGTGGAGGCGGAAAAAGCTATTTGGCGCCGACACGGCAGGGCCTGAACGCCGGTCCTGGTGCCCGAAGTCGCGACCCGGTCGGATAGACTTGAACGCGATTACATGGGGTTTGGAGGACTAATGCACGGTGTCTTCGGCGAATTTGCTTTATTGCTGCTGATGTCCGCCGCCGCCGGCGCGGTGTCGCTCTGGCTGCGCCAGCCGGTGCTGATCGCCTACATCGTCATCGGCATCGTCGCCGGGCCGGCGGCGCTGGGCATCGTCACGGCCCACGACCAGATCGACCTGCTCGCCCAGGTTGGCGTCACCGTGCTGCTCTTCGTCGTCGGCCTCAAGCTCGATCTGCAACATATCCGCCATATCGGCCCTGTCGCATTGGCGACCGGTCTCGGGCAACTGGCCTTCACCATCGTGATCGGCTTCCTCATCGTCCTGGCCATGGGCAAGGGCTGGATGGAGGCGCTCTACGTCGCCGTCGCGCTGACGTTCTCCAGCACCATCATCATCGTCAAGCTCTTGTCCGACAAGCGCGAGATCGACTCGCTGCACGGCCGCATCGCCGTCGGCTTTCTGATCGTCCAGGACCTGGCCGTGGTGATCGCGATGATGGTGATGAGCGCCCTGCGCGGCGAGGGTGGTGATGGCGGCGAGGGTTCGCTGCTGGCTCTGGCCGGCTCGCTGGGCATGCGGATCGGCTTGGCCGCCGCGGGCATGTATCTGCTGATGCGCTACGTCCTGCCCAAGGTTGTCGATCGCATGGCGCAGTCGCAGGAGCTGCTGCTGATCTTCGCCATCGCCTGGGGCACGGGCCTGGCCGCGCTGGGCGAATGGGCCGGTTTCTCGAAGGAGGCGGGCGCCTTCCTCGCCGGCTTCTCGCTCGCCTCGACGCACTATCGCGACGCGATCAACGCCCGGCTGACCGGAATCCGCGACTTCCTGTTGCTGTTCTTCTTCATCGACCTCGGCGCCAAGCTCGATTTCTCGACACTCGGCGGCGAAGTCTGGCCAGCGCTCGCCCTGTCGCTGTTCGTGTTGATCGGCAACCCCTTGATCGTCCTGGCCATCATGGGCTACATGGGCTACCGCAAGCGCACCGGCTTTCTCTGCGGCCTCACGGTGGCGCAGATCAGCGAGTTCTCGATCATCTTCGTCGCTATGGGCATCTCGCTCGGCCATGTCGACAACGGTGCGCTGGGGCTGACCACGCTGGTCGGCCTGATCACCATCGCCTTGTCGACTTACATGATTCTTTACTCGCATCCGCTCTACGAGAAGCTGGCGCCCTGGCTGGGCGTTTTCGAGCGCAAGCGCCCCTATCGTGAACTGGCGGTGGCGACAGAGCGCCACGATCTGCGCGAGGCCGATGTCATCGTGTTCGGTCTCGGGCGCTATGGCAGCCGCCTGGCGCTGCGCCTGAAAGAGGCTGAACTCAAGGTGCTCGGCGTCGAATTCGACCCGGAGGTGGCGCGCGCCCTGCGCCAGCATGGCCTGCCGGTGCGCTACGGCGACGGCATCGCCAGCGAGTTCCTCGAAAGTCTGCCGCTCAAGGACACGCGCTGGGTGGTCAGCACCCTGCCGGACATGGCGTCGAACCGCGATCTGCTGCGTGGCCTGCGGGAATTGCATTTCACCGGTGAAGTCGCGATCGTCGCCCGCGGGGATTTTGACGGCGCCGCCTTGAAGAAGCTGGGCGCTCCGACCGTCCTTTACCCGATGCGCAACGCCGTCGATTACGCAGTCGAGGCCCTGGCCGCCATCATTCATCCGAAGGAGGACAAACCATGAAGGCACTCGCCCGCATCCTTGCCGCCACCGATCTCTCCGCCCCCGCCCGCCATGCGGTGGCGCGCGCCTTTCGTCTCGCCGCCACCGGCGGTAGCGAACTGCATATCTTGTGCGCGCGGGAACTCGACGCCCTCGATGTCAGTTTGCGAGAGATGCTTGGCGGGGACACTTCAGCAGTCAAGGCGGCGTTGGTGGGCGACGCCCGCGAACGCCTGAATCAACTGGCCAGCGATCCGGCAACCCATCAAGGCGTGGCCGCGCTGCCGCGTGTCGTCATCGGCAACCCGCTGTCCGTGATTGCCGCCGAGGCCGATGCGCTGGATGCGGGTCTGGTCGTTCTCGGCGCGCGCGGCGAGTCCTTCCTGCGCCATGCCTTGCTGGGTTCGACCGCGGCACGCCTGCTGCGGAAATCGGCGCAACGCCCGGTGCTGGTGGTGAAGCAGCCCCCGCATGAGGCCTATCGCAGCGTGCTGGTTGCGGTGGATTTCTCGCCCGTGTCGCTCCGGGCGATTCGCACGGCGAGACAACTGGCACCCGATGCCGCCCTCGTCCTGCTGCATGCCTTCGAACTGCCCTACGAGGGCAAATTGGCCTACGCGGGCGTCGAGGAGCAGGTGATCCGGCAATACATCACGACCGGCGGCGAGACCCGCCGCAAACGGCTGCACGACCTGGCGGCCGCCGCCGGACTGGCGCCGACGGATTATTCGGCGCGGGTCATTCACGGCGACCCCGCGCAGCAGATCATCGCCATGGAGCAGGAATATGCTGCGGATATGATTGTCGTCGGCAAGCATGGCACACACATCGCGGAGGAATTGCTGCTGGGCAGCGTGACCAAGCATGTGCTGGCTGAAACGCAAGGGGATGTGCTGGTCATTGCCGACGCCCGCCCGGCAACGAGTGAATTCACATGAAAGACGGATATGCAACACCCTGAAAATGACACCTCGCTGGGGCGGCAAGGGCTACATCTGAGTCGCACCCTCCTGATCGGATTTTTTACCGTGGCACCCTTGTGGGTGACCTGGCTGGTCTTCGATTTCCTGCTGGGCATTCTCGCCAATGCCGGGCGGCCCTTGCTGCGCGGGGCGGCGGTAGCGGTATCGCCAGTCTCGGAAACCCTCGCCGCCTGGCTGCTCGACTCCGCTTTCCAGAAAACGGTCGCCGTCGCCCTGGCGCTGGGGGCGCTCTACGGGATTGGTTTGTTGGCCTCCTGGGTGCTGGGACGCAAGCTGATCGCCGCGGTTGAAGCCCTATTGGCGCGCCTGCCGCTGATACAGACGATCTACAACGGCACCAAGCGATTCCTGCACACCTTGCGAGAACCTCCCGTCACCGGGCAACGGGTCGTGCTCATCAGTTTCCCGACGCCGGAGATGAAGGCCGTCGGTTTCGTCACCAAGATCATGCGCGACACCGATACCGGCCGTGAACTCGCCGCCGTCTATGTGCCGACCTCGCCCAATCCGACCTCGGGCTATATCGAAATCGTGCCGCTCGACGAAGTGGTGCAGACCGACTGGAGCATCGAGGAGGCCATGAGCTTCGTCATGACCGGTGGCGCCAATGCCCCGGATACCGTGCGCTATCAGACCTCCGCCGCCGCGAGAACCGCTGCCGGCGGGACGGCGCCATGATTCACGCTGTAACCCTGCGTGCTCTGTCGTTCGCCCTGCTTTGGTGGATGCTCGCCGAAGGGCGTCAGGACGGCTGGTTGTTCGGCGCGGCGACCGTTATCGCCGCCACCTGGGCCAGCCTCACACTCCTGCCGCCCGGTGATCGCCACATCCGCTTCGCGGGGTTGCTCGGATTTCTCCGTTTCTTCCTTTGGAATTCGATCCGTGGCGGCATCCAGGTGGCCGGGATGGCCTTGCGCGGTCGCTCCGCCTTGCAGCCCGGAATGCTCGAACTCACGGTGACGCTGCCGCCAGGTGGGCCTCGTATTCTACTTGTCAATGCCCTCAGCCTGATGCCGGGCACCGTCGGTGTCGAGCTGAGCAACACCACATTGCGCCTGCATATGCTCGATCAGCGCCTGCCGGTTGTTGACGAAGCACGGGCGCTGGAGGCGGCCATCGCCAGAATTTTTGGAGGTTCGGCATGAGCACGCTGGCACTGGCCGTCGCGCTTTTCCTGCTCGCCAACCTGGTGGTTGCGCTGCTCGCCGCCGCTCGCGGCCCGACGCCGGCCGACCGCATGCTGACGGCCCTGCTGTTCGGTACCACCGGCACCGCCGTGCTGGTCTTGCTGGCAGCGGCAGGAGGGGGAGCAGCGCTGGTGGATGTCGCGCTGGTACTGGCTCTGCTGGCCGCCATCGGCGGCATCGCCTTCGCTAAGCGCGCCTGGCATGCGGAGGAGAATGGCCGTGATTGAGGGGTTGAGCATGCTCCTGCTGGTCGTCGGCGCCTTCTTCTTTTTCGCGGGCACGGTCGGTCTGCTGCGCTTTCCCGATGTCTACAGCCGCCTGCATGCGCTCGCCAAGGCGGACAACCTGGGTCTGGGCTGTGTGCTTGCCGGGCTCGCTCTGCAGGCCGACAGCCTGGCGGCCGCCTTGAAACTGCTGCTGATCTGGCCGCTGGTGCTGGTGGCCAGTGCCGGCGTCAGCTTCGCCATCGCCCGCCGCGCCCATGTGCTCGGCATTCGTCCCTGGCAGAAGGATACGCAATGAACTTCGCCTTCGATGTCCTGCTGGCCTTTGCCCTGCTGTGGAGCGCCTGGCGCACACTGGCCACGTCCGACTTGACCCGGGCGGTGCTGATGTTCATCGTCTTCGGCCTGCTCATGGCCCTGGCCTGGGCGCGACTGGATGCCCCGGACATCGCCCTGGCGGAAGCGGCCATCGGCGCCGGCCTCACCGGCGCACTGCTGCTGGATGCCCTGCGTGGTCCGCGCGGCCCCGAACATCCACCCGGACAAACATCGAAGGATTGACCATGTCATCAGCCATGCCAAACATCCTCATGCGTTTTCTGGCCCTGGCGGGCCTGTTGGCCATCCTCGCGGCTTCCGTGCACGCGGAAGAGGGGGTAGAAATGGCCGAAGTGCGGCGGCTGGCGCGCCAGCCAGTGGAAACCATCCTGGCCGGGGCGCCGGTGGAACGTCTGGCCTTGAGGGACTATTGGTCCACCCTTGCCCGAGAGCACCGCCCGGTCATCGTGTTCTTCTACTGCAATGCGGATGACGAGTCGCAACGTGTGGCGACCCTGATCCGTTATGTGGCGCCGCGCTATGCCGATCGCATTGCGTTCTACGGGGTCAGGGTGAAGGCCAGGGGCAAGCCCTCCGCCGCCTGGGCGGATGAGCTGAAGCGAAAATTCCAGCTCAAGAACACACCCGGTGTGTTGTTCTATGGCAATCCGGGCCAGCGTCTGACCCTGGTGCAGGAGGAATACATCCAGGCGGATTTCAAGACATTTCGCAGCCCCCGCATGTGGATGTGGGGCACCTATTACCGCGTGGTACAGCGGGAATTGGACAAGCTGGTGGCGGGGCGATCATGATTGCCTGGCCCGGAGTTCCCCTAACTTTTGTGAAGCGCTGGTTGGTTGGGCTGTCGGCCATCGCGCTGGGAGGGGCGCTGATGCGGGCCATTCTGGACCTGCCCGCCGTCGGCGTGGATCTGCCCGGGGCGGTGGCGGCGAACATGGCCGCCAGCGGCGTGGAGCATCCGGTGACGGCGGTCCTGCTCAACTTCCGGGGCTACGACACCCTGCTGGAGGTGGCGGTACTGCTGCTGGCCCTGCTGGGCATGTGGGCGGCGGCCGCGCCGGGGGAGACCGCCCCGACGCAAGTGGCTGACCGCGATGACCCGGTGCTGCGGACCCTGGCGCGGCTCATCGTGCCCCTCATGATCCTGGTCGCCGGCTACCTGCTGTGGGCCGGCGCCCATCGCCCGGGCGGCGCCTTCCAGGCCGGGGCGGTGCTAGCGTCGGCGGCGGTGCTGCTGCATCTGACCGGCCTGCTGCCGGCCTGGACCTCGCCGCGCCTCCCGTTGCGCCTGGGTCTGGCCGGCGGTTTCCTGGTGTTCCTGGCGACGGCCGTGTTCCTGCTGGGCGAAGGGAGCCTGCTGCGCTATCCGCCAGAACACGCGGGAGCCCTGATCCTGTTCATCGAGGCGGGCCTCACCCTGTCCCTGGGCCTGATTCTGGCCGGCCTGTTCCTGGTGCTGGCGAGTCTGAGGGCCAGGCCGTGACCCCCGGCCTGATCTACGCCCTGGCCGGGGTGGCGCTGTTCGTCCTGGGCTTGGCGGGCTTGATCCTGCTGACTTCCGCCTTGCGCCGCATCCTGGCCTTCAACCTGATGGGCAGCGGCGTCTTCCTGGTGTTGGTGGGCTTGGCCCAGCGCGATGGCGGCGTGGACCCGGTGCCTCAGGCCATGGTGCTCACCGGCATCGTGGTAGCGGTGGCGGCCACTGCCCTGGCTCTAGCCCTGGCACGTCGCTTGGTCATCCCCTTGGAAAAGACGGAAAAATGAAACCCCGTTTACAGCCCCGTCAGGGGGTCGGCCTCTTGGTAACGCAGCAGCACCGTGCCCAGGCGGGCGTTGATGCCCATGACCGGGATGGCCAGCAGCTTCGCGCCGTCGGCCACGGTGAGGAGGGCGATTTTCGGCTGGCTCAGGGCCTCGGCAGGGACCAGGCCGGACGCAATGGCTCCAAAATGTTTGCGGTCGGTGGACACCCGCACCTTGCCGTCTGGCCCGGCCAGCAGCACCAGGGTGTGACCCGGCAGCTTCACCAGTTCGGTGAAGTACTGGTCCACTTGGTCCAGGTTGTTGCGGATCAACTCGCCGCGCACCGCCCATGCCAGGGCCAGGGCGAAGCGGCGCCGGGATTCGTCCGCCTGGGCAGTGGCCCGCTGTCGCACCTGCTCCACAAGGGCCGCGCGATCCGCCTCGAACTGTCGGCTAATGGCCGCGCGCTCGCTGGTCAGACGCGCTTCGGCGCGACCCAACACCACCTGTTGCCAGGCGAACACGCCCAGCAACAGGACAAGCAGCAGCAGTCCCACCCACAGGGGCAAGCGGGTTTCCTGCAATTTGGTGAGCCATTGGCGGGATTGGGGGGGCAGGTCGTTCATGGTGGTCTCCCAGAGGTGTCAAAAGCTCATGATAGCGCAGGGCTGGGGAGCCGCGCATGATGGTCTGGCTGGATCCCTTGCCCTGGCTCATCGTCCTGCCCCTGACCTGGGCGGCCCTGGCCTTTGTGTTGGGCTCTGGACGCGGCGGGCGACTGGCCGTGACGGGGCTGGTGGTGCAGTTGGCCCTGACCCTGGCGCTGGCAGGCCAGGTGCTGGAGAACGGCTCCCGGACCCACGCGGTGGGGGGCTGGGGAGCACCTCTGGGTATCGACCTGCTGGCGGATGGTCTGGCCGTGGCCATGCTGCTTCTGGCCCAGGTTGTGGCCCTGCCCCTGGCGGTGTATGCCCGCGCCTATTTCAGTGAAGTGGCCCAAACCGCGTTCTGGCCCCTGGCCGGTTTCCTGATCGCGGCCCTCAACGCCCTGTTCCTGTCCGCCGACCTGTTCAACCTCTACGTCACCCTGGAGCTGCTGAGTCTGGCGGCGGTGGGCCTGGTGGCCCTGGGCGGCAAACCCTTGCAAGTGGCGGCGGCCTTGCGTTACCTGCTGGTGAGCCTGACCGCCTCCGCTGCCTACCTGATGGGGGTGGCCCTCATCTACGGCACCTACGGCACGGTGTCCATCGCCACCCTGACACCCCTGATTGGCTCCGATCCGCCCCAGGCCGCCTGGCTGGCAGCGGGCCTCATGCTGGTTGGTTTGCTGGCCAAGACCGCCCTGTTTCCCTTCCATTTCTGGCTGCCGCCGGCCCACGGCGGGGCGACGGCGCCCGTGTCGGCCCTGCTCTCGGCCCTGGTGGTGAAGGCCTCCTTCTACCTGGTGTTGCGCCTGACCCTGGGGCCCTCGCTCACCGGCGGCGTGTGGTTCCTGTATGTGATGGGCTACAACCTCTCGATCGCCACCGGGGTCGGCTTCATCGCCCTGGCCGGCGTGTCCGCCGAGTTCGGCGTGATCATGCTGCTGTACCTTAA
>Ga0210033_1000656_pt1 | contig 32848 bp, 25 predicted proteins | sample CryGeymeta201501_FD_185465 | JGI IMG/M metagenome (GOLD analysis project Ga0210033, IMG submission 185465) | Groundwater microbial communities from Crystal Geyser aquifers in Utah, USA - Crystal Geyser metaG 2015-01 (SPAdes) (version 2) | ecosystem: Environmental > Aquatic > Deep subsurface >... | reverse complement strand
CAAGGCCGACCCGCGCACCTACTTCGTCGGTCGCAAGGGCGAGATCGCCAACGCCCTGCTCGGCATCACCGACGCGCGGGCCGACCGCAGCCACCACAAGGTCCTGGTGGGGACCTACCGCAAGCTGCGCCCGACCGCCGTCGAGCACGTCGGCGCCGCCATGCCGCGGCTGGCCGACCTGATCCGCAAGCACACGAGCTAGCTGCCGAGCGGCTGCCGCGGCTCCCGCGGCGGCTCAGAAGGTCTCGATGGTGGCGGTGAAGCTGACCACGCCGACGTCGCCGCCCAGGTCCTCGGAGCCGGTCATGGTGGCGCTGACGGTGCCATCGGGGTTGATGGTGCCGGACCAGGGCTCGCTGTAGCCCTCGACCACCGCCTGGCCGCTGATGTTGGTGCCCATGGCCGCGCCCGACCAGACGATGCGTAGCTCGCCGGCGTCGGGGTGGTCTTCGCCCACGCAGGTCGCGCTCAGGTACAGGTTCCCGTTGGTGGCCGAGCCCTCGAGGGTGCCGGCACAGCGGTCGTGATCGCCGTAGCGCGAGGCCACCGCCTGGATCTCGAAGCGGCCGCTGACCGCGCCATCGGGCAGCAGGATCTCCAGGCTGCCGCTGCCGGCGCCACCGTCGTTGACCAGGGACATGTAGTAGTCCCAGTCCCAGCCGTCCCCCGGGTCGGTGTGACAGCTGGCACCGCCGCCGTGCCCGGACGAGCAGCCGGGGACCTGGTAGTGGCCAATGACGTGGTCACGGTCCTTGGGGATGCCGTAACGATCGCAGATGTCCCGCGTGAGCGCAGCGCTGGAGCGGTACATGGCGTCGGTGTACCAGGTGCCCGGGTCGCTGACGTAGCCCTCGTGCTCGATGCCGATGCTGTTCTCGTTGGTGGTCCAGTCGCCGGCGTGCCAGGCGATGTCCTCCTCGTCCACCATCTGGGTGATCTCGCCGTCCGAGGACCGGATCACGTAGTGGGCGCTGGCCCCGGCGGCGCTGTTCTGGAACCAGGAGACGGCGCCGGCGTAGCTGCCCTCTGTGGTGTGGATGACGACGGTGTCGACGTGGCTGCGGCTGCTGTTGGTGTAGTTGGCGGTGCTGGCCGGCACGAGCTGGGTGACCAGGGCGCTGCCCGAGACGACCTGGCGGTGGTCCCGCCAGGGCATGTCATGCGGTCGGATCTCCAGCATGTCGCCCGAGGGCGCCTGGGCCAGCAGGCCCCACTGCAGCAGGTCGAAGACCTGGTCGGCCAGGCCGTTGGCGACCAGCGGGTCGCTGGCCCCCGAGTAGCGGGCGATCACGGGGTACCACTCGCGCAGCTCGTCGATGGGCTCGCCGGTGAGGGACTCCCGGTCGTCTGCGTAGCTGCGCAGCAGGGCCGCGGCGCCGCGGATGGACTGCTCGGGATCGAGGGCCACGTCGTCGTCGGAGCGGCGGACCCGCCGGGCGGCGTCCTGGACCGAGGGCTCGGTGCCGTCCAGGTGCAGGTCCATGATGCCGATGGCGCGTTGGGCCGACTCGGCGCCCTGGCGGTCGTCCAGGCGGGTCAGGGCATAGGAGGTGGCGACGAGCAGGTCCCGCGGGACGTCGGCCTCTCGTGCGGCCTGGTCGAAGCTGAGGTCGAGGTCGGTCGGAGCGGTCGGATCGGCGGGGGCGGAGCAGGCGGTCAGCCCCAGGGCGAGGGCGAGGGCAACGGTGAGCAGCGGGACCGTGGGCATGGGCTCCTCCAAGGCGTCCCCCCGATGCGAGGGCGCCACACGGGGAGTTCGCAAGGCCCGTGCCGCCCGCGGGCCCGCGGCGGAGGGCTCGAAAACGCCGACTACAGCGATGTCGTCGTCACAGGCGACACGGGGGTGGGGCGGCCATGCCCCGGGCGGTGGGGCAGCCATGGGACAGGCAGCGCCCACCCGCAGAGGCCGGTGCTATGGTGCCGGCACCTCGTCGACCTGCCCTCCCGGGAGCCCCCATGTTGCGCCCTCTCCACCTGTCCTCGGTCCTTCGCGGGCAGGCCGGTCCGGCCCTCGCCGCCGGCCTCCTCCTCGCCCTCCCCCTGGTCCTGTCCTGTGGCTCCAAGACCACCGACGACTCGGCCGGCGGCGACACCGACACGGACACGGACACGGACACCGACACCGACACCGACACCGGCACCGGCACCGGCACCAGTGGTGGCGTGCTGCGCGGCACGGTCACCATGGCCGACGGCAGCGTCGCCGCGGTCCAGGTGCGGCTGTGCGCCGAGCTGTGCCGCTCGGTCACGACCGAGGCCGATGGCTCCTTCGAGTACGACCAGATCGAGGCCGGACACTACGCGCTGGAGGCCGTCTACCTGGCCGACCAGAAGAGCTACGCCATGCCCCTGGACCTGCTGTCCTTCGAGACCGACCAGGTCCGCGAGCTGGTGAGCCCGATGATCATGTACCCCTTCACGACCGTGCACGACCTGGGCGCCAAACCCGAGCCCGTCGAGCTGGGCGGCGGCCTCACGGTCCTGGCCGACCCGGCGACCATGACCGCGTCGGAGGCGAACTCGCCCTACATCGGCCCCAGCGACTCCGACTACGTGTCGGCGGTCCGGGTCGACCCGGCGGCGGTGGGCCTGCCCCTGGAGGAGATCCAGGGCACGGTGGTGGCCGCCTTCTTCATGGGCCGCAACAGCGTGGCCCTGGACCCGGTCTGGTCCTTCTCCATGGACGAGGACCTGGGCCTGGCCGAGGGCACGAAGCTGCACATCCGCGGTGTCAGCTACGAGGAGAAGGCCTGGCTGGACGGCGGCACGGCCACCGTCACCGGCGGCGCCATCATGAGCGACGACGGCGCGGGCATCCCCGTGCTCTCCACGGTGCTGCTGGTCCAGGAGTAGGGCAGCCCGCGCCGGGTCCGCCCGGCCCTCAGCGGCCCTTGCGGCCCTTCTTCTGCCCGGGCGCCTGCTCGGCGTCCGAGGCGGGGGCCTCGCCCAACACGTCCGGGCGGCGGGCCGTCACGATCTGACGACGCCAACCCTCACCGTGCTGCTTGTACCACTGCAGCTCGGTCGCGGTCTGGACCACCAACCAGGTCGAGCTGGTCGGCCCCTGCCGGTTGTTCGCGGGGCTGCTCTCCATGACCTCCAGCTGCCAGGCGTGTGCGCCCTTGGGCAGCCTCAGGTCCTGGAGCGCGGCGACGTCCGGCTCGGAGAGCGCGGTGCTGCTGCGCACGATCTCGACGTGCCGCCCGTGCAGGAGCAGGTCGCCGGTCCGCAGGGTGCTGGCGGACTCGATGGTGGTCAGGGCCGACTCGGACTTCAGGTTGCCGGTCCCGGTGTCCAGCAGACCGTGCATCCAGGTCGGACTGGGGTCGCCCGGGGTGGCGATCATGCGGGTCACGATCTGGTAGATGAAGCCTGAACAGTCCACGCCGACCAGCCGGCCCTTGCCAGCGGTGAGCCAGCCCTTGAGCGCTGCCTCTACGGCCGCGTTGCCCTCTTCCGACAGCTTGCCGTCCGCGCCGAGCAGCTTGTCATCCAGCTTGGGTACCCTGACCTTGCCCTGATCCACGGCGGCCTGGATCACGGTCTGCATGTCGGCAGGCGTGCCCTTGCCCACCTTGGCCCGATCCACCGAGCCGCCCAGGTCGGAGGGGGCTCCATCCGCATCGGGCGAGGGCAGGTGGCGGGAGGGGTAGCCCTTGGTGCCGACCGCGGTGTCGACCGAGGTGTAGTTGATCCGGTAGGGCGTCTGGATGGTCACGGTGGCCGTCAGCTCGACGCCGCCCCGGGTCTTCACGGGCACGGTGACGACCAGGTGGTCGAACTCCTGGAGGGCGGCGTCCATGACCCCCTGGCGCCGCGTATCGGTGGCCATGTCCACGGTGGACCGCACCATGGCGTCCATGTCGCCCTGCTGACCGGCGCCCGGCCCCTGCTGCAGGCCGACGCGCTGGAGGCGGGCCTGGTTGCCCGGACCGCTGCCCGGACCGTTGCCCGGACCGTTGCCCGGACCGTTGCCCGGACCTTGCTGTGGACCCGGCCCCCCCTGGGAGGGGCCAGACGGAGCCGTCGTCGGGCGACGACGAGGGAGGGGGACCTTGAAGACGGACATGGCTTCACCCGCGGTCCGTGCAGCGTAGCAGACGGCAGACGCAGCAAGCGCGAGCGCCCGCCGGCTCAGTCCCGGAAGGTGACGCTCACCGGGCAGTGATCGGACAGCGCCGGCTCGCGGCCGGTGATCCAGGACCGCTCGGCCCGGGCCGCCAGCTCGGGCGAGGCCAGCAGGTAGTCCAGGCGCCAGCCGCGATCGAGGGTCCGGGCCTGGCCGCGGTTGGACCACCAGGAGTACTCCTGGGCGCCGGGGTTGGTGGCCCGCCACAGGTCCACCCAGCCCAGCTCCAGCAGGCGGCTCAACCAGGCGCGCTCGTGGGGCAGGAAGCCGCTGTTCTTCTTGTTGCCACCGGGATTGTGGATGTCGCGCTCGGTGTGGGCGATGTTCAGGTCGCCGCACAGGACCACCGGCCGACCGGTGTCCAGCAGGGACCGCGACCAGGTCAGGAGGTGCTCCATGAAGGCCTCCTTCATGGCCTGGCGGGCCTCGCCGGAGGAGCCGCTGGGCAGGTAGACGCTCACGACGGTGGCGACCTCGAGGTCCAGGCGGGCGACGCGACCCTCGCGGTCCGACCAGTCCAGGCCCGAGCCCGTGCTGCGTTGCAGGACCGGCAGGCGGCTCCACACGGCCGTGCCCGAGTAGCCCTTCTTCTCGGCGTCGGACTGCACGTGCTGCCAGCCTTCGGGCGGCAGGTGCAGGGCGTCCATGTCGGCGGCCTGCATGCGCAGCTCCTGCATGGCCAGGACGTCGGCGCCGCTGGCCTGGTGCCAGTCCCGAAAGCCCTTGCGGACGGCGGAGCGCATGCCGTTGAGGTTGAGGGTCGAGAGCGTCCAGGACATCGGCAACTCCACGGCGCCCCCGCGGGAGACCGCGGCGCAGGCAGAACGGGGCTCAGGCAGAGCGGGGCTCAGGCAGAGCGGGGCTCAGGCCAGGCGGCCGTAGCTCCCCCTCACCGCCGCGTCACCCGGTGCTCCCGCTGCGCAGACGTCCACGGCGGTCCCCTCGACGTCCAGGGACTGCCCCGGGTCGAGGAGCCCGACGGGCTCGCCGTCCACGCGGACCTCGATCCGACCTTGCTCGCAGCCCAGCCGGTAGGCGCAGGCCCGGCGGCCGCGGAACACGGCTTGGACCGCGCCGGCCTGAAGCTGGATCCGGCCGGGGGGCGCGGCAGGCTCCGCAGCAGGCTCCGCAGCAGGATCCACAGCTGGGTCCACAGCTGGGTCCACAGCAGGATCCGCAGCAGGATCCGCAGCTGGGTCCGCAGCTGGGTCCGCAGCTGGGTCCGCAGCTGGGTCCGCAGCTGGGTCCGCAGCTGGGTCCGCAGCTGGGTCCAGCGCGCCCGCCTCACCCTCCCGCGCGGGTTGTTGGTGGGCCAAGCGCAGATCGGGGCGTGGCCGGTGGATCCGCGGAGCCCCACGCTCCCGGCCGCCATCGACGACGATCACCTCGGGCGGGCGGCCAGGGCGCAGCTCGACGGGCCCTGCCTCCGACAGCTCGTCCTCCTCCTCCGCTCCCGACGGGAGCAGGTCCACCGAGACCTGCACCTCGCCCAGCTCCCCCAGCCCGCCCAGGTGCACCAGGGCCTGCCGCAAGCTGTCCAGGAGCTGGTCGCGCGCGTCGTCGTCGTCCAGCCCGGCCTGGTCCAGGGCATCGGCCACCTGCTCCAGGACGGCGTCAACCTCGGGCTCGTCCCCGGGGGGTCGCTCGGACACGGCACCTCCGGCCCACAGTGTAGCCCACCTTCCCCGGTTGCCCGGGGAAGGCGGGACGATCACGATCAGGCAGGCATGGGCACCGCGCCTTCGGGATCGCTGTGCTCTGGATCGCTGTGCGCGGAGGCAGCGGCATCCTGGGCCGCCCGGGACAGCCCCTGGCGCAGCCACGCCAGGCGACGGACCCGCCACACGGTCAGCGAGGCGTAGGTCAGGATCTCGGCGGTCAGCGCCAGCCACGCCCCCAGGGCGCCCAGGTGCAGGTGCAAGGCCAGCAGCCAGCCCAGGGGCAGGTCCACCAGCCACATGGCCCCCACCCCCACCAGCAAGGTGTAGCGCGTGTCACCGGCACCATTCAGGGTGCCCTGGGCCACCATGGCGACGGCGTCGAAGACCTGGAAGGCCGCGCCCACCACCATGAGCTGTAATGCGATGTGCATCACCTCGGGCGCGGGATGGAAGGCCGCCACCAGGGGCCGCGGCGCCACCAGGAACACCACGGACATGGTGCCCATGATGGCCAGCGCCACCCGCACGGCCGACCCGAAGGCCTGCCGGGCCAGCCGGGGGCGACGGGCGCCCAGCGCCTGCCCGACCAGCACGCCTGCCGCCTCTCCCACCGCGTGCCCGGGCAGGAAGCTGAGGCTCACGATGCGCATGACGATGACGTGCGCGCCCAGGTGCGCGTCCCCGGCCCGGGCCAGGACGCCGACGAAGACCGCGAAGCCGGCCACCGACAGCACCCCGTTGATGGCCATGGGCGCACCCACCTGCAGGGCCCGCCGCAGCAGGTCCCGTCGGGGCCAGGGCGAGGACCCGCGCAGGTGGCGACGGACCAGGGCGGCCAGGGCCAGGGCGCTGAGCACCTGGGCGAGCACCGTCGAGGCCGCCGCGCCGTCGATCCCCAGCGCCGGCACAGGCCCGAGCCCGAAGATGAGCACCGGGTCCATGGCGATGTTGAGGAGGTTGGACAGCACGGCCACCACCATGGGGGTGCGGGTGTCCCCCCGCCCCTGGAACCAGGAGGTCAGCGCCAGGGTGGCCAGCGTGGCGCCCGCCCCGCCCAGGCCCCAGGCCAGGTAGCGGGCGCCCTGCTCGGAGACCTCGGGGGAGGCCCCGAAGCCGCGGATCAGCAGGTGGGCGGCCGGTGCCAGCACCAGCCCCACCAGGCCCAGGACCAGGGCCAGCCACAAGCCCTGCCAGGCCAGGACCCGGGCCTGCCGGTGGCGCCCGGCGCCGGTGGCCTGGGCCACGAGCACACGCACGCCTCCGGTCAGGCCGAAGCCCGCCGAGAGCAGCAGGAAGCCCGCCACCGAGCCCAGCCCGATGCCGGCGAGCGGTGTAGTGCCCAGGCGGCTGACGTACAGGACGTCGGCCATGGACATGGCGGTCTGGGAGAGCATGGAGATCATCAGCGGCCAGGCCAGGGCGAGGACCTGGGCCGGTCCGGCGCGCGAGGCGGGCGCCGGTTCACTGTGGAGCAAGCGACGTGCGCGCATGGCGCACCTCCAGCCGACCCGCGGCGGACGTGCCGCGAGCCGGAACCGGTCGTGGATGGATCACGCGACGCGCCACCCGTGCAAGCACGGGCGAGCACCGCGCGCGGGGCTCAGGTCAGGGCCGAGACGGGCCGTTGTCCGGGCACGCCGCGGGCCGGGCGAGGAGGGTCAGGCCTCCTCGCCCCCTGCGTCCCTCAACCTTCGACGTCGCCCGGCAGGCCGGGGGGCCCCCATCGGGACCCCGCAGGTACCGGGGGGGAAGGCGACCGAGAGCTTGATGGTGGCGAAGCGGATCATGGGGTCCTCCCGGTATGTCGGGGGAAGGGGTGGTTGGAACCGGCACGCAGGGAAGATCGAGCGCATACCTGTCCAATCCCAGCGTTCTCCGTTCCCGGCCAGCGTGCAACCCGAATTTTCCATGCGGTGCCACCTCGGCCGGCTCCGCCCACAACACGGTCAGAAGCTGTCCGCCTGGAGGGGGGCCGCGCGAGAGGGGTCGGCTAAGGGTGTCGGGTCACCCGGGGACCCGATGCTGCGCCTGCTGCACACCGCCGACTGGCACCTCGGCCACACGCTGCACGACCTGCCGCGCGACGCCGAGCACGACGCCTTCCTGGCCTGGCTGCTCGACCAGGTGCAGGTCCACGCCGTGGACGCGCTGCTCATCGCCGGGGACGTCTTCGAGACCGCCAACCCGCCGGCCTCGGCCATGCACCGCTGGTACCGCTTCCTGGCCACGGCCCGCAGCCGCTTCCCGGCCCTGGACCTGGTGGCTGTCGGCGGCAACCACGACTCGGCGGCGCGGCTGGACGCCGCCCACCCCTTGCTGCGGGACCTGCGGCTGCACGTCATCGGCGGCCTGCCCCGGGACGAAGCCGGCGGGCTGGACCTGGAGCGGCTGGTCGTGCCCCTCACCGACGCCGGCGGCGAGCCCGCCGCCTGGGTCGCCGCCGTGCCCTTCCTCCGCCCAGCCGATCTGCCGGTGGTGGATCCCGACCTGGCCGACGGGGCGGATCCCCTCGTGGCCGGGGTGCGCACCCTCTACGGACAGATCCTCGACCACGCCCGCACCCAGCGACGCAGCGGCCAGGCCCTGCTGGCCATGGGCCACTGCTACATGGTCGGCGGCGCCCTGTCCGAGCTGTCCGAGCGCAAGGTGCTGGGCGGCAACCAGCACGCCCTGCCGGCCTCGGTCTTCCCCGCCGACCTGGCCTATGTCGCCCTCGGCCACCTGCACCGTGCACAGTCCGTGGGGGGCCGCGCCGGTGTGCGCTACTCGGGCAGCCCCATCCCCCTGGCGGTGGATGAGGCGGCCTACCCGCACCAGGTGCGGCTGCTGGAGCTGGAGGGCGACCGCCTCAGCCGCTGCGAAGCCCTGCGTGTGCCCCGCACCGTGCCGGTCCTGCGCCTGCCGGAGAGCGGTCCGGCGCCCTGGGAGCAGGTCGAGCCCCTGCTGGCCCAGCTGCCGGCCGCCCAGGGGGACCGCGGCACCTGGCCCTACCTCGAGGTGCGGGTGGCGCTGCCCGGGCCCATGCCGACCCTGCGTCCGCAGGTGGAGCAGGCCCTGAGCGACCGCGGCGTGCGCCTGGTGCGGCTGGCCGTGACCCGCGGCGGGGACGGGCAGGGCCTGGCCGACGGCGGCGAGCGGCGGGAGCTGGGCGAGCTTCGCGAAGAGGACGTGCTGCGCCGCAAGTGGCAGCGGGACTACGAGGACGACCCCCCCGACGACGTGCTGGCCTGCTTCCACGAGCTGCTGGACCGCCTGGGCCAGGCCGACCCGGCCGAGGGGGCAGCGTGAAGATCACCGCCATCCGGGGCGAGAACCTGGCCAGCCTGGAGCAGCCCTTCCAGATCGACCTGCTGCAGGGCCCCCTGAGCCGGTCGGGGCTCTTCGCGATCACCGGTCCGACCGGCGCCGGCAAGAGCACCCTGCTCGACGCCGTCTGCTTGTGCCTGTACGACAAGACCCCCCGCTTCGAGAAGCAGGGGGGCGCGACCGTGGTCCTGGCCGGCCAGGACGCCGACGCGGCCCTGTCGGCCAACGACCAGCGCAACATCCTGCGGCGGGGCGCCGGCAGCGGCTGGGCCGAGGTGGACTTCCACGGGCGCGACGGGCGCACCTGGACCGCGCGCTGGGAGGTCCGGCGCGCCCGAAAGCGGGCCCAGGGCAAGGTCCAGCAGCAGACGCTGAGCCTGCGCGACGACCAGGGCCAGCTCCTGGGCGGCACCAAGACCGAGACCCTGGACGCCATCCGGGCGCGGGTGGGCCTGGACTTCGACCAGTTCCGGCGCTCGGTCCTGCTGGCCCAGGGCGACTTCGCCGCCTTCCTGCGGGCCGACCAGAACGAGCGGGCCGAGCTGCTGGAGCAGATGACCGGCACGGACATCTACGGGCGGCTGGCCGCCGCGGCCTTTGGCGAGCGACGCCGGCTGGAGGGGCGCCACAAGGAGCTGCAGACCCGCCGTCAAGAGGTCGGCGTGTTGGACGGCCCGGGCCGGGCCGCGGCCGAGCTGGCCCTGGACCAGGTCCGCACCGAGCGGCAGGTCGCGGTGGCCCAGGTGCAGACCGCCGAGCAGGCGGTGCGCTGGCACGAGCAGCAGGCGGCGCTGGACGCGGCGGTGCTCCAGGCCCACCAGGCGCTGGACCAGGCGCGGGCCGCCTGGCAGGCCGCCCAGGACCGGCGGGGGGCCCTGGACCGGGCCGAGCGGGGCTGGCCCCTGCGCGCCCTGGCGGCCCAGGCCCACCGGGCCCGCCAGCAGGCCCACGCCGCCTTGGGGACCCAGGCGGCGGTTCAGCGGGCGCTGGACGAGGCGAGCCGCGAAGAGAGCCAGGCGCGGCAGGGGCTGGCGGCGGCCCAGGCCCGGCTGGCCCGCGCGCGCCAGGCCCTGGTGGTCCAGCTCGAGGACCGGCTGGCGACCGCCCGCGCGGCCCAGGCAGAGCTGGCAGCGTGGCGGACGGAGCACCCCCAACACCTGCGCATGGCCGACGCCGAGCGGGTGCAGGACATCGCCGCGCGCCTGCAACGCTGGGCAGCGGCCCGGGCCACCCGGGATGAGCTGGCGGCACGGCTGCCGGCCCAGGTGTCGGCCCTGGACGCGCTGGAGGCGACGCGCCTGGCCGCTGCCGCTGCCCGCGACGCCGCCGACCAGGTCGCGGTCGAAGCCCGCCAGGCGCTGGACCAGGCGGCGGCCCAGGCGCCAGGACCGGAGCAGGACGCCGCCCTCCAGGCACGCCGGGTCGGCCTGGACCGCCAGGGTCGGGCCCTGGCCGAGCTGCAGCGCCTGTCCGACCAGGCCCAGGTCCTGACCGCCGGCCTGCACCAGGCCGTGGCCGATCGTGAGCTGGCCCAGGGGCGGGCCGACGCGGCCCGGGCGCGGGTCGAGGCCGCCCAGCTGGACAGCGCCGCGCTGGGGCCCCGCCTGGATGAGGCCCGCCAGGCGCTGGCCCAGGCCCGTGCCGCCCTGGACGCCACCGCCCTGCGAGAGACCCTGGTCGAGGGCCGGCCCTGCGCCGTCTGCGGCAGCACCGAGCACCCCTGGGCCACGGGCTCGCCCCTGGCCGGCCTGCACGCACAGCAGCAGGACCGGGTCCAGGAGCTGGAGACCCGGCACCAGGCCCTGCTGGCCACGGCCGCCCGGGAAGACGCGACGGCGCGGGCCGCCTTGCAGTCCCGGGACGAAGCCGAGCAGGCCGCCGCGCGGAGCCAGGCGCGCCTGGATGCCCTGGCCGGACCGTGGCAACAGGCCAGCGAGATCCTGGGCGCGTTGGCAGCACCGGGCCCCGCCCTCGCCGCGGTGGACCTGGCCGGGCGCGAGCAGGCGCTGGGCCGGGAGCAGCAGGAGCTGGCCGAGCAAGAGGCCGCGCTGCGCCAGGCCCGCGCGCTGCGGGATCAGGCGCAGGCCGCGCTGCAGGCCGCCCTGGTCGGGGCCCGCGCCGCCGCGGACACCCTGGCCGCCCGCCAGCAGGACGCCACCCAGGGCGCCCGGAGCCTGGAGCAGCTCCGCCTCCAAGACCAGGGCACCGCCACGGCCCTGGCCGAGCTGGAGTCCGAGCTGGACGCCGTATTGGTGCCGGCGCAGGCCGAGCTCCCCGAGGTCGGCCGGTGGCGCCAGCAGCCCGGACCGGCCCTGGCCGCCTGCCGCGCCGCAGGGACGACCTGGCGCCAGCGCGAGCAGCGGCAGCGCCAGGCGGCCGAGGCCGAGGCCGAGCTGGACGCGCGCCTGGGCCGGGACCGGGACCGGGCCGAGCAGGCCCTGGCCGAGACCCGGACCGAGGACCTGGCCCTGGTGCCGGCGGTGGTGCCACCGGCCCTGGACCCGCCGTCCTGCACGGCCTGGCTGGACGACCGGGTCGCCGCCGACCAGGCCCTGCGGGAGCGCGCCGTCCTGGCCGCCCGCCAGTCCCTGGACCTGCTGGGCACGGCCCGCCAGCAGCAGGCCACCGCGGCCGCCACGGCGACGGCGCTCAAGACGGGGGCCGAGGCTGCCGAGCGGCACCTGGCCGAGCAAGGGCTCGCCCTGGACCTGGACGCCACGGCCCTGGCCTGGCTGATGGACCTGCCCCAGGACTGGCCGGCCGCCGAGCGCGCGGCCTTGCAAGCGCTGCAGGCCGCCCCCGACCGGGCCGAGACCCTGCTGGCCGAGCGCCGCGAGCGGCTCCAGGCCCACGCCGACACGCGGCCCTCCGCCCCGGCCGAAGACGCCACCCAGGCCCTGGCCGACGCCCGCCAGGACCAGGCCCGCCTGGACGAGGCATGGAGCGCCGCCCGGGCCACGGTGCAGGCCGACGACGCCGCCCGGACCCGGCTGGGGGCCCTGGACCAGGAGCTGGCCGAGCACGAGCGCCTCGCTCACCCCTGGCTGCGCCTCGCGGCCTGCATCGCCCCCGACACGGTCTCCTTCAAGCGCTTCGCCCAGTCCCTCACCCTGGAGCTGCTGCTGGAGCAGGCCAACCACCACCTGCGCGAGCTGCACCCCCGCTACAGCCTGGCCCGGATCCACGGCACCGACCTGGAGCTGCTCATCGTCGACCACGACCTCGGCGACGAGCCCCGCACCGTGCAGAGCCTGTCGGGCGGGGAGTCCTTCCTGGTCAGCCTGGCCCTGGCGCTGGGCCTGTCCAGCCTCTCCTCGCGCGATGTGCGCGTCGAGAGCCTGTTCATCGACGAGGGCTTCGGCAGCCTGGACGGGCGGACCCTGGACACCGCGCTAGCGGTCCTGGACAGCCTGCAAGCCGGCGGCCGGCAGGTCGGGGTCATCTCCCACGTCGGGGGCCTGGCCGAGCGCATCGGCGTCCAGGTGCGGGTCGAGCCCCAGGGCGGCGGCCGCAGCCTGGTGCGGGTCGAAGAGCGCTGAGCGCTGGACGCGGGCGCTGAGCGCTGGACGCGGGCGCTGAGCGCTGGACGCGGGCGCTGGGCGCTGGACGCGGGCGCTGAGCGCTGGACGCGGGCGCTGGGCGCTGGACGCGGGCGCTGGCACCGCCCCCGGTCGCGTCAGCTACCCTGCCGCCCCCACCCCGGAGCGTCCCCGTGGAGCATGTCGAGATCGTCCTGGAAGGACCCGGCAAGAACGCCATCAACACCGCCCTGATGATCACGCTGAAGGCGCGGCTGCAGGCCGCCGGCGCGCGACCGGTGCTGCTCACCGGCGCGGGGGACAGCTTCAGCGCGGGCCTCGACCTGAAGGAGCTGACCCAGCTCGACCCGGTGGGCATGCGCGCCTTCCTGGAGCGCCTGGAGGACCTGGTCCTGACCATCTTCCGGCACCCGGCCCCCATCGTGGCGGCCGTGAACGGGCACGCCATCGCCGGGGGCGCCGTGCTGGCTCTGGCCTGCGACCTGACCGTCGCGACCCGCAACCCGCGGACCCGGATCGGCCTGAACGAGGTCGCCCTGGGCCTGCGCTTCCCGCCAGCGACGCTGGAGGTGGTGCGCTTCCGCCTGCCGCGCCAGCACGAGGCCGAGGTCCTGCTCGGCGCGCTGCTGCACGACCCCGAGCGGGCGCGCCACCTGGGCCTGGTCGACGAGCTGGCCGAGGATCCGGTCGCCATGGCGCGCCGCCACCTGTTGGCCTTCTCGCGGCACCCGCTCGGCGCCTATGCCGCCTCGAAGGCCGACCTGCGAGCCGGGATCGGCGACATCAGCCCCGATCAGGCCCGCCGCTTCGCCGACGAGGTGGTGCCGACCTGGACCTCGCCCGAGGTGTCCGCCCGGATCCGCGCGGCCCTGGCTCCGCGGCCACAGGCCTGAGTGGCTCCGCGGCCACAGGCCTGAGTGGCTCCGCGGCCACAGGCCTGAGTGGCTCCGCGGCCACAGGCCTGAGACCCACTTGTGCGCGGTCGCTGCTAAGCTGTGCCGGCGTAGTGGACGGCGCTGGCCCCTCGCGGCAAGCTACGCGTGCCGGCGGCGCCGTCGCTCCCCCCTCTTGGAGGCCCTCATGGCGATCTGGACCCTGCTGCTCTCGACCGCCCTGGTGATCGGCTGCGGAGACAAGGGCAAGACCGGTGACGACACCGCGACCGACGGCGGCGCCGACGGCGGCGCGGACGGCGGCAGCGACGGGGGCGGCGACACGGGCAGCCCGGTCGTGCCCGACAACGACGGGGACGGCTCGCTGCACGGCGTGGACTGCGACGACGACAACGCCGACGTGTACCCGGGCGCCACCGAGATCTGCAACGGCATCGACGACAACTGCGACGGCGTCATCGACACCGATGCCGTCGACGCTGAGCTGATGTACGCGGACCGGGACGGGGACGGATACGGCAACCCCCTGGACACGGTCAGCGCCTGCCCCGGGGCCGAGCCCGATGGCTACGTGACGAACAACCTGGACTGCCGCGACTCCGACCGGGACATCAACCCGGACGGCCGCGAGGTCTGCGACGAGCAGAACCTGGACGAGAACTGCAACGGCCTGCGAGAGGACGCCGATCCGGGCGCCGACCCGCTCAGCATGACAACCTGGTACGCCGACTACGACCTCGACGGCTTCGGCGACCCCACCACCCTGGTCCAGGGCTGCGACGTCGGCGGGATCCGCTCGCTGAACCACCTGGACTGCGACGACGGCAACGCCGCCGTTGGCCCCGACTCCAGCTGCGCTCCCTTCGACGGCGTGTGGTCCGGCGCGGCCGACTTCTCGGTCCACGGGATCTACGGCTACTCCGGCTCCTGCGACGACAGCGGCAGCGTCACGGTCTCCGACGCCAGCAGCAACCAGGTCAGCGGGACCCTGGTCTGCAACTGGTACACCTACGGCTACCCGGTGACCCTGACCCTGTACGGGACCATCGACTACCCCTGGGGCGTGTCCGGCTACTGGACCGACGCCCAGAGCTGGTTTTTCGTCGACCCCGACTGGCAGACCTCCTTCACCGGCACCTTCTCCGCGGACGGCAGCAGCCTCGACCTGGTGCTGACCGGGTCCCGGAACAACCTGTTCGGCTCCTACGACGTGAGCCTGGACGGAACCTGGGCGCTGACGCACTGAGCGGGGTGCTGTCGCACTGAGCCGGGGGCGGCTGCCCCCCGGGCCGAGGCCTCGTGCCTGAGCTCGACCTTCACGGCACCGCGATCACCGCGCTGCTGGGCCCGACCAACACGGGCAAGACCTGGACGGCGATCCAGCGCATGCTGGGTCACCGCACGGGCATGATCGGCCTGCCCCTGCGGCTGCTGGCCCGCGAGGTCTACGACCAGGTGGTGCGCGCCCGCGGGCCCGAGGTGGTGGCCCTGGTGACGGGGGAGGAGCGCATCGTGCCGCCCGGCGCCCGGTACTGGGTGGCCACGGTCGAGGCGATGCCGGTCGAGCTGCCGGTGGCCTTCCTGGCCGTCGACGAGATCCAGCTGTGCACCCACCCGACCCGCGGCCACGTCTTCACCGACCGCCTCCTGCACGCCCGCGGCACCATGGAGACCATGTTCCTGGGCGCCGACACCATGGCGCCTCTGGTCCAGCGGCTGCTGCCCACCGCGGCCATCGAGCGCCGGCCGCGCTTGTCGACCCTGCGCTACGCCGGCCCCCACAAGCTGACGGCCCTGCCCCCCCGCTCGGCGGTGGTCGCCTTCGGCACGACCCGGGTCTACGAGCTGGCCGAGCGCCTGCGACGCCGGCATGGCGGCACCGCGGTCGTGTTGGGGGCCTTGTCCCCCCGGACCCGCAACCGCCAGGTCGAGCTGTACCAGCAGGGCGATGTGCCCTACCTGGTGGCCACCGACGCCATCGGCATGGGCCTGAACCTGGACCTGAGCCACGTCGCCTTGTCCTCGCTCACCAAGTTCGATGGCCGCACGGTGCGCGAGCTGTACAGCGACGAGGTCGCGCAGATCGCCGGCCGGGCCGGGCGCCACCACAAGGACGGCACCTTCGGCGCCCTCGACGAGCTGGGGCCCCTGCCGCCCGAGCTGGTGCAGTCCATCGAGGAGCACCGCTTCCCGCCGATCCCGCGCATCCGCTGGCGCAACAGCGACCTGGACTTCCGCAGCCCCCAGGCGCTGCTCGACAGCCTGGAGGCCCCGCCGCCGCTGCGCGTCCTGGTCCGCACCCCTGACGCCCTGGACCACGCCACCCTGGAGCTGCTGGCCCGCCGCGAGCCCATCCGCCGCGCCGTCCGCGGGCCCGAAGCCACGCGCCTGCTGTGGGATGTCTGCCAGGTCCCCGACTACCGCAACACCCTGACCGACGCCCACGTGGAGCTGCTGGCCCGCCTGCACGGCTGGTTGTCGAGCCCCCAGGGCCACGTGCCCGCCGACGAGCTGCACCGGGCGCTGCGCCACCTGGACCGCACCGAGGGCGACATCGAGGCCCTGATGACGCGGCTGGCCTGGATCCGCACCTGGACCTACGTCGCCCACCGCCCCACCTGGCTGGCCGACCCGGGCGCCTGGCAGGCCCGCACCCGCGCCGTCGAAGACCGCCTCTCCGACGCCCTGCACGACAAGCTCACCCAGCGCTTCGTGGACCGGCGGACCCGCCTGGCCAGCGGCCTGGGACCCGCCGCCGAGCGCGGCCAGCCCAGCCTGGAGGAGGACGGCAGCGTCGTCGTCCTGGGCACCCGGGTGGGCGAGGTGCGGGGCCTGTCCTTCGTGCCCGATCCCCAGGGCCTGCCCGCCGACGAGCCCGCCTTCGAGCGCGAGGTGCGGCGCCTGCTCCAAGCCCCCGTGGCCCGCCGCCTGGAGGCCCTGCTCGCCGCGCCCGACGCGGACATCGTCGTGGGCGCCGACGGCACCCTGCGCTGGGAGGACGTGGCCGTCGGCACCCTGAAGGGCGGGAGCAGCCCCCTGGCGCCGGTGGTCCGCCCCCTGCGCCTGGACCTGCTGGAGGCCGCCCAGCGGGCCCAGGTCGGCGCCCGGCTGGAGGCCTGGCGAGACGCCCTGGTGGACCGGGTCCGGGGTCCTCTCCTCCGCCCCCCGCACGCCGCCCTGCAGCGACCGGGGCGCGGCATCCACTTCCAGCTCCTGGAGGGCCTGGGCAGCGTGGCGGCCGCGGCCATCGCCGAGCTGAGCCGGGAGCTGGGCGAGGAGGACCGCCGCAACCTGGCCCGCCTGGGGGTCCGCCTGGGCCAGCACCACGCCTACGTCGTCGACCTGCTGCGCCCCGACGCCGTCGCCGCCCGGGCCCGCCTGTGGGCCACCGCCCGAGGCGAGCCCCTGCCGCCGAGCCTGCCTGGCGGCGCCTCCTGCCCCCGCGTGCCCGGCTGGCGCCCCGCCTGGCTCGTGGCCGTCGGCTACACCGCCCTCGGCACGCGGGCGGTGCGCCAGGACCTGCTGGAGAAGGTCAGCGCCCACTGGCGCAAGGAGGGCGGCCGCGGCCGGCCCTTCGAGCCTTCGCCCGAGCCGCTGGAGTGGCTGGGCTGCCCCAAGGCCGAGGGGCCCGGCCTGCTGCGCGGCCTGGGCTATCGCCCGGTCGATGAGGAGGGGCGACGCTGGGTCGCGGAGCGCCCTGCCCCGCGCGCGAGGTAGCCTGGACCCCTCCCCGACGCGTCCCAGGCGCCGGGCAGGCCCGTCCCGACTCCCCCCGCGAGGCACTCCATGTCCTGGACCCCCTACGTGGGCAACGGCTACCTCTCCTGGCCCGAGATCCGGGCCTGGTGCCGCGCCCTGGCCGAGGCCCACCCCGAGCTGGTGCACATCGACGTCGTCGGGGAGAGCCGCCACGGCAACCCCCTGCTGCTGCTCACGGTGGCCCGGCAGGGCGACGCGGCCCCCACACCCGTCGCCGACCGCTCCGCCTTCTGGCTGGACGGCGGCACCCACGCCGCCGAGTGGACCGGCGTCATGTCGGTGCTCTTCACCCTGAGCCGCTGGATCGAGGGCCTGCTGGCCGGCGACCCGGACCTGGTCGACTGGTTCTCCCACCACGCCGCCTATGTGCTGCCCTGCATGAGCCCCGACGGCTACCAGGCCCTGCACGACGGCGCCCCCTACCTGCGCTCCACCCTGCGGCCGCCGCCCGAGGGCCAGCTCCGCATCGGCCTGGAGCCCCGCGACCTGGACGGCGACGGCCGCGTCCTGTGGATGCGCTGGCGCCACCCCGCCGGCCCCTACGTCCAGGACGAGACCCTGCCGCTGTTCATGCGCAACCGGCGCATCGACGACGATCCGGCCGAGGCCTGGTTCGTATGCAGCGAGGGCGAGCTGCTGGAGTGGGACGGCCACCGCTGGATGGCGGCGACCCTGCGACACGGCCTGGACCTCAACCGCAACTTCCCTGCCGCCTGGCAGCCCTTCCAGATGTTCGGCATGGACGGGGGCGAGGTGCCCCTCTCCGAGCCCGAGAGCCGGGCCGTGGTCGACGCCGTGCGGGCCCGCCCCGGCATCGCCTGCGCCGTCACGAACCACACCTACACCGGGGCGATGCTGACCCAGCCCTACCGCTCGCCCTCACCCCTTCCCGCTGCCGACCTCGACCTGATGGAGGTCCTGGCCCGCGACGCGGTCCGCGGCACCGGCTACCGCGTGATGCGCGTACACCCCGAATTCGTCTACGACCCCAAGCAGGACATCGTCGGCGTGTGGGCCGACACCCTGTCCACGGTCCTGGGCATCCCCGGCTACACCCTGGAGCTGTGGGACCCCTTCGCCGCCGCCGGGGTCGAAAACGTCCACCCCGCCGAGTTCTTCCACCTGCCCGACGAGGCCGTGCTGCGCGGGCTCTTTACGCGCTTCAGCGGTCCGCAGCCCGTCGGGCCGAGCGTGAGCCCCTGGCAACCCTTCGAGCACCCCCAGCTGGGCCCCGTGGAGATCGGCGGCCTGGACTACATGCGGACCGTGCGCAACCCGCCCGAGGACCTGCTGGCCGCCGAGTGCGAGCGCGGCTTCACCGTGGCCGACCGGGTCCGGCGCGCGGTGCCCCGCATGAGCCTGCGGCTGCACAGCCAGGAGCTGGGCGGTGGGAACCACGAGCTGACGGCGGTCCTGGAGAACACGGGCTTTTTGTCGACCAGCGGCCTGGCCTTCGCCGAGAGCCGGGGCATCGTCCCCCGGCTGAGCCTGCGGCTGGCCCTGGGCCCCGGCCTGGAGCGGGTGAGCGGCCCGCCCTCGGTCGACCTGGGACACCTGGACGGCTGGGGCACCATGCGCGTCGCCGGCTCCCGCCACTCGCTGTACCCGGACCTGCCCAGTCGAGGGCACCGCGCGGTGGCCCGGTGGATCGTGCACGGACAGGGCACGGCGCGCGTGCGCTGGCAGGGCGGCCGGGCCGGCGCCGGCGAGGCCGAGCGGGTCCTGGCGCCCACCTGAGCGCGGCCCGGCCCTGGACGTGCCGCGGGGCGTGTCGCGGGATGTGGGAGTGGCCCCGCTTCTGGTTAGCCCCAGGCCATGATCGGAACCCTGCTCCTCAACGTCGGCACCCCCGACGCGCCCCGCACGCCCGAGGTCCGCCGCTACCTGGCAGAATTCCTGGCGGATGGCCGCGTCCTCGACATGCACCCGATCGCGCGCTGGCTGCTGCTGCACGGCGTGATCCTGCGGACCCGCCCGGCCCGCAGCGCCGCCGCCTACCGGAAGATCTGGACCGAGCGAGGCTCGCCCCTGCTCTTCCACTGCCAGGACCTGGCCGCTGGCCTCCAGGCCACCCTGGGCCAGGGCTACCGGGTGGAGTTGGCCATGCGCTATGGCAGCCCGGCCGCCCCCCCGGCCCTGGCCCGCCTGCAGGCCGCCGGCTGCGATCGCATCGTCGTGCTGCCCCTCTTCCCGCAGTACGCCGCCGCCTCGACCGGCGCGGCCCTCGACGCCGTCTTCGGCGCGGTCGCGGCCATGCCCGTCATCCCCTCGCTGACCGTGGTCGACGCCTTCCACGCCGAGCCGGCCTTCCTCGACGCCATGGAGCAGCTGACACGCGAGGGCCTCCAGGGCTTCGAGGCCGACCACGTCCTGTTCAGCTTCCACGGCCTGCCCGAGCACCAGGTCCGCAACGCGGAGCTGCCCGGTCCCGACGGCCGCGTCGCGGGGACCTGCCTGGCCGAGGCGGGCTGCTGCGACGCCCTGGGCCGGACCAACCGTGCCTGCTACCGCGCCCAGTGCTTCGCCACGGCCCGCGCCCTGGCCGCGCGCCTGGAGCTGCCCGAGGATGGCTGGAGCCTGGCCTTCCAGTCGCGCCTGGGCAAGGTGCCGTGGATCCGCCCCTACACCGACGAGGTGCTGGGCGCCCTGCCCGGCCGCGGCGTGCGCCGCCTCGCCGTGCTCACCCCCTCCTTCGTCACCGACTGCCTGGAGACCCTGGAGGAGATCGGCATGGCCGGCCAGGAGACCTTCCGGGCCGCCGGGGGCGAGGAGTTCCGCCTGGTGCCCTGCCTCAACGCCCACCCCGCCTGGGTCGAGGGCTTGGCCGGCATGGTCCGGCGCGCCGCCGGTCAACCGGACCGCCCGGCAGAGGCACGCGGAGCGGCCGGGACGGCGGCGCGCTGAGCGGACCAGACGGCGGCGGCGGCAACAGGACCGGCCCGGCGCCGTATCCTCCCGCGATGCCCGACCCGGTCCCCTCCCCCCCTCCTGCGGCCCCCGCTGCGGTGCCCTCCGCGCTGCCCCCGTCGGTGCCCCTGACCCGCGTGCGCTGGTCGCGGGACTGGCGCCTGGGACGCAGCCTGGTCGGCGCCGGCACCTTGCAGATCGACGGCGGCACCCTGGCGCTGACCGGGCGGCGCACGGGCCCGGTGCGCAGCCTGCTGGTCCTGGCTCTGCGCCTGGGCGCCGTCGGCGTCTTCGTGGCCGGCTGCGGCGCGGTGACGCTGACCAGCATCGGCATGACCTGGCGGACCAAGACGCCGGAGTGGCTGGCCTGGTCCATCCCCGGCTTCCTGGCGGTCCTGCTGCTGAGCCTGCTGGCGGCCTGGCTCGGGCGGCGCATCCTGGAGCCGCGGGTGGTCCTGCGGGCGCGCTGGGCCGCCGTGCAGGCCCTGCGCAGCGACGGCTGGCGCCTGGAGCTGGTCCTGCGCCAGGGCACCGCCTCGTGGACCGGGCGGATGCGGCCTCGACCCATCACCCGCGAGAGCCGGCTGCTGATGGCCGAGCTGGCCCAGGGCCGCTGCCCGCCCGGCGCCCCGGCCCAGGGCTGGCCCGCGCCGCGGAGCCGCCGCCTGGACCAGCTCGCCCTGGCCTGCATCCTGGGCGCGGGCGGGGTCGGGCTGCACCTGGCCTGGCCCCGCCTGGCCCCGCTGCTGGGCGACCGCCCCGAGGACGGGCCCGTCGCAGGGATCCCCGACCGGGCCCCGGCCCAGGACATCGACGCCCTGACCCGGGCCTGCCCGCTGGGCCCCGCCGGCGCGCCGCTGGTCCAGGATCACCTGGAGGGCGCCGAGCTGCGCTGGTCTCCCGAGCAGCTGCCGCCGGCTGGGCGGTGCTGCCCGCCCGCTGGGTCCCGGGCGGCGCGGTCACGGCCCTGCCGATCTCGGCGCCGGGCCGCAGCGCCGGGGCCCTGGACGAGCCCACCGCGGTGGCGCTGGCCCTGGTGGGCCCGGCCAGCCAGGCCGAGGCCGTGCGGGCCGCCCTGGACCGCGGGGACCTGGCGGGCGCCTTGTGCGGCGGCGGCGTCTCGCGCCTGGACCTGGCCAGCCCGGGGCCGGCCGCCGGACCGGGCCTGGCCCTGCGCCGGGACGGGGATGACCTGGTCGCCACGGTGAGCGGCCTGGACACGGCCCACGGCAGCTGGCGCCTGGTCGTGGCCCGCCAGCGCGACACCGGCCGCCTGGACTGGCTGGACCGCTGCGAGCTGCCGGTGGCCCAGGGCGATCTCGTGCTGCCCCACGCCCGAAAGGAGCAGCGCCTGGCGGGCTTCTTCGAGGGCAGCCGGGACGAGGCCCGCGCCGTCCTGATCAAGGCGGGCAAGGCCGGAGAGGCCCGCCGCCGCCTGGGCAGCAGCGGCGCGGTCTCCTGCGCCCAGGTCGACGCCCTGGCCTGGACCGGCCTGGCTTCGGCCGCCGCCGAGACCGCGGCCCCGCCCAGCGCGCTGCGGGCCCAGGTGAGCGACCTGGTGCGGGCCGCCCCGCTGTTCTCGCCTGGCGCCGACCACGACACCGTCGTGCGCGCCGTCCACGACCGCTACCGCGAGGTCCTGCGGGCCGTGCGCGGACAGGCCCACGGCCGCGCCGACTGGCAGGAGGTCGACGCCGGCTTCCTCGACGGCCTGCCCTGGGGCCAGCTCCTCGACGCCCTCTCCATGAAGACGGACCTCGCCCAGATCGAGCGGATCCGCCAGCGGCTGTCGGGAGAGGATCCCCTGGACAACGCCGGCGAACTCTTCCTGCTGCGCCTGGCCGAGGAGCTGCTGGAGCGGGTCGAGCCCACGACCGACCAGTACGACGCCCGCGTCGACGTGGCCGAGGCCTGGCTCGAGGTCACGGCCGGCCACACCTGGGAGGCCGACGGGCGCACGGTGCGGGTGCCCTCCGAAGAGGTGGCCGCCTACTACCAGGTCGTCGGCCACTACCTGCTGGTCGATGTGGGCCGGCGGGTCGAGCGCCGCATGGCCCGCGACCTGGTCTTCCGGGCCCGGGGGCTGCCCCTGCGCTGGCGCCTGGCCCAACACGGCGTGGAGCTGGACATCGAGAAGTCCAGCGCCCAGAAGGCCCTGGAGGCCTGGGTCACCGGCGACTTCGAGTACCTGGGGGACCGGGCCGTCGCCCGCCTGCAGGAGCAGGTCACCGACCAGGCCGAGGCCATCGCCGCGGCCAGCCAGGCCCGCTACCGCCTGGACGGGCAGTGGGCGGCCGCCGACGGCGCGGCCCGCACCGCCACCCTGCGCCGCGACGATGCCACCATCGGCTGGGTCGCCATCTACGACGCCTCCCGCGTTCGCGTCGGCTACCACCAGGTCGGCGGCGAGGGCACCTCGCGGGCCGCCCTGGGCCACGGGCACCCGGTGTTGCTGGCCACGGCCGGCAGCTACGTGACGGCCGACAACAAGACCGCCGGCTTGTCGGCCCTCGACGGCAGCGTCGACAACTTCCTCATCTCCAACAAGATGGACGGCCTGGTCGTGATCGACGACCAGGGCGGCCTGACCATGCTCGACATGCGCCACGGCGGGCGCCTGCCCGGCAACGCCTCGCTGCTGCGCCCCCTGGAGCGCCTGGGGGACCTGCACCAGCTCCTGCGCTGGCTGGAGGACCACCGGGCCAGCGCCTTCCAGACGCACCTGCTCGGCTACCAGGGCCAGCTCTCCATCGACGCATCCAAGGCCAGCTCGGCCGTGCGGGAGCGGCGGATGTTGGTCCAGGCCGCCTACCGGGGCCACCCCCTGGTGGCCGTCGTCGACCTGCCCGGGACGCCCAAGGTCTCCCTCTACGAGGCCGCGGTCATCGCCTTGCAGGCCCTGCGCACGCCCGAGTCCAAGGGGGGGCCGGGCCTGGACGTCGTGGCCATCGCCAACCTGGACGTGGGCTCTTACAACGCGCTGGAGGCATGGAGCGACGATGGCTCCCGCCTGCGCCAGGCCTGGAAGCCGCTGGGAGAGACGATGAACCTCGTCAGCCTGAGCCGCCGGTGACCGGCGACCCGCTGTCCGACAAGGCCGCGCTCTCCACCCTGGTCGGGGTCGGGCTGCTGGTCACGGCCCTGCTGGCGCCCGCCGCGCCCGCCGCCGACACGACCACGCCGGCTGCCGCGCCGCCCCCCCAGGCCGAGGCCGCGCCGACCCTCCAGGTCGACCCGCCCGTGGTCCTGCTGCAGTCCCAGGGCCTGGTCCTGGAGCAGCAGGCCTGGCGCATGGGAGAGGCCCACGGCCAGGCCTGGCGGGTCCACGTGCCCCTGCCCGGCCGCGCCCAGATCCGCCCCTCCCCCGAGGGCGTGGTGGCCTTCTCGCGCCTGGTCCCGCCCGACGACGGCCCCTGGGCCGCCATCAACGGCGGCTTCTACGAGCGCGGCCCCATGGGCCTGGTCGTCAGCGACGGCGCTACGGTGAGCCCCCTGTCCTCGCGCGGCGGCAGCGGCGTCTTCCAGTGGGCCCCGGCGGGCCCCTCGGTCGTCCATCGGCGCGACTGGAGCCCCGGGGCCCCGCAAGCCGTGCAGAGCATCGATCGGCTGGTCGACGCTGGCGCCTCCCTGGTCCATCGCAAGGACGGCGCCCGCGCGGCCGCCCGCTCTGCCGTCGCCATCGGGGGCGGCCAGCTGTGGCTCGTGGCCCTGGCCGACGACGACAGCATCAACCCCCTGCCCGGGACCGCGGGCGCGCAGTTCCACGACACCGTGGTCCTGGGCCTGCCCCTGTGGGCCTTCGCCGACTACCTGGTCGACCAGGTGGGGGCGAGCCAGGCCCTGAACCTGGACGGCGCCATCTCCACCCAGCTCGTCGTGCAGGTGCCCGAGCGCCGCTTCGAGCTGCGAGGCGAGTACGGCACCATCAACGCGGTGGTCATCCGCCCCCCCGACCCGGCCACGCCGTGAAGCTCGTCGTCTTCGACCTCGACGGCACCCTCGTCGACTCCCGCACGGCCATCGCCGCCTCGCTCAACTCGGCCCTGCGGGAGCTGGGGCGCCCCCCGGTCTCCGCCGCGCGGGGCATCGCCCTCATCGGCCTGCCCCTGGTCGAGATCTTCCCCCGGCTGGTGACGGACCCCCTGGAAGCCACCGAACTCGTGGCCCTCGTGGCCGCCTACAAGGCCAACTACGGCGCCCACGCCGCCCTCCACGAGCGGGTCTACGTCGGCATCTCCGCCCTGCTCCAGGCCCTTGCCGAGGACGGCCGGATCCTGGCCATCGCGACGAGCAAGAGCACCGCGGGGGCCGAGCAGGCCACGCGGCGCCACGGCCTGGACACCCACATGCGCTACCGGCTCGGGGTCGACGCCGTCGCCCGCCCCAAGCCCGCCCCCGACATGGTCCTGGAGATCATGAGCCAGGCCGGCCTGGCCCCGGCGCAGACCGTCGTCGTCGGCGACACCAGCTTCGACATGCACATGGGCCGCGCGGCCGGGACCCGCACCATCGGCGTGACCTGGGGATCCCACCCCCGAGACGAGCTGGCCCCCCTGGCCGATGTCGTGGTCGATGAGGTCGCGGAGCTGGCCGCCGCGCTGGGGGTGGCATGATCCTCCTGCTGCTGGCGCTGGCCACCGCCCCTGCGCTCGCCGAGGATCCCGTGCCCCCCCCCCGCGTCGAGGCCCTGTCTCCAGAGCTCCGGACCGCCATGACCGGCGTCACCTGGAAGGAGGGCTGCCCGGTCCCGCTGGACGACCTGCGCCTGGTCCACGTGCGCTACCTGGGCCCCGACGACGCGGTGCACGACGGCGCGCTCGTCCTGCACAAGGACCAGGCCCAGCCCGTCGCGGGGGTCTTCGACAACTTGCTGGCCCTGCGCTTCGTCATCACCAAGGTGGCCCCCGCCTACACCTACGGCGGCGACGACGACGCCATGATGAAGGACAACGTCACCAGCGCCTTCAACTGCCGCATGGTCGCCGGCACCCACACCTACTCCGAGCACAGCACCGGCCAGGCCCTGGACCTGAACCCCCTGTGGAACCCCTGGGTCCACGGCGACAAGGTCGATCCTCCCGAGGCCCTTCCCTTCGTCGACCGGGACCCCACCCGCGCCGGCACCATCGTCGCTGAGGGCCCCGTGGTGGCCGCCTTTCGGGCCATCGGCTGGCGCTGGGGCGGCAACTGGCAGAGGTCCAAGGACTACCAGCACTTCTCCTTGTCCGGCCGCTGAGCCGCCCCGCCTCGCCGTGCCGAAGCCAGGGCAATAGGGAACCAGGAGCCGGAGGACCCGTGTCCCACTACATCATCATCGAGGGCCTGATCGGGGTCGGCAAGACCTCGCTCTGCCGGATCCTCGAGAAGCGATGGGGAGCCCGGCTCATCCTGGAGCCGGCCGAGGACAACCCCTTCCTGGCCGCCTTCTACGCGGACGCCGAGCACTACGCCTTCCCCGCGCAGATGTTCTACCTGGCCACCCGCTACGACCAGCAGGTCCGGCTGGCCCAGCAGGAGCTGTTCAGCCAGGCGGTCGTGTCGGACTACCACTTCGCCAAGGACCGGATCTTCGCCCAGCAGACCCTCTCCGGCCCCGAGCTGGCCCTGTACGAGCGCTTCGCCGCCCTGCTGCACGAGCGGGTGCCCCGGCCGGACCTGGTCCTGTTCATGGACGCCCCAACCGAGGTCATCCGCTCCCGCATCCGCCGCCGGGCCATCCACGCCGAGCAGGTCATCGAGGCCCGCTACCTCGACAATCTCCGTGAGCGCTACATGGCCCTGTGGACCGCCTACACCGAGGCGCCGGTCTACATCGTCGACACCACGAGCATCAACTACGTCGACGACATGGCAGACCAGGAGCGCATGCTCGCCATGATCCAGGGCTGGCTGGACGGCCGCCCCGTGCCTGGCAGCCCCCTGCCCTTCGGCGGGCCCGACCCCGGCCAGCTCTCGCTCTTCGACGCCGGCTGAGGCGCCGGCTGAGGCGCCGGCCGCCGGGGCTCAGAGATCCGCCGCGGCTCAGAGGTCCAGGGTCACGATGTGCTGCCGGGCCTTGTCGCCCTGGGCGTTCCAGCGGTTCTCCAGCTTCAGCACGCCGCGCGGGCAGACGTGGGCGCACATCCCGCAGCCCACGCAGGCGGCGCGGGTGAAGCTCTGGTTGCTCTGGGCATAGCTGCGCACGTCGATGCCCATCTCGCAGTAGGCCGAGCAGTTGCCGCAGGAGATGCACATGTCGTCCTTGACCGCGATGCGGAAGCGACCGAGCTTCTGCACCAGGCCCAGCAGGGCGGCCATGGGACAGAAGTTGCGACACCACACCCGGGGGCCCAGCAGCGGGTACAGCCCGGTGCCCAACACACCCGAGAGCACCGCGCCCACCAGGAAGCCGTAGACCTGCTTGGTGCCGCCCGCGAAGGCGGCGAATTGCGGGTGGTCGTTGCCGACCAGGCCCTTCAGGCCGACCACCGCCGTCATGAAGATCACCAGGCCCAGCACCGTGTAGATGGCCGCCTTCTCGAAGCGCCAGGAGCGGGTGCTCTTGCTGGTCAGGTGCCGCCAGGGATCACCGAAGGTGTTGGCCAGGCCACCGCAGCCACAGACCCAGGAGCAGTACCAGCGCTTGCCGAAGAAGAAGGCCAACACGGGCGCCAGGACCAGAGAGGCCAGCAGCCCGTAGATCGCCAGGTACAGGGGCAGGTTCCACAACGTGTCGGGCAGCAGCAGGTCGTACTTCAGCGGCCACAGGTAGCTGAAGTAGAAGTCGTGCCCGGTGAAGGCCTGCATCACCCAGGGCAGGGTGAAGGCCAGCAGCACCTGGACGCCCACGTTGACGCCGATGCGCACGCGGTTGTAGCGGCTGTTGCCGTGGCGGCGCAGGGTGCGGATGGCGCCCCCGATCATGCCCACGCAATACAAGGCACCGTAGAGGAACCACCGGTTGGGCAGGCCCAGGGTCCGGGCCACGGGCTCCAGGTGGTCGAACCAGTACAGGTCGACGTAGAAGCCCATCATGCATGCGGCCAGCAGCCAGGCGCCCAGGTTCCGGCTGCGCCAGCCCTGGCGCCAGGTGTGCATCAGGCCGTTCTGGCCCTGCTGGTACATCAGCGACCTCCCAGGGACGCGCCCGCCTGTGGGGGGAGCCGCAGGGGCGGCACCAGCTCGGTGTCGAAGCGGGCCTGGGCCAGGTGGGCCAGCACCCAGGGCAGGCTGCGACGCTCGGCGATCCACCGGACCAGCACCGCGTGGTCCCAGCGGCGCCCCAGCAGGTTGAAGCCCACGACCCGCCCGCCCTGGTGCACGATCCGCGTCGTGCTGCGCACCGCGCCCTGCTCCTCGAAGAACCAGCTCTCGCGCGGATCGCCCGCGCCGGGCGCGGGGTCGAAGTCCACGAAGCCCACGGTCGTGTACTCGATGTCCATGAGCTTGGCGGAGTTGTACCAGGTGCCCCGCGCGTAGCGCGCACCGTCTCCCAACATGGCGCGGGCGGCCACCCGGCCCTGGTCGCGGGCCGTGTACCACAGCTGCTCGGGCCGCCGCTGGCCATCGACCCAGGGCACGGCCGCGCAGTCCCCCGCAGCGAAGACGTCCGGGGCCGAGCTGGCCAGGTCCTCCCCCACCTCGATCCCCCCGCTGGCGTGCAGGGCCAGGCCGCTGTCGGCCAGCCAGTCGGTGTTGGGCACCACGCCGATGGCCACCACCGCCACCTCGGCCTCGATGACACCGCCGTCGTCGAGGTGGACCCGGGCAAGCAGGCCCTCGGCGTCCGCCTCCAGGCGCACCACCTGGCGCTCCAGGTGCACCTGCACCCCGTGCGCTCGCAGGCGCTCGCAGATCCACGCGCTCTCGGCCCGGTTGATGGCCATGGGCCAGAACCACTCCTCGCGAACCAGGAGGTGGGGGGAGAGGCCCGCGGCGAGCATGGACTCCACGACCTCGATGCCGATGAGGCCGCCGCCGATAACGACCGCGCTGCGGGCCGGGCGCCCCCGGCGGACCGCGGCCGCCAACCGAGGTCGGTAGGGCGAGGTGGCCTGGGTCGAGGAGAGGTGCGCGTCGGCGCGAGGGGGAGGTCCGCCACGGCCGGGCCCCAGGTGCAGCTCCTGCTCCAGCCAGGCCAGGTCCTGCAAGGTGACGAAGTGCCCGACGCCCGGCAGCTCCGCACCCGGCCAGGGCGCCGGCCGGGGTCGCGAGCCGCAGGCCAGCAACAGCCGGTCATAGACCAGGGCCGGCTCGTCCCCGCCCAGCAGCACCCGGTGGCCGTCCAGGTCCAGCCCCGTCGCCCGGGCCCGGACCCGCCGCCAGCCCATGCGGGCGTAGAGGTCCCGCTCGTAGGGCTCGATGTCGGCCTGCCGGAGCTGCCCGGCCAGCACGTACATCAGCGCCGTCCGCGAGAACAGGTGGTCGGACTCCTCGGAGACCAGCGTGATCTCGGCCTCGGCCTCCCGCTCGCGCAGGGCCATGGCCGCCTGTACCCCCGCGATGCCGTTGCCGATGATCACGTAGCGCATGCCGACCTCCGCGTGACCGCCGAGGCCCGCTCGACGCACCCCGATGCCGCGGCCGGCCTGCGGTCGCAGCCACCGCGGCGCCACCTGGCCCCCCCCCGGCTCCCGGGGTGGGCACCCGGCCCCTCACCCTTGCTCCACCTCCACGAAGCGCCCGCGGATCAGGCCCGAGCGCTTCTCGATGCAGCCAGGCAGGAAGCCGCTGCCGGCCAGCTCCTTGCGGACCCGGTGTACCAGGACCTTGAGCCGGTTGGCGCCGGACTCCTGGGCCGTGCGACCCCAGATGCCGACGATGACGTCCGCGTCCTCGCACCAGCCCTCGTCCTGGGGGTCCATGCCCGCGGCCCGATCCTCGATGATCTTGCGCGCCAGCAGGTACAGGAGGACCACCCGGTTCTCGGCGCCGACATGGTGGGCAGCGCCCCCCCCCACCAGGTTCTCCACCGTGGCGGTGGCGCCGCCGGGCCCATCCAGGTCCACCCGCAGGCGGTAGACCGGCTCAGCGCCCTCGGGCTGGATGGTCGGCATCCGGGTCGGGTCGATCTCGACGACGCGGAAGTGGGCACCCGAGACCTCGAAGCTCTCCCCGAGCGCCAGCACCCGGTCGTCTTCGTCACGGCTCAGCCAGACCTCTCCCTCGGGATCGACCATCAAGGTCGCCGCGCAGGCAGGGCCCTGGTTCAGCCGCAGGTCGGCGTCCTGGCCCGAGCCGATGAGGAAGCGGGTCCGGTGCAGCGGGCGGCTCAAGCCCGAAGCGACGTCCTCCAGCGCCAGGCCGCCCTGGAAGCCCGGGGCGTCGCCCTTCGGCGCGGCGCGCACCATCAGCTCGAAGTGCTTGCCCAGGCGGATGCGGGTACCCGGGGGCACCCGAACCACGTCCACGACGCGCTGGTCGGCCAGAAAGGTGCCGTTGGCGCTGCCCAGGTCCTGAAGGAAGACCGCGGCTCCCGTGGCCCAGACGATCAGGTGGTGGCGGCTGATCTCGGGGGCCGGGATCATCAGGTCGTTGTCGGGCCCCCGCCCCACCGACAGGTGACGCGTACCAATTGCAAACGACCGCTCGGGGCGCCCCTGGCCGCCGACCAGCACCAGCTCTGGGGTGAGTCTCACGTGGCGAACAATAGCGCGGGCGCCGTCGCCGTGCCCCCGTGGCCCCCGTGGCCCCCGTGGCCCCCGTGGCACGTCGCAGCGGAGCCCGGGCATGACAACGATGTCGCGGTTGCCGCCGACACGGCGGGGCGCCGCGGCCTCGATCCGCCCAGGACCCGCAGCAGTACGGGATCACAGACCCTGGCACGGCCATTGCTTTAGCTGGCTGCATCCTCTCTGGAGTCGCACCATGTTGAATGGTCTCACCCTCATCACCATCCTGGCCGTCGTCCTCGCCTCCTCCTGCTCGGGCCCCTACTGCGACACGATTCCGCAGACCTTCGTGGGCCCGGCCGATCTCGCTGATGGTACCTGGGTCTTCGCCATCGACCGCCCCACCCTGCGCGGCCCCTGCGAGCAGGTCGACCTGCAGGCCCTCTCCGATGGCAACCTGCGGGGCGTCATGGGCACGGTGCCCGGGGCCCTGGTGCACCTGGACCTGGAGGGGGACCACATGGAGGGCGCCATCGGCGGCGACGCACTCCACGCCGAAGGCTGGGTTCCCTCGGGCTTCCTGGGCGAGCGTGGCCAGGGCTTGGTCCTGGACGCGGTCATCAACGACCCCCAGGACATCGCGGGTGACCTGTTGCTGCGGGTCGAGCTCGACAACGGCATGGTCTGCGAGATCGAGGGCACCTTCTCGGCCTGGCTGGACCCCGAGAGCGACGGCGAAGGCCGGCTCTGCGACATCCCGGTCCCCCTGGACCCCCGCGCCCCGGTGGAAGCGCCGGCGCAAGAGGACGTGAGCTGGTGCGACTAGCGACGCGGGCGGATGACAGGGGGCGCCGCCAGTCGTAGGCTGCGCCCCATGTTCAACCCAGCTCAGACCGTCGTGATCGCGAATCCTGCCGCCGCCGGTGGCCGCGTGGGCCAGCAATGGGAGGCCTACAGCGCCCGCATCCGCGCCCAGCTGGGAGAGGTCCGCCTGGTCCGCACCGAGCGCAGCGGTCACGGCATCGAGCTGGCCGCCCAGGCCGTGCGCGACGGCGCCACCGAGCTGCTGAGCCTGGGCGGGGACGGCACCCACAACGAGGTGGTCAACGGCATCATGGCCGCGGCTCCCCCCAAGGGGGCGGTGACCCTGGGCATCCTGCCGGCCGGCACCGGCGGCGACTTCCGGCGCAACCTGGCCCACGCCGCCACCCTGGACGACGCGCTCCAACACCTGGTCGCCGCGGACTGCCACCCCATCGACCTGGGGCGCTGTCACTACGCCGACGACCAGGGACAGCCCGGCAGCCGCTGGTTCGTCAACATCGCGTCCTGCGGGATCTCCGGGCTGGTCTGCCGCATCGCCAACGCCTCCAGCAAGCGCCTGCCCGGCAAGGCCACCTTCTTCCTGTCGACCCTGCGGGCCATGGCCCGCTACCAGGGCAGCCCCGTCCGGGTCACCGTCGACGGGGTCGTCGTCGGCGAGCACCGCATCACCAGCCTGCAGGCCTGCAACGGCCGCTACGCCGGCGGCGGCATGATGTTCGCCCCGCAGGCGTGCCTGGACGACGGCCTGCTCGACGTCGTGATCATGGAGGAGCGCGGCTTCCTGCGCACGGTCTCCAAGAGCGGCCTGCTCTACGAGGGCCAGCACCTGGCCCTGCCCGAGGTTCACTTCCACCAGGGCCGCGTGATCGAGGTGGAGCCCCTGGACCCGGCGCTCCCGTCCTGGGTAGACATCGACGGAGAGGCGCCGGGCAAGGCCCCCGTGCGCTTCGAGATCGTCCCGGGTGCCATCCAGCTCCGCGGGGCCCTGCCCGGGCTCGTCGGTGCTGCCGGCAGCTAGCTGGCAGCTAGCTGGCAGCTAGCAAGCAGCTAGCTGGCTGAGCAGGTGTAGACGCCGCAGGTGAAGCTCGCGTCGTTGTCGAAGTCCGAGCTGGTCGCGCCGTTGATGTAGATGTCTTCCGGGTTGTTGTCGGTGGACCCGGTCCCCCAGTCGCACACGGTCGACCGGAAGGTCAGGACCTGGTCGATGAAGGCGGCGCCGCCGTAGGAGGCAAAATTCGACAACATCCCGTCGGTGGTGGAGCTGCTGCCGGTGCAGCTCAGGCCGGCCGAAAACACGGCCACGCCCCCGCCGTAGACCGCGTCGTTGTCGTGCAGGAGGCTGGAGATCAGGGTCGTCAGCGTCGTGACGCCGGAGCTGCCGTCGATGTACATCGCGCCACCCGACCAGGTCGCGCTGTTGTCGTGCAGGGAGGTGTCATGCAGGGTGATCTCGGCGTCGATCACGCCGATCGCCCCGCCGTAGTCCGCCGTGTTGGACTGGATCTCGGTGCCCCGGAGATCGACCTGGCAGGTCTCCACGTACAGGCCACCGCCGACGTCGGCCTGGGAGTCCTCGATGACGTCGTCCACCAGGTCCAGGCTGCTATTGGCCCCACAGTAGACGCCGCCGCCCGTCGCGTAGCTGTGGCTGCCCCCGTACAGGCCGCTGCCCAGGCCATCGCGCAGGGTCATGCCCTGGATCGAAGCCACGACCCCGTCCCGACGGATCTCGACCACGCTGGACACGTCCCCCGCCGACAGGATGGTCTCGTCGGGCCCGTTCAGGCCGACCAGGGACACATCCCCTTGCAGGGCGAGGGAGGTGTAGTAGGTCCCCGAGCAGAAGGTGAAGGTGCCGTCGGTGCTCAGGATCCAGCCCGTGGGCGAGGAGTAGGTGCCCGAGCTGAAGTAGCTGGTCATGTCGCTGACGCTGCCGTCGACGGAGACGTAGGTGACGACCCCGTCCTCGCTGGTGGCGGCCTCGCAGTCATTGTCGATGCCATCGCAGATCTCGTCCGCGCCGGGGTGGACCTCGGCGTCGTAGTCGCTGCAGTCCCCGTTGGTGTCGGCGAAGCCGGCCGGGCTCTCGCACTGCACCGCGGTCGTGTCGTCGATGCCGTAGCCGTCGCCATCGTGGTCGCGGTACCAGGTGGGCGCGTCCACCGCGTCCACATCGACATGCAGATCGCAGTCGTCGTCCACGCCGTTGCACAGCTCGTCGGCTTCGGGGTGGGTCGTC
>Ga0210033_1000654_pt1 | contig 32891 bp, 27 predicted proteins | sample CryGeymeta201501_FD_185465 | JGI IMG/M metagenome (GOLD analysis project Ga0210033, IMG submission 185465) | Groundwater microbial communities from Crystal Geyser aquifers in Utah, USA - Crystal Geyser metaG 2015-01 (SPAdes) (version 2) | ecosystem: Environmental > Aquatic > Deep subsurface >... | reverse complement strand
TGCCGAGACGCTCGTCGTAGCGGTCATCGCCGCCTACGTTTCGATCGTGCGCCCGCGCGCCCGCGCGCTTGGGCGCTTCGGCGCCCGCGCGCCAATCACGCGATAGATGGACACATCTTCAGCTCGACTCGGCGAGACCGCGGGCGAAGTCCATGGCCGTCACGATGCCCACGACGCCCTCGGAGTCCATCACCAGCACCTGCTCCACGTCCATGGCCAGCGCCGCGGCCGCCGCTCGATGTGCGGCCATCTCCTTGGGCAGGCAGAGCACGGCGACGTCCATCCACTCCTCCACGGCGGCGTCCCCCTGCACGGAGCCCATGGCGAGCACGTCGGCCTGGCCGAAGATGCCGATGGGCCAGTCACGATCCACCACCACCACGGCGTGGACGTGGGCGGCCTGCATGCGGTCGAGCGCCACCGACACCGGGTCCTCCGCCCGCACGACGACCACGTCGGGCGTCATCAGCGCGCTCAGGGGCGTGGCGAGGCGCGTGTCGATCGTGGCCTGGGCCAGATCGAAGGTGCTGAGCACCCCGACGCTGCGATCCTTGTCCGTGACGAAGAGTCGGTGGACGCGGGTCTCGACCAGGCGACGCCCGGCCTCCGCCAAGCTGGCGCTCGCCGGGATCGTCGCCACGGGCGTGGCCATCACCTCGGTGACGCGCACGTCGGGGATGGTCAACAGTCGGCGCGAGGCGTGCCCGCCCGACCCGCTGGTGACGCGGCCTGCCTTCAACAGATCCGTGCGCGACACCACGCCGATGGGATCTCCTCCTGCGTCGAGCACGGCCAGGGCCGACACGTCGAGGTCTTCCAGGCGATCGCGCACCTCGGGCAGCAGCGCCTTCTCGGACACCCAGTCCACCAGGTCGGACATGTAGTCACCCACCAGAAGCTCGCGTGCGTCCATGGCGTGGCGCGGTGCACGCCACATGCCATGACGATTGCGGTCGCGATCACGCGATCCGGGCTGAGCCTAGCCCGGAGCCGGCGCAAGATATGCGTCGCCCTGGGGCTCGAATGTGAAGGATTTTCGCGCCGGGTGTGGCCTCGAGTGGGCCCCGCCGCGTTCGCTTGCGAGGGGCCTGGGCCGTCGAAAGGCGGGGTTCGAAACCGGCTCGCGCTCCGCCCTGGGCTGGTGCATCCTTGCGCGATGCAAGCTCATGACCAGAAGCTCTTCGTGCAGATCATCGGCCAGCTCATGATCAGCGACGGCGTCCTCAGCGACCCCGAGCGCGCCTACCTGGATCGCGTGATGGACTCCTTCTCGATGGACGCCGAGTCGCGCAAGCAAGCGCTGCACGGCATCAGCATGGACAGCCCGGTCGAGGAGCGCGTGGCGGGACTCTCCCCGGAGGCGCGGGCGAAGCTGCTCGAGGCGGCGCGCGACGCGGTCGGCGTCGACGCAGGGAGCAGCAAGAACGAAGTGGCCTTCCTGGCGCGCCTCGAGGAACTCGTCGGCGCATGAAGCGCATCGCACTGATCTCCACAGGCGGCACGATCGAGAAGACCTACGACGAGCTCGTCGGGGTGCTCGCCAACACGGTCAGCGTGCTCGACGTGATGCTCGCTTCGCTCGACCTTCGAGGTATCGAGTTGGTGCGCGTTCCCTTGCTCAACAAGGACAGCCTCGACATGACCCCGAGCGATCACACGCTGATCGCCCAGACCGCTGGCGCGATGGCGACCACGCACGACGGCGTGGTGATCGTGCATGGCACCGACACCCTGGCCGAGACCGGGGACCTGATCGTGGCGCTCGTGCCCGAGGTGCCCGTGCCCGTCGTGCTCACCGGCGCGATGCGGCCCTACATGCTGCGCACCACCGACGCCTTGCAGAACCTGACGGAGGCGCTGCTCGCCGTGCAGATCGTGGCGCCAGGCGTCTACGTCGCCATGCACAACCGCGTGCTGGCGTTCCCGGGCGTGGTCAAGGACCGCGAGCGTGGCACCTTCAGTCGTCCCAGCGCCTGAGGATCAGACCGTGCCGTAGATGCGGTCGCCCGCGTCGCCCAGGCCGGGCAGGATGTAGCCGTGGTCGTTCAGGCGCTCGTCGATGGCGGGCGTGTACACGTCCACGTCGGGGTGGGCCTTGGTGAAGGTCGCGATGCCTTCCGGTGCGGCCAGCAGGCACGCGAACTTGATCGCGCGCGGGCCCGTCGCCTTCACGCGCGACACGGCGGCGATGGCCGAGTGGCCCGTGGCCAGCATCGGGTCGACCACGACCACGTCGCGATCTTGCATCTCCTTCGGCACCTTGAAGTAGTACTCCACGGCCTCGAGCGTCTTGGGATCGCGATAGAGCCCCACGTGGCCCACGCGCGCCGAGGGCAATATCTGCAGCATGCCGTCGAGCAGGCCGTTGCCCGCGCGCAGCACGGACACCAGCACGATCTTCTTTCCCGCCAGCACGGGCGCGCGCATCTTCATCAGCGGCGTCTCGATGTCGATGAGCTGAAGCGGCATGTCGCGCGTGATCTCGTAGGCCAAGAGCTGGCTGACCTCGCCCAAGAGCCGACGGAAGGAGGCCGTGCTAGTCTCCTTCTTACGCATGAGGGTGAGCTTGTGTTGGATGAGCGGGTGCCCAATGACGTGAACTCGATCGGTCATGCCTCGCGATCTAACCGTCTGGCCCCGCGGCCACAAGTCACCCGTCGCGATTCGGCTCCTCGGGCTGTGTGCGCTGTCGGCGCTCGCGCTCGCGTGTCGAGCGGCGCCACCCGCAGCGGAGGCTCAAGCGCCGCCGGTCACGATCGTCGACACGGTCGTCGACACGGGGGCCTTCGCGTCACCCGAGGCGTGTGAGCGCGCGCCCGCCTTCCACGCGGCAGCAGGCACGCTTCGCGTCGGCAGCTTGAACGTGCGCTGGTTTCCCCACGGTCACGCGCGTCCGCATCCAGAGGAAGCGGGAACGGATCTCGTCTGGCTCGCTTGCCTGGTGGCCAAGTCCGGCTTCGACGTGTTGGCGGTGCAGGAGTTCCAACAGGGCCCGGACGGACGCGAGGCCCTGGCGCAGGTGCTCGACTCCCTCGAGGCCCGCACGGGGCAGCGCTTCTCGGCCCGCCTCGACGAGTGCCCCGAGGACGGTCGTCAGCACGTGGGCTTCCTCTGGAACAACGCGCGGGTCGCCCTCGACGAGTTCCACCAGGTGGACGACGTGAACCCCCTCGGCGGCTGCCGGGGTCGGCTGCGCCCTGGGCTCGAGGCGCGCGCTCGCTTCCAGCACGGCCCCGAGCTCCGGCTCTTGACGCTGCACCTCGACAGCGGGCGCATGGGGCGCGACTTCGATCATCGGCAGGAGAGCTTCGTCCGCCTTCGGGCGTGGGCCGCGCGGCCTCTGGGGGACGCGGCCGGGGCGCTCATCCTGGGCGACTTCAACACCATGGGCTGCGACCGCTGCGAGATCCCCGAGGACGGGGAGAGCGAGGTCGCCTCCTTGGACACGGTGCTGCCCGGACGACTGCCCCTGCCCGAGGGCGCGCAATGCAGCGAGTACTACCGAGGCCACGCCGGCTTGATCGACCACGCCGTCTTCGTGCCACGCGCCGGTGGTGTGCGCGCCGAGCTGAGCGTGCTCGGACCTTGCGCGTCACGTCATTGTGGCCACGCGCCCGCGTCCGACGCCTACCTGACGCGCGTCAGCGACCACTGCCCTCTGCTCGTGCGCCTCACGACAGACGCCGCGCGCTGAAGGCGGCGCCTGCGGACGCTACTCCCAGGTCGCGACCAGCTGATCGAGCAGGGAAGCCTCCGCCGCGTGCATTCCGTCCACGGCGCTCAGTCCGACCAGGACGCCGTAGAGCCACTCTCGCACTTCCGAGCGTTTGATCTTCGCCGCCGCCACGAAGACGTCGTCGTGCTCGGGTAGCTCGTGGCGCGCCCGCGTGACGGCGCTCCAGAAGGCGCCGCTCCCCACGTCCATCGCCAACCGTCCCATGGCCGCCGACTCGCCATCGGAGAGCTCGCCGTCCGCGCGGACCATCAGGCCGACGAGTGCCGCGAAGGCGAGCTGCTCGAAGTCCTCCAGATCGTCCATGCGCATCCGGCGAGAATACACGGCTCGGGGCCCTAGATCACGGCTCTGCGAGCTCGCGTTCTGGTCGATGTCGAACTGGTGCGTGACCGCACAGGCGACGCGCGACCGGCTCCGGCCCTCCACGCATCCCGCGCGAGGCGCGTCGGAACCCCGCGGTGGCTAGTGCGCCGTGCCGGCGTCGGCGCTGTGCTCGAGGTCGACCGTGAGCAGGGGCGTCGTCTGCCCGGGCGCGTCCGGATCCTGATCGGGCGGTTGGGAAGCGGCGGGGCCGGGCTCGGCCTGGGCCTCCTGGGCGCTCTGGCCCACACGCACTCCTCCGCAGGCGCCGAGCAAAGGCAGCGCGAGCGCGAAGGCGAAGACGCGACTCCAGCCGGCGTGGGCGAATGGGCGGTGCGTCTCGAGAGCTTCCATGCGTGTCATCGCGGACCTTTCCTGGTGGTGACGTCTTTTCCGCCACCGGCCTCGTGACTAGGGTAAGCACCCTGACACTCGCTGGGAACGCGGCCAGGAAGAAGAGGTCTCTTGCGGATGACGATTGCGAGACGAACAGCGTTGGTCACGGGAGGGAGCGCGGGCATCGGGCTCGAGACCGTGCGGGGGCTCGCGGCCCGCGGCTATCGGGTGATCTTCACGGGGCGGAGCCAGGAGCGCTTGGCGTCCGCTCGAGCAGACGTGGAGGCGAGCGTCGTCTCGCCCGAGCTTCTGACTCTGGCCGCGGACTTCTCCAGCTTGGCCGAGGTGCGGCGCCTGGCTCTCGACGTGCTCGATCGCGCGCCACGCCTCGACCTGCTCGTGCACAACGCGGGCGTCTGGCATCAGGAGCGTCAGCTGAGCCAGGACGGCTTCGAGGACACCTTCGCGGTGAATCACCTCGCGCCCTTCTTGCTCACGCGCTTGCTCGAGCCGCGCCTGCGCGCCTCGGCGCCGGCCCGCGTGGTCGTCGTCGCCTCGCGCCTGCACGAGGGGCAGCGACGGCTGGAGCTCGCATTCCTCGAGCGCCCCGGGCGCTACCGCGGGCTATACGTCTACGGTCAGTCGAAGCTCGCGAACGTGCTCTTCTCCAACGAGCTGTCCCGACGCCTGGCCGACGCGGGCGTGATCTCGAACGCGCTCCATCCGGGCGATGTCGCGACCAGCATCGTGCGAGACAGCGCGCTGTTGAGGCTCGGCATCCGCATCGCCTCCCCTTTCCTGCTCACGCCACGGCAGGGTGCCGAGACGTCGCTCCACTGCGCCACCTCGCAATCCTTGGCCGGCGTGACGGGGCGCTACTTCAAGCGCTCACGCGAGGCGCGGCCGGCGGCGGCGGCGTTGGACGAGGGCACGGCGCGCCGGTTGTGGGAGTTGAGCGAGCGGGTGGTCGAGCCCTGGATGAATGGCGAGCCTCAGCGCTCGTCCATGGGCTTGGACCGCGAGCCGTGATCCGTCGTACGGTCTCGTCCTGAAACGGCGCATTTGCCGCCGGAGGTGAACATGAAACGTTTTCTGACTCTCTCACTCACATCCCTGTTGGCTTGCGGCGGTGGCGCCGAGGCTCCCGCTCCCAGCACGGCCGCTCCTCCCGCGGAGGCGCCCGCAGTGGCTGCGGCCCCGTCGGCTTTGGCGACTGCGAGCCAGGCGCTCGCGACCCTGGGCGGTACGGTGATGGCGGCCGGGCAGAAGTTGATCGAGGTCCTGCCCTCGGCGGATGGCAGCGTGCGCGCGTCTCTCATGACCGCCCAGGGTGAGGCCATCGTGGATCCGCAGGCGACGGTCACCGTGCGCGTGCAGGGCGATGACGGTCAGCAACACCCGGTCGCGCTGAGCTGGGACGCCGAGGCCGGCGTCTACACCGGCAGCGTGGCGGCGGGCGTGACTCTTCAGGCCGGGCCCGTGGACGTCAGCGTCGCGAGCGGCGGTGGTGGAGCGGTCACCGGACATGTCGCGCGCGTCTCCGTGGCGCCCGTGGCGACCCATGGCGGCAGCGTGATGGTGGCTGGAGATCGTGGCGCCGAGGTGCGCGTCGGTGGCGACGGCAAGGTCGAAGCGTGGGTCGCCGGTGAAGACGGCGCCTTCCTCGACGCCGATGACGGCGCCGCGGTGATGGTGCAGGTCGGGGCCGATGGCGCGCCGACCCAGCCCGTGACCCTGACCTGGAGCACGGAGGCGGGTCACTATGTGGGCCGCGCACAGGGCGTCACCCTCACGGAGAGCACGCCCGTCCAGCTCTCGCTCACTCGCGGGCAGGCCCAGGCCCAGACGCGCGTGGCCGAGGTCCGCGTCATGACCGGAGCGGCGCCTCGCACCGCCGCGGTGCAGGTCGGCATTCGCGGCGACGGCAAGCCGCCGACGGTGAACATCGGCAACGCCGGCGTCAGCGTCAACGTGGCGGCCCACGCGCCGACCACCCAGGTGAACATCACGGGCGGAGCGGTGGGCGTGCGCGCTCCCGGTGTCACCGTGAGCGTCATGGGCGGCGCCGCGACGACGCAGCAGGGCGGCTCGGTTCACGTGCAGGTTGGCGCGCCCGCGCCGAGCGTCGGTGTCTCCGTGATGGCGGCAGCCCCGGCTGCGCCGAGCGTTGGCGTCTCGGTGATGGCGGCGACCCCGGCTCCTCCCTCCGGCATGGCCACGGTCCGCGTGGGCGGCGGCGGTGGCGTGAGCATCGGCGGCATGGCCGGCATCCACATCGGCAACTAGAGCGGCAACTAGAGCGGCAACTAGAGCGGCAACTAGAGCGGCGCGCCCGCGCTTCTCAGCGCGGGCAGTCGCGCATCAGATCCCGCATGTCGCGCGCGCCGTCCCCGGCTGGGGCGGCGCGGCGAAAGCGCTGGGCGAGGGCGCAGCCCTCCTCGTTCGCGCCGAGCGTACGAGCGAGGCGGGCCAGCGCGTCCGGCGGTGTTCCGGGGGCGGCGAGGGCGGCGCGCAGCTCCGAGTCGACCTCGCCTCCGGTGATGCGCCGCACCTTGGCCAACAAGAGGTGCGCCTCGGCGTCGTTGGCGTCGAGGGCGAGGGCGCGCTCGGCGGCCTGACGCGCGGGTCGCACGTGGCGCTGGAACAGCTCGATCGCGCTCTCCAGCACCTCGACGCGCGCGGAGCCCGCGTCTCCCGCGAGACCACGGGCCGTCTCCAAGCTATCGAGCGCCGGCGGGAGTCGGGTCATGCCGATCTGGGCCAGGCCCATGCCCGTGGCGACTTCGAGGGGGCTCGCGTCGACCTGCCCGGCCGACTGGAAGGCCTGCTGCGCCGGGGCCCACATCTCCGCCTGCAGATAGAGGTACGCGAGGGCGAGGCGCAGGCTCGGGTCACGGCTGTCGTGACGGAGGGCTTGTCGCAGCGCGCGCACGCCGCCCACGCCCGCGCCGCTGGCGACCAGGTAGCGGGCGCGCTCGCGTTCGAGCTCGGTGCCGTTCGCGTCGGTGGCGTCGAGGCGCTCGAGCAGGGCCGCGGCGGCCTCCCGATGATTCTCGTCGAGCTCGAGGGTGAGCAGCTCGAGCAGGCTGCGCTCGTGGCTCGCGTTCAGCGCCAAGGCGGACTCGGCTGCGCTTCGGGCCTCGTCGCCATGGTTCGTGAGCCGAGCTTCGCGGGCGAGGTCCGCCCAGAGCTCGACGTCGTCCGTGTGTGTGGCAGCGGCCGCCGCCAGCGCGACGCGGGCAGGTTCATGCTGACCGCTCGCGGCCTTCGCGTGTCCGAGCGCTTCGAGCAGCGAGGCGTCTCCGGCGTGCACGTGAAGCGCGGCCTCGGCGACGCTCGCGGCCTCCTCGGCTTGCTCGGCCAGGGTCAACGCCTCCGAGAGCGCAGCCGCGCGCAACGGATGGGTCGGCTCGGCCGCGGCGCTGGCACGGATGGCCGCCACCGCCTCTGCCGCCCGCCCCGCGCGACGTTCGAGCAGCGAGAGCGAGAGCGCGGCCCGCGGACCCATGCGCGCATCGGGGAGCGCCTCGGTGTAGGCGGCGCGCGCGCTGTCGAGCCGCCCGAGGGCCTCGGCGACGCGTCCACGCAACCACGACGCCTCGGCGCTGGTTCCCGCGAGCGTCAGAGCCTCCTGGGCCTCGGCCGTGTGTCCCGCGTCGAGCGCGTTCCACGCCGTCACGCGCGCGCGCCACGCGGGATCGGTCGAATAACCGCTGGCCAGGTGTGCCCGCGCCTGGGTCGCGCCGGCCGGATCCCCGGCGAGCAGGAGCGCCTCCGAGAGCCTCAGCGCGAAGGCCTCGTCCCCCGGCGCCCCCGCGTCGAGCAAGGCCTGTGCCTGCTGTCGCGCGGCGCTCAGGTTTCCTGCCTCGGCTTGTTGGCGCGCGAGCACGAGTCGGGCCCATGCCTGTTCCTGCGGTGTGGCCTCCTCGCCATCGAGCACGGCCTGAGCTTGCGCCGCCGCGCGGGTCGCGTCGCCCACGAGCAGATCCAGGCGGGCGCGCACGATGGTCAGCGCGGGCGAATGGGTCGCGGCTTCAGGAGCGTGTTCCAGTCCCGCGAACGCTGCCCCCGGATCCGTGCGGGCGCCGATCAGGGCCGCCAGGGCGAGGTGGCGCGCTCCGTTCGGGGCCTTCTGCACGGCCACGGCGATCAGGGTGCGGGCGTGTTCGAGATCGCCCACGGCCAATCCGGTGAGCGCCTTGGCGTGCGCGACCTCCGCGGCATAGGTGCCGAAGGGGCGCAGGCTGCCCTCGGCCGTCAGCGCCCCGGGGCCATCGAAGCGCGCCAGGGCGAGGTAGGTCTGGGCCAGGCGCGCTTCGAGCAGCGTGTCGCCCGAGCTGCCCTCCGCGGCCGTGATGGCCGACGCCACACTCTCCAGATCCGCCGGCGCGCCAGCCAGCGCCAGCGTCGCGTTCAGGCGTGCCGCCAGGCAGGGGCGGCCATCGGCCACGGCCAGGTCACGGGCACGCTCCAGCGCCGAGACGCGTCCCCCGTCGCCCGCGGCGAGGACCGCCTCCTGCACGGTCCGCGCGTGCATGAAGCGCCACGCGAAGAAGAGCAGCACGAGGGTCGCCACCGCCGCCGCCGCCAAGGTCACCATGCGACGCACGCGCAAGCGACGCTGCTCCTCGGGAGGCAGCAGCACCTCCTCGACGTCGGGGATCTGCTCGACCGAACGTCCCAACGAGAAGAGGTCCGAGCGTTCCCCCGTGTCCTCGCGCTTGCCATTGCCCGGGTCAGTCACGGTCGCAGCTTACATGAGCGCAGGCATTTGCGGCGACACCCCCGATCGAAGACCCTCAGCGATCGCCGTTCGGCTTCGACCGGGTAGCTCATCTCGGTGCTCGACGGTTTCACGAATGGTGTAGCCTGGATGCGGCGCCTCAGGGTACCAGAGCGCACGGAGGCCCGATGCACGACATGCAGCCAACCCCCGAGCGCGATCCCGTCCACTGGGTGCCCCCGGGCTCCTTCTCTGTCCCTCAGCACTACTACCCTCGCGTCCCGAACGCGCGCCTGCATCCGCTCGTCCGCTACTTCCTCGGCCTGGGCAACGACCGCATGGCGAACCGCTACTGCCACCTCCACCCCGAGGTGAAGCCGGCGGCCGTGCACGCAGCCTTGGCCCACTCCACCCGCTACCTGCGCTGGGCGGGCGCCGACCTCTTCCACGTCACGACGGATCGCGGCATGCGGTTGAACGTCGTCATCGAGGTCAACTCGTCGCCCAGCGGTCAGAAGTCCATGCCGCTGCACGACGACGAGGACGATCTGGGCGGGTACCGCACTCTGCTCGAGCGCACCGTGATGCCGATGCTCAAGCGTCGCGCCCTGCCCGAGGGTTGCCTCGCGGTGCTCTGGGACAAGAACGAGATGGAGACCTCGGGCTACGCGGCGGCGCTGGCGGAGATCGCGGGTGAGCCCGTCCTGAGCGTCTTCTGCGAGGCCGACCCGGTCGAGCCCGTGATCGACGTCCGCGACGGCGTCATCTTCGCGCGCACCAGCGAGGGATGGCAGCCCATTCGCGCGGCCTTCCGCTACGTCACGCAGCGACCTTGGACGCGCATCCCACCGCTGACCCGTACGGCGCTGGTGAACCCTGTCGTGGCCTGCCTCGCAGGTGGGCGAAACAAGCTGCTGGCGGCCAAAGCCTACGATCTGCACAACGGCAGCCTGAAGGCCAGCGGTCTCAAGATCCGCGCGCCAGAGACCATCTGGGACGTCAGCCTTCGCGAGGTGCCCCTGTGGGTCGCGCGCATGGGCGGCCTGGCGGTGGTCAAGGATCCCTACAGCAACGCGGGGCAAGGCGTCTTCACCATCACGTCTCAGATCGAGCTCGATGCCTTCATGGACCATCGTCACCGCTATGACAGGTTCATCGTCCAAGCGCTGATTGGAAACAGTCAGTGGACGAGTGGAACGCAGGATGGTCGACTCTATCACCTGGGCACGGTGCCGGATAAGAACGGGGATATCTACGTCGCGGATCTGCGTTTCATGGTCGGAAACAGCCCGGACGGGTTCTACCCCCTGGCGCTCTACGCAAGGCGGGCGCGCAAGCCCTTGTCCACCACGCTCACGGACGGAGAGGACAGCTGGGGCATGCTCGGAACGAACCTCTCCGTGAAGGTCTCGGAGGGAGGCTTCACCACCGAGCCCACGCGCTTGATGCTGATGGACAACCGAGACTTCAACAAGCTCGGTATCGGCCTCGACGACCTGACGGAGGCCTATATTCAGACGGTCTTGTCGGTCACGGCCATCGATCAGATGGCGCAACAGCTAGTCACGAGTAAGGGCGTGTTCCGGCATCGCTTCTTCCAAGGCATCGTTCCGGACGCCGCCCTCTCGGAGGAGATCATGCGATGAGTGCCCGAATCCTTCAGTACCTGGATCCCAACGAGCTTCCGCCGGGACAGCTCAGCAAGCTCCAGGTCGAGATCGGTCATGATGGGTTGGGTCGCCCGATGCGTCTGCCCGTGCTCGCCGTTCGTGGGAGGAAGCCCGGACCCGTGCTCGGCATCACGGCCGCTCTGCACGGCAACGAGCTGAACGGCATCCCCGTCGTCCAGAAGCTCTTGTGCGAGCTGGACGCGGGCGCGCTTCACGGCACGGTGATCGGTGTCGTAGTGGTGAACGTCCCGGGCTACCTGGCCAACGAGCGCCAGTTCATGAACGACTGGGATCTGAATCACCTCTTCCCCGGCAAGCCGCGGGGGAACTCGGCGCAGGTCTATGTCCATCGCCTGCTCGAGCGGATCATCAAGCGCTGGGACATCCTGGTCGACCTTCATACCGCGAGCTTCGGTCGGACCAACAGCCTGTACATTCGTGCCGACATGAGCAAGCTCGCGACCGCTCGCATGGCCTATCTCATGCAGCCGCAGATCATCGTGCACAACCCGGCCAACGACAAGACGCTGCGAGGTCACATGGCCAGCGTCGGGGTCCCCGCGATCACGGTCGAGGTGGGCAACCCGCAGCGCTACCAGGGTGACTTCATCAAGCGCACGCTGCGCGGCCTGCGTGCCGTGCTGATGGAACAGAAGATGATTCGACCCCGGCCGCTCACCTCAGGCCCGGAGCCCATCCTCTGTCGGCGCAGCGATTGGACCTACACGGACATGGGTGGCTTGCTCGAGGTCTTTCCGCGGGTGACGGATCCGGTGAGCAAGGGCGAGCCGGTGGCAGAGCTGCGTGATCCCTGGGGTGATGTCATTCAGGTTTACAAGGCGCCTGCGGACGGAGTCATCATTGGTCGCAGCGCGAATCCCGTCGCGGCCACCGGAGCTCGGATCGTTCATCTGGGTCGTCTGATGGACAAGGACGACGACAGCGTCATTCGGAGAGACATGTGATTGTCGTTCTCGTGAATCGTCGGGAGGATCTCGCGGGTGCGGGAGCCACTCGTGTGCTGGCGCAGCGCCTCGAGGCCCATGACGAGGTTCGCGTCGTGGCCTTGGTCGAGCTCGGGCTCGATGCCACCGGACGGGTGATGGCGGGGGACGTCGCCCTCGAGCCTGGCTCACGCGTGTTGGTCCGCACCAACCCCGCGCGCGACATGGCCTTGCAGGACAACTACCTCGGGCTCGAGATGCTCGGCCTGGCGCGGGAGCGCGGCGTCGTCGTCATGAACGAACCGACGGCGCTCAGTCGAGCGAGCACGAAGCTGTACCTCTCCACGCTTCCGGAGCGCGTGCGGCCGCGGGCGCTGGTGAGCCGCGACGCCAGTCAGCTCACGCGCTTCATCCGCGAGGCCGGGGGTCGCACGGTGCTGAAGCCCGTCTTGGGCACGCGCGGGCGCGACGTCTTCTTGTTGCACCCCGAGGCCGAGAATCTGCCGCAGATCCTGGACATCGTCTGCCGCTCCGGTCTGGCGACCGTGCAGGACTTCGTGCCCGAAGCGGTCGAGGGAGACTCTCGCATCGTCGTGCTCGGCGGACGCGTGCTGCGCGTGAATGGCCATCCCTGCGCCGTGCGCCGCGTGCCCTCGAACAGGGACTTCCGCAGCAACATCGCCGTCGGCGGTCATCCCGCACCCGCCGTGTTGTCTCAGGAGGTCCTGGACATGGCCGACGAGGTGGCCGCGCATCTGCTCGCGGGCGGAATCCACTTCGCGGGCCTGGACGTGATCGGCTCGAAGATCATCGAGGCGAACGTGTTCGCGACGGGTGGCCTGGAGGACGCGGGCAAGTTCGCCGGAGAGGACTTCTTCGAGCCCGTGATCGAGTACTTCCTGAGCATGACCGTGTGAGCGTCCTCGCCGGGTGAGCCGCTGCGGACCGTGGCGCGCGGGTTCGGGTCTCAGTGTTCGTGGCGATGGTGGAGATCGGGGCGATGGGCGTGCGCATGCGTCACGGCCTCGTGCGTGTGCTCGTGCGTATGACCGCGCTTCGGCGGCGGGCTCTCGTGCACGTGATCGTGGTGTTCATCGTTGTGTCGGTGCCAATGCGTGTGGCGCTGCGCTTCGTGGGCGTGCGAATGGGCGTGGCGCTCGCGGTGCATGACGGCGATGGCGAACGCCATGACCGAACCCGCGGCGACCTGGGCTGGCAAGATGCTCTCTCCCAGCGTGACCCAGGCCAAGAAGAGCCCCCAGAAGGGTGACGTCGCGAAGAGCATCTGCGAGCGCGTGGCGCCGAGCTGCTGCGCGGCCGCGACGTAGAGCACCAGGGAGGCGCCATAGCTCAGGGCGCCCACCAGGAGCGCGTAGAGGACGAGCCGACTCGCGGAGACACCCCCCTCCAACGCGAAGCCGAGGCCGAGGTTGAAGGTTCCGGCGACCAGACCTTTGACCAGGGTGGATTGGGAGGGCGTGAAGCCATCGATCAGCGCCGTGAGCTGGTTGTCGAGACCCCAGGCGAAGCACGCGAGCACGACCAGCACGGCCGGGACCAAGGCGCTGAAGCTCGAGGGCGACGCGATCATCACGCCGGCCGCCGTGATCAACGCCGCCGCCAGCAAGGAACGCCGGTCCACATGTTCGTGGAAGAGGAGCAGGCCCAGGACCAGGGTCGCCGGGGTCTCCATGCCGAGCCACAGGGCGACGGACGACGCCGGTGCGAGGGCGAGCCCCGAGAGCAGGAGCAGGGGACCCGCGATGCCGCCGAAGAGCACGGCTCCACCGAGGCGATAGAGGTTCTTGCGATGAAGTCGTCGTGCCGACGGAAGGCCGCGCAGCGCCCAGGGCAGCACGCCGAGGGAGGCGCCCAGGTAGAGCAGGCCGGCCAGGCTGAAGGGATGAAGGGTCCCGAGCAGCGCCTTGGCCGCGGGCGTCGACGCGCCGAAGAGCAGGGCCGCGCCGAGGCCCAGCAGCAGCGGGCGGCTCGCGCTCGAACTCGACGGACTGACTGCGGTGTGCTCGGACATGGACCCGTAGGCATCAAGACAGGCCGATCCCCCGCTATCAAGTGCATTCTCTTGACGGGCGCTCTGGTTCCCGCGAGGCTCGGCTCGAACAGGAGTGAAGATGCCCAAGGATCATAAAGATCACGTCGACAGGGAACACCTGGAGGTCACCGGACGCCACTCCGAGCACCCGTCGCCCAACCTCGCCGTCACCGAAGCCGCCGATGGCGCCATCATCGTCGTCACGCAGGCCTTCGGGCCCGACGGAGACAACGTGGTCGGCATCTCCGACGTGACCTTCGACGGTCACCCGGCCGTGACCCTGGGCGTGCGCGCCGACGGCCGCGAGGGCCTCGTGCACCTCAGCCCGATCCACGGCGACCGCCGCAAGGAGGGCTTCACGGACATCCCCGAGGGCACGCACTGCGAGCTCTTCTGCCCCGTTTCGAAGAAGCTGCTCCCGCGCATGGGCGATGTGGAGGACGGCAGCGGCGCCGCCTACTACGCGCTCTACCTCACGCCCAAGCTCTCCTCGGGCTCAGCCGTCATGATCAGCGACGTCTGGGGCCACTACCACTCGCGCATCGTCGACGACATGGAGCTCATCAGCTACTGGGCGACCACCCACGACGACTGAGTCGAGCGCTACGCGGCGCCGCCTCCGTCGAGCGCTACGCGGCGCCGCCTCCGTCGAGCGCTACGCGGCGCCGCCTCCGTCGAGCGCTACGCGGCGCCGCCTCCGTCGAGCGCTACGCGGCGCCGCCTCCGTCGAGCGCTACGCGCCGAAGCGCCGTTCCAGGTAGGTGTAGAGCGCGCGCAGGGCGAAGGCCTCGCCGCCGACGGGCCGACCGGGACGGTTCTCCATGTTGTAGGCCATGGTGTCGATGTGGATCCACGGCGTCTGCCTGCCCACGAACTCCTCGAGGAAGAGCGCGGCCGTGATGGCGCCGCCAAAGGGCGTGTTGGCGATGTTGTTGAGATCGGCGACGCGCGATTCGATGTGGCGCCGGTAGGGACGATGGAGCGGTAGGCGCCACAGCGGATCGCGGGTGTCCTTTCCCGCCTGGAGCAGCGCGTTCGCCACGCCGTCGTTGTTGCTGAAGAGCACGGGCAGCTCCGCGCCCAGGGCCACGCGCGCCGCGCCCGTCAGCGTCGCCATGTCGATGATCAGCGCCGGCTCGTGGCTCGCGGCCTCCGCCAGGGCGTCCGCTAGCACCAGCCGGCCTTCGGCGTCGGTGTTGCCGACCTCCACCGTCAGCCCCTTGCGGGTCGACAGCACGTCGAGGGGGCGCATGGCGGAGCCGGAGACGGAGTTCTCCACCGCCGGGATCAGCACCCGGAGATACACGGGGAGCTTCGCGTCCATGATGGCGTGGGCCAGGCCGAGCAGCGTCGCGGCGCCGCCCATGTCCTTCTTCATCAGCTTCATGCCGGGGGCGAGCTTGATGTCGAGGCCGCCGGTGTCGAAGCACACGCCCTTGCCGACCAAGGCCAGCTTCGGATGCGTGCGATCGCCCCAGACGATATCGATCAGGCGAGGCTCGTCGTCCGAGGCTCGGCCCACGGCGTGAATCGCCGGGTAGCCTTCCTCGAGCAGGTCGTCGCCGACGATGACCCGAAACTCCGCGCCGTGGAGCTCGGCCAGCTCCTTGGCGGCCTGGCTCAGCTCCGTGGGCCCCATGTCGTTGGCGGGCGTGGTGATCAGATCACGCGCCAGGGCGACGCCCGTGGCCAGGCGGCTGACGAGCGCTCGGTCGGCGTGCTCGGGCCACACCAGATCGGGCAGCCGCTGCTTCGACGGCTTGTAGCGAGTGAAGGTGTAGCAGGCGAGGGCCCAGCCCAGCGCGGCGTCGTTCGCGCTCTCGGCGGGGAGCTCACCCTCGATCGCGTAGCGCCCCGGGGGCAGGCGGGCGGCCACGTTGGACCAGGTGAAGCAGCCGTCGCCGAGGCCGCAGAGCACGCGCGCGATGCTGCCGTCGCGGCCGGGAATGGCCAGAACCTGCCCGTGCTTGGCGCGGAAGCGCTGCTCCTTGGCCCAGCGCTGGGCGGTCTTGCCGAGCTTCGCCAGGTTCGCGGCCAGGTCGCGTTCGCGCATGGGCACGAGCGGGATGGTCTTGGCGGTGGGTCGGGCTTTGAGATGTGAGAGCAAGGCTTCCTCCGAGTTGGCCGCAGCCTACCGGGCGCCGCGTCCGCGGGCCACGCCTTCGACGGGTTTCGAGGCGAGAGCCGGCCGTGGGGAGCCGCTCCGGACGGACCGCCGGGCGGGGTGAAAAACTGCCGCCCGGATCCATTTACCTGGCGCCCAGGGGTGAAAATCGTAGCATCCACACGGCCGCGGGCAGCTCGGCCCAGAGCGGACAGCTAGGGAGCAGCATGCGCATCGCGTTCACACACAACCTGCAGACTCAGAACTCAGAGGAGCAGGCGGAGTTCGACACGCCGCCCACGGTCTCCGCGATCGCCGGCGCGTTGACGCGTCTGGGTCACGACGTCCAGGTGATCGAGGTCTCGGGTTCCGTCGCTCGCGTCGTCGCGCGTCTCGAGTGCGCGCGCCCCGATCTGATCTTCAACACGGCGGAGGGTTCACGCGGGCGCTTTCGAGAGGCGTTCTATCCGGCGCTCTTCGAGCAGATGGGCATCCCTTTCACCGGATCCGACGCCTACGTCTGCACGGTGACCCTCGACAAGTTAGCCACGAAGCGTCTGGTGGAGAGCCACGGCGTGCCCACGCCCGGCGCGATCCTCGTCGACGCCCAGAGCCCGCTCGACGCGAGCCAGCTGCGCTTCCCCATGGTCGTGAAGCCCAACTTCGAGGGCAGCTCCAAGGGCATCACGCAGGACTCGATCGTCGAGAACCAAGACGCGCTCGAAGCCTGCGTGCGTCGCACCCTGGCGGCCTATCCCGACGGCGCTCTGGTCGAGGAGTTCATCGAAGGCATCGACGTCACCGTCTCCTTCCTCGAGCGCGGACCGAGCGAGACGGCAGGCGTGCTCGAGCCCGCTGCCTACGTGGTCGAAGAGGCGCTGGCGGCCGCGCGCAAGCACGCCATCTACGACTACGCGTTGAAGAACGAGCTCGGCTCGGCCGTGAGCGTGCAGGTGCCGGCCAAGCTGCCGGCCGCGATCATCCAGGAGATCAAGCGCCACACCGCCACGGCCATTCGCGCTCTCGGCGTGCGCGACCTCGGCCGCGCCGATTTCCGCGTCACCCCTGAGGGGGAGATCTACTTCATCGAGGTGAACGCCCTCCCGAGCCTCGAGCCCGGGTCGTCTCTGTACGCCGCGGCCTCTCTGGCTGGTTTCGCCGGCATGAGCGAGACGCTCGAGGCCGTGATCGAGAGCGCACGCCTGCGCCAGGTGCAGCCCAACAAGCGTCGCCGTGGGCTCGGGCGCGCCCTGCGCGTGGGCCTCACGCACAACCTGAAGCACGTCGATCCCCGAACCGGTGACGATCGAGACGCCGACTACGACAGCCCCAGCACCATCAAGGGCATCCGCGAGGCGATCGAAGAGCTCGGCATGGAAGTGATCGACCTCGAGGCGACGCCCGAGCTGATGTCGGTCCTGCCGGGCACGGACATCGACCTCGTCTTCAACATCGCGGAGGGCATGGGCGGACGCAACCGCGAGGCGCAGGTGCCGGCCATGCTCGAGCTGCTCGACATCGAGTACACGGGCTCCGACGCCGCGACCATGTCCATCACCCTCGACAAGGCCTTGGCCAAGCGACTGGTGACCGAGGCCGGTCTCTTGACCCCAGCCTTCGTGCTGATGCGCACGGGCGACGAGCCTCTGCCGGAAGACCTGACCTTCCCCGTGGTCGTGAAGCCCAACGCGGAGGGCAGCTCCAAGGGCGTGCTCGCGGCCAGCGTGATCCACAGCGCCGAGGAGCTCCGCGCCCTGGTCCGAAGCATGCAAGATCGCTACCGCCAGCCGGCCCTGGTCGAGAGCTTCTTGCCCGGGCGCGAGTTCACCATCGGTCTGCTCGGGGAGGACACGCCGCGGGCGCTGCCGCCGATGGAGATCACCTTCGACGACACGGAGGGCGAGTTCCCGGTCTACACCTTCGAGCACAAGCTCGAGACCCGCGGCGGTGTGCACTACGTCGTGCCGGCCAAGGTCGACCGGCCTCTGGCCCTGGAGCTCGAGCGCGTGGCCGTGGTGGCCTTCGAGGCGCTCGGCTGTCGCGACATCGCGCGCGTGGACCTGCGCCTCGACGGCCAGGGTCGCGTGAACTTCATCGAGTGCAACCCCTTGCCCGGCTTGACGCGCGGCTACTCCGACCTCTGCTTCATCGCGGAGGGCGCGGGTCTCGACTACGTCAGCCTGATCGGTGAGATCATGGCGCCTGCCATCCGCCGCTTTCGAGGTCGGCAGATGGAAGGCAAAATGTGAACACCGCTGGGCCGTGGGAAGATTCTTCGTCGGCACCGCGATGTCGGGCACGCGAGCTCGGGATCGTGATCGGCTCCTACGAGCCTGGACCTCTGAACGCCATCACGGACGTCGAGGGCGTACTCGTCGGCCACTCGACGCTGATCCGCGGCGAGGGCTCGCTCGAGGCCGGAGTGGGTCCAGTACGCACGGGCGTCACGGCGATCTTCCCCAACGCGCGTGACATCTTCGAGCAGCGGGTGATGGGCGGCGGCTTCGTGTTGAACGGCGCCGGCGAGCTCACCGGCCTGACGCAGTTGCTCGAGTGGGGTTTGGTCGAGACGCCCATCGTGCTTTGCAACACGCACGCCGTGGGCACCTCCTCGCAGGCCGTGACGCGCTACATGGTCAAGAACTACGCGGGCATCGGCGTCGAGCACGACGTGTTGATCCCGCTGGTCGGCGAGTGCGACGACTCGTGGCTGCACGACATCGCGGGGCGACACGTCAAGGCCGAGCACGTCTACGCCGCGCTGCACGCCGCGAAGGCGGGCCCCGTCGAGGAGGGCAGCGTGGGCGGCGGCACGGGCATGATCTGCTGCGACCTCAAGGCGGGCATCGGCACCTCCTCGCGCATCGTCTCCGGGCGCGGCGTCGACGGCATGCGCATCGGCGTGCTCGTGATGTCGAACTTCGGGGTGCTCGAGGATCTACGCGTCGCGGGCTTCCCCCTCGGCGCGCAGCTCGCCCACGAGTGGGGCGACAAGCACTGCAGGCTCGAGGACTACGGCAGCATCATCGCCGTGGTCGCCACCGACGCGCCGCTCTTGCCCAACCAGGTCACGCGCCTGTGCAAGCGAGCCGCGCTCGGCATCGCGCGGGCGGGCTCGATCGCGGCCCACGGCTCGGGCGAGATCGTGGTCGGCTTCTCGACGGGCTGTCAGGTGCCGCGCAACAAGCGCACGCCCATGCACAACTTCAACGTGCTCGACGACCGAGCCATCGATCCGCTCTACCGCGCCACGGCGGACGCGACGGAGGAGGCCATCTTGAACGCCATGTGCGCGGCGGAGCCGATGACCGGTCGCGACGGACACCACGCACCCGCGTTGCCCCTCGATCGCGTGCGCAAGCTCGCGCGTATCTCGATCTGACGGGCGCTCGAGCGGGCAGGGCGCTGTGCTCAGCCGCCGAGGTGCAGGCTGAGCGCGAGCAGCACGGATCCGCCGAACTCGTGCTTCAGGCTCGAGGCGCCGAGGCAGGTTCGTGTTCCGTCGAGCGCGGGTCCGCCGTATTCGCGGGGTAGCCACAGCTCGCCCTGGCCGACCCGATCGATGGAGACGGCGGCGCCCAGGTAGAGCGAGACGCCGAGCTCCGCGGGCACCATGGTGGCCGTCAGCTTGCCGCTCGATTGGCCCGGGAGGTTGGAGTCGAAGTAGAGCCGGGCCAGTGGCCGCACGCCCAGACCGACGTGCAGATCGAAGGCGCCCAGGCGTCGCCGCGGATCCGTGTGCAGCTGGGCCATCACGCCGAGATCGATGCCGTAGGCGGTCGGTCCGCTGGCGACGTAGCCGCTCGAGGTGCCGTCGAGCCAGCGATTCACGTCTTCGCGCGAGCCGCCGATGATGACGGCGACGCCCAAGGGTCCGTAGACACGCGTGCCCACGCGCAGCTCGAGGCGTCCGCCGATCTGAGTCGAGGAGCCGCTCGGGTCCACGCCTCGACGGACGAGGCTGGTGTCGGCGGAGAGCAAGCCCATCACGCCACCGACGGCGCCGACGGTCAGCCTCGACAGACCACGAGCCGAACGGCTACGTGTGCCGAACCGCCGCGGGCGAATGCGACGTCGAGGAGGCGTGCAGCGGTTCGACCACGACGTGTCCGACGGACGACTTCGAGCCCACGGGCACCGCCTGCTCGCTCGGAAGCTGTAACGGCATCGGGACGTGCTCGAGCGGCTGCACGCCGGGCGCGGCTTGCAGCACCGGAAACCCCTGCGAGCTGGGCACGACGGACTGTTCGACCGACAGTCCCGTGTGCGTGGGTGCGGCCGCTGCGCCGGCGGGGACGGCCTGTCGAGCGGCGGCGGGCCTGTGCGACGTGGGCGAGTTCTGCCCCGGCGCGCGCACACTCTGCCCGGCGGATGGCTTTGCCACCGCGAGCACGGTCTGCCGAGCCGCGGTGGATGTGTGCGACGCGGCGGAGACCTGCACGGGCTCGAACGCCTACTGCCCAACCGACGCGCTCCAGCCGAGCGGCACCGCCTGCCGCGAGTCGGCGGGGTTGTGCGACGTGGCGGAGGTCTGCAGCGGTTCGAGCCCGACCTGCCCCTCCGACGGCTACCTGACGAACGGCACGACCTGTCGCGCGGCGACGGACGTGTGCGACGTGGCGGAGGCATGCACGGGTACGAGCGCGAGCTGCCCGTCCGATGCGGTGCGTCCGAGCGGCTACACCTGCCGGTCTTCCACCGACGTCTGCGACGGGACGGAGTACTGCACGGGTTCGAGCAGGAGCTGCCCGACCAACGCCTACGAGCCAAGCAGCACGACCTGCCGAGTTTCCGCCGCCGGCGGCTGCGACCTGGCCGAGAACTGCACGGGGTCGAGCCCGACCTGTCCGAGCAACAGCTTCCAGCCGAGAAGCTACGTCTGTCGCGGCTCAGCCGACGTCTGTGATGTCGCCGAGAACTGCACGGGTTCGAGCGCGAGCTGCCCGACCAACGGCTACCGACCGAGCTACTACTCGTGTCGATCCTCGGCTGGCGTCTGCGACGTCACCGAGTACTGCACGGGTTCGGGCGCCCGCTGCCCAGCCAACGGCTACCGACCGAGCAGTTACACCTGCCGAGTGGCCAACTCCTCCTATGGCGCCTGCGACCAGGCAGAGTCCTGCACCGGCTCCAGCGCGAGCTGCCCGTCCGACAGCTTCAGGGCGGCGGGGTACATCTGCGCTGCAAACTCCAACTCGCTGTGCGCGCAGCGCGCATGTAGCACCGGCCACTCGTGCCGCGTGTATTCGTGGACTTGCACGGGAGCGAGCAGATGCTGCCCGGGCACGAATCCTCCTTACGCCTGCTACTACGCCCCCTCCTGCCCCTGAGGCCGAAGCCGTGGGCGCGCGGACGCCGGCTCAGCCTCCAAGCTCCGCTGCGCCATCCGATCGCTCGGGCAGCTCGAGCTCCCGCAGCGCCGCGAACTACGTGAGCTTGCCACGCAAGGCGGAGACGTCGCCGGCGCAGCGACGGATGGCGTCGGGGGAGAGCGGGAAGACGCGCTCTTCGTCGCATCGTGCGACGACGCAGGGCAGGCGTCCGGCGACGAGCAGCGCGAGCTCAGCGTCCATCTCGTCGCGATGGAGCAGCTCGGTCTTCACTCCGAGCTCCGCGCGGCAGGCGCGCCATGCGCCGCGTTCGCCGGTCATGCCGTGGGTCAGGTCGCAGAGGGCGCAGTCGCCCATGCCGAAGAGCTTTCGGACGCCGTCGACCAGCAGCGCCAAGGCGCCCGAGTCGGCGTTGTAGACGAAGAAGAGTTCGTCGATGGGGCGCTTCATGGCCCTTGGGATGCACCTGCGCCGCGCTCGTTACGCTCCTTCGCGCCGCCATTCGTGCGCGCCGCGTAGGTTCAGATCAGACGCGCGCCGAGCTCGCGTCCGCGGCGCGCACGTCGGGCGGTGTCCGCGTGAGGATCCACGGGGATGACCTCTTCGTCCGGTGTGACGCGGAAGAGGGGCTGACCCTTCTTCACGATCGTGCCGTCGACCTCGAGCAGGATCTCGTCCACGGTGCCAGCGAAGGGCGCCTTCACCTTGTTGAACATCTTCATCACTTCGATCACGTACAGCGGCTGGCCCGCCTCGAAGTGCTGACCGCGCTCGATCAACTTCGGTCGGCCGGGCGCTTCCTGCGCGTAGTACATGCCGCCGCTGACGGACACGATCTGGTCGGCGGACGCGGGTGGTGGTGGCGAGAGCGCGCGACGGGCGCGCTCGATCAGGCTCGGCTCGAACAGTCGCCCCGGCACCCTGAGGCGTAGATCCGGCTCGAGTCCGAGCTCGAAGAAGCCCGCCTCGTGGCCGAGCAACGGCAACAGACCGAGCAGCTCGATGCCGCGTTGGAAGCCGGCGTCGGCCTCGCGCACCTGATGCCAGAGGCGTGCGTCGAAGCCTGCCGGCGGCGGGTCGGTGTCGAGTAGAGCGCGCAGCGCCGACCAGGGCGGGGCCGCGCCTCCCGCGGGTGTCAGCCGCGCCTCGAGGCGTCCATAGAAGCCGAGCGCGCGCTCGAGCAGCTCGTGGTCCTGCGGCCAGATCACGAAGGCCGCCGGTTGGTCGTCGCGCACCTCCATGTTCAAGAGGTGATAGGTCTCGTGCAGCAGGCGCACGGGGTTCTCACGCCAGACGACCTTGCCCGACGACAGCTCGAAGCGATCCCGGAAGACCGATAGCCAGGCGGCGGCGAGGTGAGGCTGGCTCGAGAGCTGCTCGAGGGGGCGCGTTATCAAGGTCTGCTTGGCTTCGATCACGCCGCAGGTCGCGCGCTGTGCCTCGCTGGCGTCCGGGAGGCGCGCCACCAGCTCCGCGCCCATGGCGCGGAAGGCCGCCAAGACGTCGACCTCCGAGGCGAGCTCGGCGAGCAGCCCGACCTGCGTCAGCCAACCCGTCACGAAGCGCGTGGTCGGCTTCGCCCAGACATGCTGGCTGCGCAAGAAGCTGACGAGCCCATAGTGGAAGGCGAGGTTGGTGGCGAGATCCTCGCCGCGCAGCTTCGTGCGCCGCAGGATCTCACTCAAGGCCTCGAAGCTCGCCTCGCGCGAGTCGCCCGTGGTGAGCAAGAGCGCGATGTTGCTGTCGTAGGCGCCGGCCAGGCGATAGTGGCTGAAGAGGCCCGTGTCCGGGTTCTTGTGGGAGATGCCCTGGTCGTCGCGGATCTCGTAGTCGAGGCGCGGCGTCCAGCTGCGAATGCGTCCGCCCGCGTGGGGCTTCAGCGCGTCGTCCGTGGCGTTCAGGCGTGCCTCGACGGCGGCGGCCTCGCGGCGCACACGCGTCGGCTTGGGCAGGCGCGCGCCGTGGAAGGCCACGCGCACCATGGCCTCGACCAACGACTCGATCACCAGCACGTCGTCCGGGTCGTCGGGGTTGGTGAAGTGCAGCGCGTAGCATAGCTCGCTGACGCGATGCTCCACCTGGATGCGCGTGTTCACCTCCATGAAGTAGTGATTCGCGCCGTCCACGATGCACTCGAAGGTGGAAGCCGAGTCGAGACCCACGGCGCCGCCGAAGCGCATGGCCGCGGCCTCCATTTCGCCCAGACCCTGGCGGTCCTGCGCGATGGCGTCGGCCACGTGGCCATCGCCCGCCGCACGCGCCGCTTGCTCCGCCTCGGCCAGCTCGTCGACGGTGATCGAGATCTCGAGCAGCTTCTGCTCGTGCATCTGCAAGGAGCAGTCGCGACCGCCGAGGGAGACGCACCAGTCCCCGTTGCCGAGCAGCTGCACCTCGTGGTGCCGCGTCTCCTCGACATTCAACTCGACCAGGAGGTTCTTGTCGTCGCCCTCGCCCGTGGCCTTCACCTCGGAGAGCACCTCACGCACCATCTCCGCCGCCTGGCTGCCGCTCTCGACGATGCGCTGGCCCTTGCCGCCGCCGCCGCCAATGGCCTTGAGGCGGAAGCGCCGCCCGGGGTGCGCTGCCGTCAGCTCGTCGACCACGCGCGCGGCTTCGTCGCATAGCGCGTCGATGGAGAAGAGATCCTGGCCCGCGTCGCAGGCGGCCTTCAGCAGCGAGTCCGCCAGGCTCCCGAGGTCGTCTCCGTGGATCGGCAGGTCGCGCGCCTTGGCCAACGCGCGCAGAGCTGCTTCGTCTCCATGGGCGCGCAGCAAGGTGCGTCGCGTGAGGTCGTCGACGCCCGGCGTGACGGAGACGCCGTGGGAGAGCGCCGTGCGCTTGGCCTCGTCCTTGCGGCCGGCGGCGCGCTGCACGCTCGAGCCGGGTCCGATGAAGCGCAGGCCGGCGCCCTCGATGGCGGCGGCGAGCTCGACCTCTTCGGCCATGAAGCCGTAGCCCGCGAAGATGGCCTCGTAGCCGTGGCGCTTGGCGATGGCGAGGATCTGGGCCACGCGCTCGCGTCGCTCTTCGCCCGTCGCGCCGCCGTAGTCGCGCACGTGGTGTACGCGCTCGGGGGAGAGCTGCCTCAGCTCGGGCGCCAGCGCGCCGGGGTAGACGATCGAGTCCTTCTCCGACAGCAGGATGCCCACGGGATCCATGCCCATCTCGGCGAAGACATCGAGGGCCTCCTTGCGGATGGGCCCGCGACAGATGATCAGGACGCCGCGACCGGCGCAGTCGAAGGAGCGCACGAAGTCCGAGGCATGGTCCGCGAGCCTGCGATCGCGCGTGACGAGCGGATGAGGCGTCTCCCCGGACTGGGGTTCGGTGCCGTTCATCAGAAGAACTCCCGCTGCACGCCGCCCATGGGCGTCGGCTCGTAGCGCCGCATGAAGAGATCGAGCCACTTGCCCAGCGCGCAGCGCAGCTCCTTGGGCATGACGATGCGCGAGATGGAGCCGAGGCTGAGCGCCTCGCGCGGGTTCATCAGCTCGCGCTCGTAGCGCTCGTTGAAGCGCGCTTCCTGTCCCTTGAGCCAGCTCGCCACTTCGTGCTCGGCGCGCTCCTTGGCCTCGGCTTCGCTGGCGCCGGAGGCGAGCTCTGCCCGCTTCAGCTCGGCCACGCGCGTCGGGACCTCCGCACGCAGCGCGCGCAGCTCCTTCTTATAGACGAACTCCTTGCCCGCCGGGCCCATCACGGCGACGCGCGTGGTGGGCAGGGCAAGCACCAGATCCGCGCCCGTGTTGTAGTTGTTGAAGGAGGCGTAGGCGCCGCCGAAGGCGTTGCGCAGCAGCACGAGGATGCGCGGCGTGCGTAGATCCACGATGGCGTCGAGCATGGCGCGCCCCGCTTGCACGATGCCCGCCGACTCCTGCTCGCGTCCGGGCAAGAAGCCGGTGGTGTCCTCCATGAACACGACGGGGATGTTGTAGAGGTTGCAGAAGCGGATGAAGCGCGCGTTCTTGTAGGCGGCGTGGGTGTCGATCTGACCCGAGGCCACGGCGCTGTTGTTGGCCACGAACCCGACCACGTGCCCGCCGATGCGACCGAAGGCGGTGATGGTGTTGCGCGCGCGCGTGGGCTGCAGCTCGAAGCAGTCGCCGTGGTCGCACAGCTGCTGGATCACGATGCTGACGTCGATGGGCGTGTTCATGCCCGTGGGCGAGTCCAGCGCCGAGCGCAGCAGCGTGTCGATCTCGCCCGTGGGGCGGCCGATGGGATCGCTCGTCGGCTGATAGGGCGCGAGGCTGCGGTTGTTGTCCGGCAGGTAGCTGAGGAGGCGCGTCGCCGTGCGCAGGGCCGAGACCTCGTCGACGACGGCCAGATCCACCACGCCCGAGGCGCTGTGCACCAGCGGGCCGCCGAGGTTCTCGGCCGTGACGTCCTCGCCCAGCACGCTGCGCACGACGCCGGGGCCCGTGAGCCCGAAGAAGGTGTCCTCCGGCTGGATCATGAAGCTGCCCTGGCGCGGCAAGTAGGAGCCGCCGCCGGCGTTGAAGCCGAACATGCACATGATGCTGGGCACGACGCCGCTGATCTTTCGCAGCGCCGTGAAGGCGTCGGCGTATCCGTCGAGTCCGCCCACGCCCGCGGGCACGTAGGCGCCGGCCGAGTCGTTCATGCCGATGAGCGGGATGCCCTGCTTGGCGGCCAGGCGGAAGAGGCGCGCGAGCTTCTGGCCGTTGGTGGCGTCCATGGAGCCCGCGCGGACGGTGAAGTCGTGTCCGTAGCAGGCCACGTCGCGGCCACCGATGCGCAGGATGGCCGTGACCAGCGACGCGCCGTCGAGGTTGGGACCCCAATTCGTGAACAGGTACTCGGGCTCCTCCCGCGTGAGCGCCTCGATGCGCTCGAACACGGTCATGCGCCCCTTCTGATGCTGGCGCTCGATGGCCGCGGCGCTGGCCGCGGTGAAGCAGCGCTGGTTCAGCTCGCGCGCCTGGATCAGGGCGTCTTCGTACACCCCCGCGACGGGCGGGAGCGTGGAGGAGGGGGCGGGCTCGTCGAGCGGATCGTTCATCCGGGGAACGAGCGCTTCTTGGGAGGGCGTCGGCGGCATGGCGAGCGAGGATGGCAGGAGGACGGCCGCGGATCCAGCGGCGCGAGGCTCGCGTCGCAGGCTCGTGCCGTGGATCGCGTCCGCTCAGGTCACGGGCCGCACGACCAGGAGAGCGCCGGGGCGGCCATCCAGCACCAGCATGCGCGGCGCCTCGCGGTAGGCGCCCTCGCCGCTCTGGGGCAGCTCGGGCACGAGGCGGCGCTCGGCGGGTCCCGCGACCTCGAGCGTGTCGCCCGCGCGCACGACGATCTCCGCGTCGTGGTTGACGGGGCAGGGCTGACCCACGGCCGGCAGGAGCGTGAAGAAGTCGTCGTCGAGCAGGGCCGTGCCCGTCTCGTCGCGCAGGAGCAGCTTGCCGCAGGCCAATCGGGTCTCGACCGCGTCGTCACCCGCGGCGTGGCGCTCGCGTCGACGCCAGAGGAAGAGCGCGACCTTTTCACCGGAGGGATGGCGCACCGGCTCCACGACCTCGACGCGACCACGCACGTGGACCCGCCCCGGCTGCGTCGCTTCGATCGAGGTCGTGGCCGGGCGCAGCTCCCGCCGCGCCTTGCGCCCCTGGTTCAGCACGCGGATCTCACGCGCCAACGCGTGGTAGGTCGCGCTCGGCGGGCCGATGAACGCGCTCTCGGCGATGACCGCCAAGGCGTCCGCACCGGCCAAGGAGCGCGCGAGCATCTCGTGCTCGAAGGTCGGCGGCGGTGGGTTGCCGTTCTCGTCCACGGGCAAGATGTCGCAACGGAAGCAGGTCACGTCGAGGGGTGACTCTTCGCCGCATTGCGGACAGGTGTAGCGCTTGCCTGCGCGCATCAGCGCCGCCTTCGCGGATGGATTGCGCACGTCTGAGCTGGCATCGTCTTCATGGTCGAGTCTCCCCTCGATGCTCACGTCTGCGCTCGACAGACGCAGCGGTGGCTCGCCGCAGGAGACTCCAAAATCCTCGCGCCCGCAAGGCTTGGGAACAGTCGCGGCAGAGTGTGCGTCACGGGGCTGTTCGACGGGGCGCGTGCTTGGTACTTCCGAGGCATGCAGGACATGGATGGTGGGGTGCCGGCTGCGGCCGAAGAATTCGCGGACCTCTTTCGAGAAATCGGTGAGGCGCTCGATGGCGAGACGATGGAGCCGAACCCGGCGCGGACGGATTGGCACGGGAAGGCGATCCACAAGCTCGCCAAGCGCTACGACGAGCTCTTGGCGGTCTTGCCCGCGGCGCTCGAGCAGGCGCCCGACGCGGCTGTCGCGGGACGCGTGCGGGACGACGTGGGGTTGCTGGCGGGGGAGATCGCGATCCTCGCCCACCTCGCGGGCATCCAGAGCGACGCCGGTCGGCTTTTCCATCTGGGTCTGGACCAGGTCGCGTCGGAGTCGGCAAAATCGCAGCTGCGCGCGGGCGAGTCCGACAAGGCCGCCTATGTGCATCTGGTGCACGGTCTCTGGCTCTCGCGCCTGGGTCGCGTGGGCGAGAGCGACAAGGCGATGAAGCGCCTCAAGTCGGCGAGCAAGGACGCTGTGCTGCGGGAGCTCGCCGACGGTTTCCTCGATCGGCCCAAGCCGCTGACCGGCGCGCCCGCGCTCTTTCGTTTGAATGGCTGCGGCGTCGGACTCTACGGCAGCCGCGATCGTCGCCCGGACGGCACGCACATCGCCACCTACTGCGTGAGCGCGCTCTGGATCCCGGTGTTCCCGTTGACGGCCTATCGCGTGCGCGAGGAGGGCGGCGGACGCTTCACCTTCTTCTCCAAGCAGCGCCTCAGCCCCTTCGCCTCGGGTGTGCGTCTGGCCATCCCGGCGCTTGTCGCGCTCCTCGTGATCGGCAGCGCGGTCTCATCGCACTACGACTCGCCCGAGTATCGCGCGAACAGCGCCCTCGAGGTCGCTCAGGGCATTGAAGCGCATGGAGATCCCTCCGAGGCGGCGTCCGCCTACGAGCAGGTCGTGCGCCAATGGGGCGGCACGGAAGCCGCGCGTGAGGCCACGGGCGCCGTGTTGCGGCTGATGGTCGCACAGCTGCCGAATCCACCGACGCTGGAGGGCGTCGATGCCGCGACGCGCGTGCTCCGTCGCGCGGCGTCGGCGGGCTTCAACCTCAGCTCGTCCGACAGCGCCATGTTGAAGGAGCGCGTCGACGCCTACGCGCAGGCGCTGGGCGAGGGCTCCGAGTCCGTGATCTTCGCGCGTCTGAAGCTCTTGCCCCTCGAGCGTCAGCTCTGGACGCAGGACGATGAGCTCACGGCGCAGGAGCGCGGCCTGCGCGTCTCCCTCGGGGATCTCTACCGCGAGGATTGGCCCGTCGACGCTCTGAGCCAATATGCGTCCGCCTTCCCGGAGCCGGAGGCCCTGATCCACGCCGAGCCTTGTGTGCGCCGCCTGATGGGCTCCGCCTCCTGTCTGCGCGAGAGCGCGGGCCCGGTGCAGGCCTTCATCCAGGCCAACGCACAGACGCAGACCGCGCAGGAGGCCGCGTCCGCGCTGGCGGCGGCCCGGGCCGAGGCCGAGGACGAGGAGCGCCAGGGCGTGCTCACGGGGGAGGACATCGAGCGCCTGCGCGCCGCCGTGAACGAGCGGCCGCAGGATCAGGAGCTGCTCACGGCCCTGGTGCAGGGCGCGCAGGGAGACGACCGCCAGGCCGCGTGCACGCAGCTCCTGACCTCGGGTCAGCCCGGCTTGTTGATCGGCGAGGCGCAGGTGGCGCGCGCGAACTGTCTGCGCGAGCAGGGGGAGCTGGCGCAGGCGGCGGAGCTGCTCTCGCATCACGTCAACGTGCGTCTGCCCGACTATCAGACTGTCTCCGCGGCCTATGACGCCACCGCGCACGAGCGCCTCGAGCGCTGGGGTCGCATGGCGGACGAGGGACGCTTCGCGCCCGAGCTGGAGCGCGATCTACGCGCGGCCAGGCCCGACGATCAGCCCAACGTCTACAGCCGCTGGGTGCGCGGTCAGCTCGAGGCGGATCCGGAATTGAACACGTTGAAGGAGCGGCTGCAGCGTCTCGGTGCGGTGGTGCCGGCGGCGCTGCGTCTCGGCATGCTGCAGCTCGAGCGCGCTCAGGCCGAGTCGCGCGAGGCCCGCGCCACGCTCCTGGCCGACGCCGAGCGCGTGCTGCTCGCCATCGCCGACCAAGCCTCGGACGTGCCCGCGTTCCACATCACGCTGGGCCAGGTCTACTTCCGCCTCGGGCGCGACGACGAAGGCGCGCGGGAGCTCGACGCCGTGGCGCAGGGCGGCGATGCGGACATGGCGCTGAACGTGGCCGAGACCTATCGCGAGCTCGGCCAGCGCGCTCGCGCGCGCACCATCGCCCAGGGCGTGGTCGAGGGCAGTGGCGAGGAGAATGTGCGCCAGCAGGCCGCGGTGATGATGAGTCAGATGGCGGACGACCTCGACGAGGAGGTGTCGTGGCTGGCGCGTGCACCGGGTCACTCGGCCAATCTGGACGCGCAGCGAGCCCAGACCCGGGCTCGCAAGTCGCTCGAGGAAGGGGACCGGCCCGGGGCCGACAGGCTCTACTCCGAGGCGCTGCACTACTGGGAGCAGGAGACGGCGGAGACGGCCGTGAGCGCCAACAACGCCGCGCTGATCTACGGAGAGCGCTACCAGTGCACGGGCAACGCCGAGATGCTGCGGCGCGCCACCCAGGGCCTCGAGCGCGCCGTGCGGCTCGAGCCCGGCAACTCCTTGTTGCTCGAGAACATCCTCACGCACTTGCGCTACGACGCGCTGGTGGCGGGGCTGGCACGCGATGGACGCATGACCGTGCTGCGACCGACGCTGGCCGACGCCTCGAGCTTGCAGGAGCTCTTGATCCGCGGCGGCGATCGCGACGCGCGTCTCGGCCGGCTCACGCGACCGATGTCGCGCGTGATCGACCTGGCGAAGCAGGCCGAGGTGCTGGCACCGACGCGACCCACGGCCTACGTCGTGGAGCTCGGCTGGTACGTGGCGGCGGAGGATCAGCCGGCGCTCACCGATCTGGCGCGGCGCATCGAACGCATCCCCTCTTTCACCGACTCGTCCGAGACGAGCTGGCGAGAGCAGTGGCGCGCGGGCACGCTCGACGAAGGGCAGAGCCGGCGCAGTCGCGCGCAGCTGGTCTTGGACGATCAGCGCGTGGCCGGGGCCGCGGGCGACGCCCACTCCTTGGCCTTGGCGTACTACCTCCGCGCCGAGGATCGCGGTTCGCTCTTCAGCGTGACACGGGACGTGGCCGATCTGTCGGCGCAGATCGCGGACTACCGCGCGGCGCTCGAGAGCTGGCCCGAGCTTCAGGCCCAGCGGGATCTCGCCTGGACGCTCCTGACGCTGGGCGTGCTGCAGGCCGCGCAAGCGTCGGAGCCTCTACAGACCGCGCTCACGATTGAGCGTCGCGTCTACTCCACGAGCTGGACCCTGCATCGCGTGCTCGCCGGATCCGGCGCCGACGCCGTCAGGCGCGCCGTCCTCGCTCGGCCGGAGACGCAGGAGGCGCTCTCGCTGCTGCACGCCCATCCGGCTCGCAAGCCCTACCTTCGCGCATGGCAGCTCGGCGTGGACCTCGCGGACGCGGAGCTCACCGCCACCAACGAGCCGGCACGCCACGACGCCTTTCAGCGTCAGGCCTCGCGCCTCTCCGTGCACCTGAATCCACTGAGTGAAGAGGCCCACGAAATGGCCGCGCTCTACGTCGAGGACTGAGCGGCGCGCGCCTCGCGACGCGCCTGCATTTTGGACGCCGCCGCGCTCCGTCGTCCGCGCCGCCGACGCGCCCGCCGAGTAGCGTCCGCGCCGCTGCGCTCGCGCCGTAGCTCACGCATGCCGGGCTTGGGCATGCGCCCGCGCCGCGCCCTCGCGGGCGCCACAGCATGGCGGATCCACCCGTCACCGTGATAGCCTGGCAGAATGGCTACGATGCGGAGGCTCTCCTTGTTCGGCTTGGTCTCGTTGCTGGCGTTCCACGCCGCGGCTCAAGCTCCCGCTCCAAGTCAGAGCGAGATGGCCCTGGCGGGGCGGCTCTTTCAGGAGGGCCTGACCCACGCCCACGCAGGCGAGTGGGAGCCTGCGCGCGCCCGCTTCGAGCGCTCCTACGCCATCGCGGCCGTGCCCGTGACACTGCTCAACCTCGCCGGGGCGCAGGTGCAGCTGGGCCTGCTCGTGGCAGGGCGCGAGAGCTACCGGAACTTCCTCTCGTCGGCCGAGGCCGGGGGCCGTGCCGCCCGCTATCGTGCTCAGGCGGAGCAGGCCATCGCGTCCCTCGAGCCGCGCATCGCTCGGCTCACCTTGCGTGTGGAGGGGCTGCGCGAGGGCGACGAGCTACGGGTGGCAGGCGTGGCGCTGAACCGTGCCGCGCTGGGTGGTGATCTCCCGGTCGATCCGGGCGAGACCCGGGTCGAGGTGCTGCGCGAGGGCGCGGTCGTCACCAGCGAGACCTTCGAGCTCGCCGAGGGACAGTCGAGGCTCGTCACGCTGCTCGTGCACGTGGGCGCACCCACTCCGACGGAGGCGGCCCGGGCGTCGATGGGTGACGACGAGGGTGAGCCTGCGGTCGCGGTGATCCCCAGCGACGGTGAGGACTCGGGTGGCTCGTCCATCGTGCGCTCGCCCTGGCTATGGGCCGGTGTCGGTGTGGGGGTCGTGGGCGCCGTGGTCGTGGGAGTCCTGATCGCCAGCTCCGGCGGAGGTTCGCCCTACCAAGGCAACCTCGGCTCGGGCGGAGTGACGTTTCAATGAGGAAGCTGACGACCCTGGTGGTTGTGGCGACCCTCGGGCTGCTCCTGCCCGCGTGTAGCTCGGACCTCACCCAGCTCGTGGTGGTGGTCGACAGTGACCTCGACATCCCCGTCCAGATCGACACCGTTCGCGTCGACGTGCTGGGTCCCTCGGGGGGGAGCGCGTCCGAGCAGCAGGCCTCGAGCAGCAGCGCAGACCTCCCGCTCACGCTGAGCGTTCGGCCCGCGGGCAGCGCGCTCGGACCCATTCACGTCGCGGCCGTCGGCCTGCTCGGCGGCGTGGAGGTGGTGCGCCAGACCGCCCGCGTGACTCTGGTGAGCGGTGAGACGCGCATGCTGCGCATGAGGCTCAGCGCCGACTGCGTGGGCGTGGCCTGCAGCGCGGACCAGACGTGTGCCTCCGGGGCTTGCGGGGACGTGCCGACCACGACCGAGCCATGGCCCGGTCACCCACCCACGCGCGACGCCGCCGTGACGATCGACGGTGGCTCCGACGGTGGCCCCGACGCGGGCGACTGCAGTACGGACACGGACTGCGACGACGGCTTGGGCTGCACCGTCGATCGCTGCGCCGCGGGTATGTGCGTGAACGCGCCGGATGACCCCGCCTGCAGCGACGGGCTCTTCTGCAACGGCGTCGAGCGCTGCGCCCCGAGCGACGCCGACAGCGACGTGCGCGGCTGCGTGCTGGGGCCGGATCCATGCTTGGCCGACCAGATGTGCGACGAAGCAGCGGACGCCTGCCAGACCCTGTGTGACGTGAGCGGCGACGCGGACGGCGACGGCCACGACGCCATCGACTGCGGCGGCGATGACTGCGACGACTCGAACATGAACGTCCACCCTGGCGCCGTCGAGGTCTGCAACGGCGGCA